>Ga0315551_10004059_pt1 | contig 10271 bp, 6 predicted proteins | sample SalMarSW160290MG_FD_203678 | JGI IMG/M metagenome (GOLD analysis project Ga0315551, IMG submission 203678) | Salt marsh sediment microbial communities from the Plum Island Ecosystem LTER, Massachusetts, United States - Salt Marsh Sediment SW1602-90 ... | reverse complement strand
TTTATTCTTTTATTCCTGCCTCTGTCTCACCCGATGCTGTAGAATATACCGCTTCAATTACACTACCCGAATCAAAACGTATTAAATCACGCGTACTTGATAATGACCAGTGGAGTACTTTTTCGCAAGCCGTTTTTGCTGTCGGCCCGGTCGCTGATAACCTCCGTATCACCGAGATTATGTACCACCCCCTCGATACGAACGATCCCAACGACCCGAACGAAGAATTCATAGAGCTGAAGAACATCGGGGCAGAGGCCATAAATATCAACCTCGTAAGATTCACAAACGGCCTTGATTTCACCTTTGGCGATGTCAGCCTCGCTCCGGACGAGCATATCATCGTCGTCAAAGACATAAACGCCTTTGTTGCCGAATACGGTAGCGGCTATCATCTTGCCGGCCAGTACACAGGCTCTCTTGCAAACGAAGGTGAAAGAATCAGACTCGAAGACGCGGTCGGCACAACAATCCTCGATTTCAAATACCAGGACGGCTGGCGTTCGAATACCGATGGTGACGGTTATTCGCTGACCATAGTTAATCCTGACAATCCCGACTCGAACAGCTGGTCACAGAAGGACAGCTGGCGGCCGAGCGCCCACATCGGAGGTTCACCCGGCTGGGACGATTCCGGTATTATCCCCAATCCCGAAGATATCGTAATCAACGAAGTCCTGGCCCACACAGACCTCTTCCCCAACGACTGGATTGAGCTGTATAATACCACCGGTTCAGCCATTGATATTACCGGCTGGTTCTTAAGCGACGATGATGCCAATCTGACAAAATATGAGCTGCCCTCTACCACAATTTTGGCAAACGACTATGTTGTCTTCACTCAGGATCAGCATTTCGGCTCATATTTTGCTCTGAGCGAAAACGGTGAGACACTTTGTCTTACCTCCAAAAAAGACGCAAATGATAACTTAACAGGCTACCGGCAAAAAGAAGATTTCGGCGCATCCGAAAACGGTGTCGCTTTCGGAAGATATTACAAAGAAAGTACAGACAACTTTAATTTCGTTGCTATGAGTGAAAACACCCCCCTGCTGCCCAATGCATATCCGAAGGTAGGACCTGTCGTTATTAGCGAAATTATGTATCATCCCGAAATGTTCTGGGGCAACTGGGACGCTGAATACATCGAGCTGACAAATATCACAACTAATGTAGTCAATCTATACGATGATTCAGGTAATTCCTGGAAAATAACCGACGGCGTCGAATTTACCTTTCCGTCTTATACATCAATGCCACCCGGAGGCTGTATTCTTATCGTCAAGAATACAAACGCTTTTAATGATGAATTCCCCGATACACCATCTGCTATACAGCTCTTCGAATGGGAAAGCGGAAAACTGAATAATGATGGTGAAAAGATAGAAATCTCAATGCCCGGCGGGCTCGATGAATGCGCCGTACTTCAATATATCAGGATTGACCGCGTAAATTACAGCAACGGTTCTCATCCGGAGGATTTCGACGGTGTCACCGACCCCTGGCCGCCCGAACCTGATGGAACGGGTAAATCTCTTGAAAGAATGTATTTGAATCTATATGGTAACGACCCAAATAACTGGGATGCCAACACTCCTACTCCAGGCATTATACCAGGCTTCGAATGGACACTGGTCAGCTACGACAATTTCGAGACCGGCTGGGGAAACTTTACTGACGGAGGTGCTGGCTGCACATTGTATTCCGGAGTCTATGCACATCAAGGCAATCACGCCGCTGATATCCAGGATAACAGCGGTGACGCTTCAGCCCTCTGGCATACCAACGGTATCAATGTCGATTCGCCGGGCTATACTCAGATTAAAATAGACTTCTGGTTTTACGCCAACGGTATGGAATCTGGCGAAGATTTTCTGGTTGAATTTTACGACGGTTCAGCCTGGCAAACGGTCGCAAGCTTCGTATCCGGCACAGACTTTGAGAATGGTGATTTTTATCCTGTGACTTTATACATAAATGAAGGCAGCGGCGCCGGAGAGTACAATTTCCCTAATGATATGAGGCTTAAATTCAGGTGCGATGCCAGCGATAACAGCGATGACATTTACATTGACGAAATCGCCGTCTATGCAAAGTGAAAATTCGCCTCAGGGGATTTTTGTCTCGGGTGGAACCTCATAAATAAAAAAAGGGCCGTTCGGCAGGAGCTGAACGGCCCATCTATAAAAAAAATCTTTAGCTCCTCATCACCTCTCAATTTCCTCAAGTAGCTGCTTGAGAATACTTGAAATATCGTCTGTTTCCACTTTCTCTAAATCCTCTTCGAACGGCACAGGTTTCTTTTCTTCTTGTCTTGCTTCCAATCGAAGTTTTTTCATATCGGGCATAACAAAGTGCGTTTCCTCAAACCGCCTGCTTTCCTGCCCCGTCATTTCCGGCTCATTAACTATCTTCGTTGTTATAAATATTACCAGCTCACTGGTCTTTATCGATTCTGTCTCAGCCTTGAACAAACCACCTACGATGGGAATGTCCCCGAAAACCGGAACCTTGGATATATCTTTAGTCGTCTCCCTTGTCCTTAGTCCGCCCAGAACTATTGTCTGACCGTCTTTAACAAGTGCCATCGTATCTGCTTTGCGTGTATCAACTATCGGTGCACCCTGCAAATTCTCCCCAACCAATACTCCGAACTCAGGTGCCACACGCAGCTTTATCATTCCATCCGGCGCTATATGTGGCGTTACCTGAAGGTTTACACCGATTTTCTTGAATGCCGTATAAGTTATCGGGTCTTCTCTGGCCACCTGTCTTAGCTCCCTGTAAGGGAACTCGCGAACTATCTCAAAATTTGCAGTTTCATTATCGAGTACCAGAATCCTCGGATTTGCCAGAAGCTTTGCCTCGACCTGGCTGTGAAGTATCGTCAGCGCTAACTCCAGGTCAACTGCATCATTAAGAAGACCAAAGTTCAGCGTCCCGCCTGTCTCGCGGTCGAACGAACCTGATACAAAAGGCTTTCTTTTCCGCATCTCTGAAGTAGTTACGACATTGCTGTAACCGTCGGGATTAAGGATATCCTCAGTCCTTGTCTCGGTTACCGTGCCGCTTTGAGAATACTCTCGATAACTCTCCGGTAAATACTCCACGCTTTCATCATCTTGTACTGTGACAATGGCATCATCGCCTGAAAAAGGGGCATCCCCTTCAATATCGTAAAAAGTCTCATCTGTTCTCGTAAGTGAAGTTGGTGCTTCTGAATCTACATCGGTCCTTGTAATTGTTTCCAACGGTGTATTTCTTCCAAGATACCAGTTTGGCTCAAGCTCGAAGCCCTCTCTGCTCATTACGTCGTAAATCCGCACTTCAACCAGCACCTGGCTCATCATTGCGTTTATCCTCTCGATAAACTTATCTATCCCGCTGATTTTTTCTGGTATGTCGGTAACTATTATATGGTTTGTCTCTCTGCTCATAGCGACACTGCCGCCGGGGGAAACAAATCCCTGCAGAGCCGCGGCGACCCCATTGACATCCGAATACCGAATCTGATAAACTCTTGTAATAAACGGCCTCTCTAAAGCAGCCGTCTCCGGTACAGGTATCACTCTTACCATATTTTCCGTCGCAACATATGAATAATTATGCGCCTCAAGAATGTTTGCCAGGGCTTCTTCGAGAGGGACATTTGTAATCTTCACTGTAACATTGCCTGTTACCTGCGGGCTTTTTACAATATCAATCTCAGCAAGGTCTGCCAGGTCCATTAGAACTTCTTCTATTGGTTTGCCTGTGCAGCTGTAACTTACCCGCTTTTTCAAAGCAATCTGCGACTTCGGTATTGACAAATCCGCCGCTTCTTCTGCACATAATGACACCGAGGTTACAAGCAGCATAAATACCAAAATAATCCATCGAAGCCGCATACTGGTCGTGCTATGCATAATGATACCCTTCTCCAAACCTGCGAGACAAAAAAATCCATAAATCCGGCACAAGGGCACATTGTGCCGCTAATAAAAAGGGATTACAGGAGCAAAACACAAATCATCCACGGAGCTTAAGGTTTTCCATCACCCTTCTGTTACCCCTATTATCATAAACACACCCCTTGATTTCCTCGTTTGAATTATACCAAATCGAGCCTGAAAATTCAAGAAAAATCGGCCGTCAACGCCAATAAAGGCCAAAATTTAACCCCAAAAACCTAACAGAAATAAATATTTTCCTGAGTATTCTTATTATGGGACGGTTACTTCAGGAGCCAAAAAATTTATCGTTCAATTAATCGGATGATTATCTTCTTCGTGACGATTTGGGTGGTCTGATTTTCAATTCTGATTTGTCCTTTTTTGGGTCGCTCTGCTCAAGTATTTTCATCGCTTTTTTGACATCTGCGAGCTTAAAAACACCTGTTGTCTTGCCCCCCTTTGCCCCGGCAGTGCAATACGCATAAGATATATTTATATGACTCCTGGCAAGCTTCTCGGCTACGCAAGCCAGAGCTCCAGACCTGTTTGTCAATGTCACGCATAAAACATCTGTCTCGTTAAACGGCATATTCAGCCTCGATAAAATCTCCCTGGCCTCCGAGGGCGATTCAAAGACCGCCCGCATAACGCCGTTTTCCGCAGCATCAACCATCGTCATCGCTACCAAATTAAGTTTCGCTTTTGCGAACTCGCCCAGTGCGTGAGCAAGAACACCGGGCTTATTAACCATAAAAACTGAAAATTGTGTCGTTATATACATATTTTTGCCCTCTAAAAATCAAATCTCAATCATCACTCACTTGCTTCATTGCACTTTCCTTATCAGGAAAAAAACTAAAAATCCTGTCAAGATTGGTTATCTTAAAAACCCTGTGCAACTGCGGCTCTATTGAACTGATAACAACATCCCCGCCATAGTCTGCAACCCTCGACCTCACATCAAGAAGTATCCCCAGAACCTGCGAGGAAAAAAACTTCACCTGCGAAAAATCCACTACAATTCGCTTGGGCTGATTTTTCCTTATGAATTCCTTAATACGCTCCCAGGCAGATGTTATACCATCGGCATCAATTAATGAAGTCCCCTCAAAGCTTACGACTGCCGACTCTGTATTGCCAACTATTTCTACGCCCATTTTCTCATTCATATTAATATAATCCACACTTCACAATTTCCTAAGGCTTATATTATACCAGGTATAACCGTATCAATCGAGCTTTTTTATATCTTTGCCTCTAAGGATAACCAACATTAAAAATTTAATTATTTATATACCTCTTGATAAGCCCTCCGTTCCGCAATATCAACTCTTCTGTACTTGCTGAGACCGTACCCGAACGAGTTTGGCTTGTAATTTTTTAGCCAGCTATGATGAAGCACACACGCCACTCCATGACGCAGGAAGACCGCACAACAATCCTCAACTACTATCCTTTCAGCCTGGCGGTAAAGCTCACTACGCTGCTCGCCTTCTCCCATCAATGATGCCTTCTCATATATTCTGTCAAATTCTGCATTTTGATAATTAAAACTGTTTACGCCGCCGGATGCATTCTTACTGTAAAAAACCTGCAAAAAATTTTCCGCATCCGGATACTGGGCTATCCAGCCCATTAGAAAAATCTGCACATTCTTATTTCCTATTTTTTCCTGAAACGTAGGCCAGTCCATATATTCAATCGAAACATCGAGTCCAATCCGGTTCAAGCAATGTCTGAAAAAATCACCCTGCTGAGTGTAAAATGACCCTGTTCCCGGCATTGAAATGCGCAGCTCAGGTATCTTGCCGCCATAAATTCTCTCAGCTTGTCTCAACAGCTCAGCCGCCCTTTCAACATCAAAGTTCGAACCGACCAGCTTCTCTATATCACTATTATAAGATTCCATCAAAGGCGGTATAAAGCCGTAAGCAATCTCGCTCCTGCCGTTATAAAAAACATCTATATACTTTTGCCTGTCTATCGCATAACTTATCGCCTGCCGAAGCGGCTTATTGGATGCCAGAATCTCATCCGCCATATTAAATCCAAGCCAGAATGTGCTGGGGTCGCGAAATACCTTAAGATGAATCTCTCTGTCTTTGAGCTTATCTGTCAATTTTAATCCCGGCCCAACTGCTTCTGCAAAGCTTTCTCTGCCTATCACTGTAACGTCAATTCGGCCCTGCATAAACAAAAACCATCGAGGCTGCTGCTGTTCTGTCACTACTAACATTACCCTGTCGCAAAGCGGAAGTCTCTTGCCCGCATCTTCAAGATAACCATCCTGTCTGTCCGACGGCTCACCTTCATTAGGATAATAGTCCTGCCGGAAATTTTCATTGCGTACAAGCTCAATAAAGCTGCCGCGCTGCCAGTTTTTTAATATGTAAGGCCCCGTTCCCACAGGATGGTTTATTATAGCGTCACCGTAGTAATCCACCGCCTCCTTCGCAACCGGTGCGGTCGCTGTTTTCGTAAGAAAATATTTCATCTGCGGCCACGGCCTTTTCAGCCTGACCTCAAGCGTATAGTCGTCAACCGCCTTCAGCCCCTTTACTTTTCTGCTGTAATCCACCTCAGCCTTGCTTTTACAACTTTTTGTATACTCACGAAACTCGTCAAGGCCTTCTATCCTGTTATCGAAAATCCACCAGTTTCTGCTCAAATTTTTAATATCTGCTATCCTCTTCCAGGCATACACAAAGTCATCTGCCACCAGCTCCCTGCCGAGACCGTTTTCAAAACAGTCATCGTCTGCAAAAAATACACCCCTCTTTATCTTTATTGTATAAACAAGTCCGTCCTCGCTTACTTGCGGCTCAGATTCGGCAAGCTGACAGATTATCTCATAAGGACGCTTAAGATAATGGAATTGATAAAGGCTCTCAAATATCTGGCTGCCTACCAGAGTCGAGCTCGTATCCCAGATGCCAGCCGGGTCGAGACCTCGAACTTTAGACGTCAATACACCGTACAAACAGCTTTCGTTGCCGTCCTCATTGCCGCTCAAACTGTCACATCCTGATGCAGACAAAATTAAACCGGCAATGATTAAAGTCACTAATGCAAAGTTCCTTTGCGGACATCCTTTTCTATTATGCGCATCCTTTTTTGCGCAACTTTGCCTCATAGAGTGCTCGAAGAGTGTTAAAAGTTATCCTGAAGGTGCCGGTAAAACTACCGGCTCCACACTTTCACTGCCGTCCGGATGCCTGTACCTGAAATTAAACTTTGCACCCAGCCTGCCCTCCTTATCGGAATTGCCGAGCAGCAGGTTATGCTCTTTTTTCAGGCCTTCAAAATCCCTGGCCTCAATCGCCCTTTTGATTGTACCCTGAGGGCCGAAAAGCTTGCTGATACATTGCGCTTCAATCTCGACAATCACCGAAACAAGCTTCTGCTTCTGCTCAACATTCAGTTGCTCTTCACCTTTTATATATCTTTGTATTACGAAAGAATATAGCTGGCCAAAACGTTGTGCAACCGTCCCGTTTTTCGGATTTGCCACGGCAAGTTTTCTATACAGGCTTTGTAGAATAACCGCATCCAGCAGCTCATTTTCGACTGACCAGCCGGCGTACTGCTTTATCCTCATATCCGCCACATTCAGCAGCAGTCCTGTGCCCTGCTCTGCTTTAATCCCTGCGGCGAATCTTGCTATCATTGCAACTATCGAATCATCCGAGGTTTCAACAATGCTGGCAAGTCGGCTGACTATCTGCCCGGTCAACCTATCACCCTCTGCACCCATAGCATTAATCTGCTCGATAACCTCTGCATTACAAACACTATTAACCGCCCAGTATCGAATTGCCATATTAGAGTCGGTCAGCTTGTCCAAAACCAAATCCGCTAACTGGACATCTCTTAACCCTTCAACCAATATTAAAAGATTGATTTTTTCGACGAGCTTCTTGTCCGGGTCCTCCAGTCGCTCTGCCCATTCTAAAGCCGCTGATATATACTCATGCGCCGACTTGTAAAATTGCTTGCGATACTGCGCCCTTGAGCTGCTTGAATTGGAGCTGCTGCGACTCAGCAGCTTGACGCGTATTCTTGCCATATCTGTAAAATCTTTAGCCCCAATCAGCTCCTGGACCGATTCTTCCACAAAGCTGTCTATAATCTGAAAATCCTCATCATCCAGAATACCTTTATTGCGAACCTCCTCAATCTTCCACGGGTCAACACCGAAACAAAAACTGCTTATCGTTAAAATCAAAAGAACTGTTATAAAGCAACTTACCGAAGCCTCTTTTACCATCTCACATACCTAAAAGCTTATCACAATTACTCAAATGTCCTATATTATCAGGATAACTTTTTTACCGCTTTTTGTCAAGCCAATTCGCCAACTATCGTCATAGACAGCCATTTTTCAGCGCCGCAGTTCTAAATTCGTCCAATAAATTACTCGTCTTTATTCTATTCTGAAAATAAAAAGCATAATTGCTTTGTTCCTTGTCCGCTGTTAAAATTTCCAATTATATTCCAAAACTTTCGATTATTAACCGGAGTCCGCAAAAATGAACAAGCTGATAATATCAAAAAGGCTCAGGCTAATAAGACAGCTTCTAAAGAAAAAGAAAATTAGCTGCTTTTTGACAACCAATCAGGCCAACGTAACCTATATTACGGGATTTCTCGGCCATGACAACTGGGCCGTGATTGCACCGAATAACGTCTATTTGTTAACAGACAGCCGGTATTTCGAGCAGGCACAAAACCAATGCCCGAGCTGCAAAATCATTCAGCGAAAAACAACGTTGCACGATTCCTTTGCCGAACTGATAAAAAAGCAAAAACATTTACGCAGCGTCGCTGTTGAAAACTCGATATCAATTAACGATTACAAAAACCTTCAGAAAAAAACAAAAGTTCGCTTTCATACGGTATCCAAAATCATCGAGCCTGCAAGAAGCATCAAGGATAAATTTGAGCTTTCTGCAATCAAAAAAGCAATTCAAATAACCGCACTGGCATTGAACCAGACCCTCAGAAACCTGCGTGTGGGGATTAGTGAAAACGAAGCGGCAGGTATGATGGATTATAACTTTCGAAAGTTCGGAGGACGTAACGGCTTTGACACTATTCTTGCATTCGGCGCAAACGCATCACGGTGCCACCATCAGCCGGGCACAAGAAAGCTGAAGAAAAATGATACCATTCTTATCGACTTCGGGGCCGAGTACAATCACTATCGCTGCGACCTGACGCGCTGTTTTCTTGTGGGAGAACCCAATCCATATTTTCAAAAAGTCTATAACGTTGTGAAAGAAGCACAGGCTGTAGCCATAAAACTGATTCGGCCGCGAATGTCAAATAAAGAACCGGAAAGAGCCGCAAGAGAAGTTATCAGAAAACACAACTTGCCCCCCTATCAGCACGGCTCAGGTCACGGCTTTGGTCTGGTGATTCACGAGGACCCCTTTTTGTCTGTACTAAGCAAAGATAAACTCAAAAAAGGAATGGTCTTAACAATCGAGCCGGGAATATATATACCAGGTAAAATTGGTGTAAGGATAGAGGATAACGTACTTGTAACGGAAAATGGCTGTAAGATACTGACGAATTCGGTAACCAAAAACTATAAAGATATCTGCCTGGGAAAATTAAGATAATGAAAAGACAAAGTGATAATCTGATTTAGTGAGCGAGGGTTTAATTATGCAAAATCACAAAAAGACACTTTCAGTGACAGCCATATTGATATTTCTATTAAATCTCAATTTTGCATTCTCTCAGCAAGCAAAAAAAATCACTATCGAATGGGTCAACAGCGATGAATGTGCAGATTTAACAATGCTGCCCCGATTCGAATGGCTTGAAAATGGGACTGCCCTGCTATACGATACGAGCATAGATGCGAACGAACGTACGATTGAAAGGCTCAATCCTGCGACGGAAAAACGCCAGCCGGCAGTAAACAGGGACAAAGCGCTTGAAAGTCTGGCAAAAATCCTGCCTCCGGATGATATGCCGAACAAGCTCGACTGGCCACAACAGATAAATAATTCAGGTGATTTCGCAGTCTATATTTACAACAAAGATATTTATCTGCTCGATATAAAGGCATCGGAATTTATGCGCATCACCGAAAGTGACACCGAAGAAAAGGCAGTCAGATTCTCACCGGACGGAACAAAAATCGCTTACGTCAGAGATAATGACCTTTATGTATATGACATATTAAACCAGGCTGAAACCAGAATAACCGATGACGGCTCAGAAACGATTCTTAATGGAACGTTATCTTACGTTTACTGGGAAGAGATTTTTGGCAGGCAGGATACCGCTTACTGGTGGTCGAACGATTCCGAGTATATAGCTTACCTG
>Ga0315551_10004052_pt1 | contig 10276 bp, 7 predicted proteins | sample SalMarSW160290MG_FD_203678 | JGI IMG/M metagenome (GOLD analysis project Ga0315551, IMG submission 203678) | Salt marsh sediment microbial communities from the Plum Island Ecosystem LTER, Massachusetts, United States - Salt Marsh Sediment SW1602-90 ... | reverse complement strand
TGATAGCCCAGCAGTTCATGGCCATCGGGTTGACGTAGTTGAGGAAAGTGACAGCGGGGCACAGTTCTTCCATGTCGCGGCACATGTCCAGCAGGACGGGGATGGTGCGCAGGGCGCGCATGATGCCGCCGATGCCCAGGGTGTCGCCAATGGTCTGGCGCAGCCCGTACTTCTTGGGGATTTCAAAATCAATCACCGTGCCGGGCTGGTAGCCAGCCACCTGGAACATGCTGATAGCATAGTCGGCACCATCCAGAGCCGCCCGGCGGTCGGTGGTGGCTTCGATGGCGGGATGGGCATCCAGGAGCGTGGCGATCTTGTGCGCCACCGTCTCTGTAGTGCGCAGACGTTCCTCATCAATGTCGTGTAGGCTGATGGTCGAGCCTGCCAGCTCAGGAAAACTGAGAATGTCGCCCAGCAGGTTCTTGGCAAAGACGGTGCTACCGGCACCAATGAAGGTGATTTTGGTCATACTGTCCTCCATCCTTTTGAGCCGGCCTACACTTGCTGTCGCTGACAGATCACTACCCCCCGCGCGGGCACCTCAACCGACGGCCCACGCGGCTCACCCGTCAGCGCGTCGGTGTAACCCGTCATGGACAGCTTGGCGGTCGCCATCGCGTCGGTGAAGTTCAGGAGGAACACGAACTCGCGGCCATCACCGGCACGGCGCATCACTTTGACACCGGCGGGCACGGCGGCCACAGGCTCGACCCTAGCGCGGGACAACAGCCGGGCCAGCAACGCATCCGCCAACCGGTCATCGGCCCAGGCGCCCAGGTAGACGACCTCGCCGTCCCCGAAGCGGTTTAGGCTGACTGCGGGGCGGCCATCCAGTGTCCCTCCAACAAAGCGCCCCAGGGGTTCGGCAGTGACCGGTTGCAAGGCCTCAGCCCAGATTGTGATGGTGAGAGGCTGTTCCGCGAGATCAGCCAACTCCAGCGGAACCGTCACCCCAGGCGGTAGGCTGTGCCACTCTTCTACCGTCGTGCCGACGAGATCGGCCAGCAGGCCAGGCAAGGCCGTATCTACCACGCGGTTGTCTTTGGTTTTGAAGCCGGAGCGGACAGAGAGCAGCAGATGCCCACCTTGCTCGACGTAGCGGCGGAGGTTCTCAGAGATGGTCTCATCCACCAGAAACAGGGTGGGCGCGATGACCAGCTTGTAGCGACTCAGATCCCGTGTTGGCGGGGCAATGTCCACCGGGACGCCTGCGCGTTGCAGCGCGCGGTAGTAGGTGAACAGATGCCGCAGGTAACCAAAGTCGCGGTTGTGGGGCTGGAGGCCAATCGCCCACAAGTCATCGTAGCTGTGCAACAGAGCCACCTCTGCCAGGACTCTCGTGCCCTGGATAGCGGCCATCACCTGTTGCTCGCGACTCATGGCCTGGACATCGTGCAAACCCGATGCCGGCTGGCCATCATGCCGCAATAGACCGCTGTGATACTGTTCCTGAGCGTAGAGACAAGCACGCCAGCGGAAATACACCACGGTGTCCGCGCCGTGGGCGATGTCGTCCCACGTCCATAGCCGGACGACGCCGGATCGTGGAGCAGGGTTGTAATCGGCCCAGTTGATGTGTCCGGGTTGCTGCTCCATGATCCAGAAGGGTTTGTCCTTCGCGCCCCGCATCAGATCGTGAGCCAAACCGGTGATGGCCGGGTCGCCGACGTCGTAGGCATGATCTGCGCCGCCACTAGCGTAGAGCATCTCGCGCCAACGTTCGGATTGGCCTGTGGGATAGCTGTCCCAGGTGATGAAGTCAAGGGGCTGGGCCAGCTTGTAATAGTCCAGATCAGAAAAGAGGCCCATCAGATTGGTCGTGACAAATTGTGCTCCGTTTGTCTTGGCGCGCAGTAGATCAATCTGAATCTGCTGGTAATCAACCCACGAGTCCGAAGAGAAGCGGTAATAGTCCAGAACGTGGCTGGGATTGGGCCTTTCGACAGCCAGAGCTGGCGGTTCAATCTGTGTCCAATCGGTGTAGGTTTGCGACCAAAATACCGTGCCCCAAGCTTCATTCAGGGCATCCAGGCCACCATAGCGCCGTTGTAGCCAGATACGGAAAGCCGCCACGCAGTTGTGACAATAGCAACGCGCTGTTTGGCCACCGCCGAACTCGTTGTCAATCTGCCAACCGATCACTTCGGGATGCTGGCCGTAGCGCGTTGCCATCGCGCCGACGACGCGGCGGGGATGCTGGCCGTAGCGCGTTGCCATCGCGCCGACGACGCGGCGGGTATGCTGGCGGTAATCTGGACTGTTGGCACAGTAGTGGCGACGCCCACCAAAGCTTCGACGACGGCCTTGGGCGTCCACCGGTAGGGTATCCGGATAGCCTCGCGTCAGCCAGGCTGGTGGCGCGGCGGTCGGTGTACACAAGATGACCTGCAAGCCTGTGTCAGTAAGAGTCTCCACCGCCCGGTCGAGCCAATCCCAATCGAACTCGCCTTCGGCCGGCTCCATCCTGGCCCAGGCGAACTCTGCGAGACGCACGACTTGCAGGCCGGCATCTCGCATCAAACGCGCATCGGTCGCCCAACGCGCCTCTGGCCAGTGCTCAGGGTAATAGTCAACGCCAAGCATTATCTCCCTCCATTCCAGTCAGCCTGGCCTTGTCCCCAGGCCCGAACGCAATCCACGGCACGCTTCCAGCGGGCATAGTTGGCCTCGCGCTGGTCAGCGGAAATGTGCGGCTCAAACAGGGTAAACCCACCGGGCAGGGGCGGCAGGTCTGAGACGTCGGCCCAGACCCCAGCGCCCAGGCCAGCCAGTAGTGCAGCAGCGCGGGCAGCGGTTTCGGTGAAGGTAGGGCGCACCGTAGGGATTCCAAGCTGGTCAGCCATGATCTGGCAGGCCTCATCGCTGGTGGAGATGCCCCCACCCAGATGCAAACGTTCCACGCGCAGGCCGGTCGCGGTGTAGATTGTGTCGAGGATCTCCCGCACCTGGTAGCCCAGCGATTCCAGAAAAGCACGCGCAATGTGGGCGCGCCCGCTGCTCAAGGTTAATCCCAGTATCGTGCCGCGCGCATTGCGGTCATTGTATGGCACGTTCAGGCCCGTGAAGGCCGGGACAAACACCACTCCGGCCGAGTCCGACACCGAAGCGGCCAGTCGTCCGACCTCATCAGCATGGTCGAAGAGCCGGGCCTGTTCTCGCATCCAACGAATCACCGCCCCGCTGACCGTCGTGTCTGCTTCCAGGCAATAAGTCGGCGCGTCGCCCAGGTGCCAGGCGAAGTAGACGTTGATCTTATCTTGATCTGGTGCATGGCTGCCCATGAAAACGTCCACGAAGGACGCCGTGCCGTGGTTACATTCGGCATCGCCAGGGGAGCGACAATCGTGACCGAACAATGCAGCCTGCTCATTGCCAATCATGGCCATGACGGGCACGTCTGTCGTGCTGCCATCGGGGGCAGTCACCCCCAACGTCCCGAAATCATAAACCGTGGGTACTGCCTCCGGGAGCGCAGCCCGCGGCACGCCCAGGAAATCCAGCCACTCATCCCAGAGACGTTGCGCCCGAAAGTCGTACACGCCCATGGCCTGCACCAGCGAGTAGTCCATCAGGTGTCCGCTGGGATTCCCCGCTGCGGTCAGCAGCCACGCTGCCGAGAGACCCAGACGCAGGCGCCCCGTGCGGGCCGCGTCAATCACCGATGGTTCGTGCCGCATACGCCAGGCCATGTGCAAGGCTGAGCTGTAGGGGCCAGGGGCATAACCCAGTCTGCGGCGGCATTGGTCTGCCAGCGGCCATGCCGCCAGTTCGTCCAGCATCGGCAAGGTGCGCAAGTCCTGCCAACTGATGGCGTTGGCCAACGGGCGGCCCGTTTGAGCATCCCAGGCAAAGTCGGTGTTACGCTGGCAGGCGATGCCACAGCCAACAATGTCTGAGGGATGGCAGCCAGCCCGTTCGAGCGCCTCGGTGACGGCCTCTGCCACCCCCACAATCACAGACACCGGGTCATGTTCGACCCAACCGGGATGAGGGTGGATGCCTGCCAGGGGCCGATAACCATAGCCGCGCACCTGTCCGTCTGGATCCAGGATGAGTGCGCGGCTACCACTGCTGCCTTGATCAATGCCCAAAAGGTAAGTTTGGCTCAACACGTCAGGCCCATTGTTCGACGATTTCAGCCGCCGCCTGGGGAAGGATACCCGCGAGCCGAGCGAGGTCTATGACGGTAAAGCGCGAGCGAATCTCATGCAGATGGAGCACGGCACGGAGGAGTCTTTCTCGCGAGCACCCGAGATCCTCGGCTCGATAGGCGGCGCCGGCTCGTTTCAGACAGTTGCGGATTCGTTCCGGTGAGCGGAGAAACGGCTTCACCTCTTCACACAGACGATCCCACGAATCACCTTGCGAAAGGATCTCGGCTGCTTTCTGCAGCCGCTCCACTTTCTGGGCGTAGTGGGTTTCGATCTCATCTCCCAACGCCCCCCAGAATTCCTTATCAAAATCCATCGAGGTGCGAGAGAAATCGGGCGATTCCAGGCTGATGACGCGGCGATAAACCTCGGAAGCCAACACCGTACCCACTCCAACCTGTCTACCGTGCAAATCATGAGGCACTCCATCGAGAGAAGACATCATATCCAGGGTATGAGAAACCAGGTGCTCCCCGCCTGAAGCTGGAGAGGATGTCTCAGCCATCGTCATGGCGATGCCCGTCAGGAGCAGGCCGTGAAACAGGGCCTCCATCGCCTTTGGCTTTCGTTCTCGCACATCCTCAGGATGATCCATGTATAGCGGCTCAATGTCGGCAATCAGGGAAACCGATCGCTTGCAGAAGTAATCCCCAAACAGGAAGTGGTCCATGCGCCAATCGGCGGAACTCACCGACTTGGCCAAGATGTCCCCCAACCCTGCGGTGGTCAGTTCATAGGGGGCATCGCGGAGAATGGCGGGGTCGGAAAGAACCGTTCGTGGTGGACGCGCCCACAGAAGCGATTTCACACCCTTGATCGTCGTCGCCACATTGGCTGAAGCATAGCCATTCATACTAGCGGCCGTCCCAAAGCAAACATAGGGGACATTCAGATTGAAAGCGGTCCACTTGCCGAGATCGTTCAACACGCCGCTGCCGATGGGGAGAACCCCATCGGCAGTTTCGATTCGACGGAGAAGCCAGTCGTGCGTGTGGTCATCACAGATCGGCGACGCTCCCTGGGCAGGGTCCGGAACGACGATTTCGGAGACCTCCCAGTTGGCATCTCTAAGTAGTGCCGCCGCTTCTTGGCCAGCCACTTCACGTGTTCGGATGTCCATCAGCGCCACAACCCGGCGACCCGTTGTGTATTCCGACAGAACTTCAGGCAGCCGGCTCAGTGCGCCGTTCTCGTAAATGACCCGCTGCGGCTCGACGTGATGGGTCTTGCCGCAGTCACATTCAATTGTCTGGCCATAGATTGGTTCCATCATCGTTGTGCCTCTATCCTTAGCAGTCTCAGTACACGACTTTTGCAGCTACATAAGATCGGCGTTGGCGGGGTGAAGAACACAAAAAAAGGGCTTGCGCGAAACTTCAACGGGCCAATGCTGGCAGCGGAAGCGCGTGCTACCCGTGGTGCACAAGACTATTATCGCCAGTATCGCTGGAATGTCAAGCCCCTACTTTATGTCACTGCAAAAGTCGAGTCAGTAGACGGAGATTCTGAAGCAGAGCGGGCTCCCACGCCCGCGTTTCGGCGGCATAGCAGCCGCCTCTGCTAATAATCTTCCATCTACTGAGTCTACCCCTTCGTCGCGCCCAGCGTAAGCCCCTCAATGAAGTAACGCTGCAAGAAGATGAAAACAGCAACTGTCGGTATCGTCGCCAGCAACGCGCCGGCCGTGATGACCGTCCAGTCCATAACGTACTGACCTTGCAAGGCAGCCAAGCCAGCGGTGACCGGCTTGAGGTCATCGCTGCGCAGCAAGACGATGGCCCACAGGTAGTCGTTGAAGATCCAGGTGAACTCTAGCGTAGCCAACGCGGCGATGGCCGGCAGCGTGAGGGGCATCATAATCTGCCACCAGATGCGGAACTCGCTGCAACCGTCAATCCGCGCCGATTCCAAGATCTCGTGGGGCACGGTGCGCATGTAGTTTCGCAGCAGAAACGTGCAAAATCCAAGCTGGAAAGCCGTGTGGAAGGCAATGAGGCCCCAGTAGGTATCGTAGAGACCCAGGGCGTCGGTGAGCCGGAAAACCGGCAGCAGCAATACCTGGAAGGGCAACATCGTCCCACCAACGTAGAGGAAAAAGATCAGCCGGTTGCCTCGAAAGCGGAAGCGGGCCAGGGCGTAGGCTGAGAGAGAGGAGAAGAGCAGCGTCAAGATCAGCGAGGGAAGGGTGATGATGAAGCTGTTGGGCAGGTAGCGGCTCAGGCCTCCGCGTTCCCAGGCATCCTTGAAACTGTCCAACCCGAGATGGCGTGGCAGTGACCAAAACCCGTTCATCAAGATGTCATCATTGGTGCGAAAGGCCGTAACGAGGGCGGAGACGACTGGCACCAGCCAGAGAAAGGTAACCCCCAGCAAGGCGACGAAACCCAACGTGCGCCAGGGAGAACTGAAGAATTTTTTTGCTGTCATACTCGTTTCCCCCCCTAATACTCCATCTCGGTTTGCAGGATGCGCCACAGGTAGGTGAAGATGAACACTAGACTGATTAGGAACAGGATCACCGCGATGGCCGCGCCGTAGCCCATCTTGTAGTTGTTGAACGCCTCGATGTACATAAAGTTGGCCAGCACACTGGACGAATTAAACGGCCCGCCTCGCGTCATGACCGAGACCAGGTCGAAGGCGCGCAGTGAATCAATGACGCTGATGACCACCACGATGACGGTGACCGGGGCTAGCAGCGGAAAGATGACATGCCGAAAGGTCTGCCAGCCAGTGCAGCCATCCACTTTGGAAGCGTCCACCAGGCTGGGGTCAACGCCTTGCAGGCCAGCCAGGTAGAGCACCATCACGTAGCCCACTTGTCGCCAGATACCCACGACGATGATAGACCACATCACCAGGTCCTTATCGCTCAACCAGCCTTGGGCCAGTGCGTCCAGGCCCATCAGGCGCAGTGCCGAGTTGATCAGGCCGTGGGCCGGGTGGTACGCCCACGACCACATCAGCCCACAGACGACCAGGGAGAGCACCAGGGGGGAGTAGAAACTGGCTTTGAAAAACTTTTCCAGGGGAATGGCACGGTTGAGGGCCATGGCCAGGGCCAGGCCGGCCACGACCGGGATGGTAATGAAGCTGAGCACCCACTTGAGATTGTTCTTGAGAGAGATGTAGAAGACCGGGTCTTTGAACAACCTCTGATAGTTTCGCCAGCCGATGAAATTCGGCGTGGAGAGACCATCCCAGTCGGTCAGACTGAGATAGAACGTGTAGAACATCGGCCCGATAACCCAGATCAGGTAGATAATCAAGGGCAGGATGAGAAACAGATACGGCGTCAATTTAGAGAGCGTTCGCCTGCGAACCATAGCGTCTGACCTCCTGCTTTATGAAAGAGGAGCCCATGGATGGCCCACGGGCTCCTATTTCCCTTGCCTGTACAGAGCTACTCGGATTCGAAGATCTCTTGACGAACTTGTTCCAGGCGGGCCAGGATGTCGGCGATGCTGTCCGGGTTGTCCCAGAATTCCATGAAGCCGTTCATCCCTTCGTCGGCCATCTCCGGCGTGGTATCGCGGTCGTAGAACTGGGCTACGTAATCGGCGGTCTGCATCATCGCAATACCCTTCTGCTGTTGGGGAGAGAAGACGGAGACGTCTACTCCGCTGTGGGTAGAGAGGCGTCTCAGCTTTTCGGCAAAGTATTGTTGCATCTCGACCGAGCCCAGGAAGCCCAGGAGGGCCTTGGCCTCTTCGGGGTGTTGGGCATCGGCGGCGATGAAGTAGCCGTCGGTGGGCGCGTCCTCGCCGATGGGCACGCTGGGGTCAATGATGGGGAACTGGAAGAAGTCGAGATCGTCTTCCAGTTCGTCGGGGAAGCTGTCGCGGACAAAGTCACCCATCAAGTACATGGCTGCGCTACCGTCGATCATGAACTGCAGTCCCTCCTGCCAACTGTAGGCGGCCGCGTCCTCGAGAAAGTAGCCATTCTCGATCAATGGCGCCCAGTAATCGGTAAAAACCTTCAGCACGCGCGGGTCGTCGTACTTCTCAGTGCCCAGCATCAGGTTGATGTGGAACTCGGGGCCGTTGACGCGCATGTTGAGGTAGTCGAACCAGGCAGCGGCAGTCCAGCGGTACTTGGTGCCGATGGTGAGGGGCGTGAAACCGTTCTGCTTGAGGGTCTCGCACACCTGCAGGAACTCATCCCAGGTCTTGGGTGGCTCCAGACCGTACTGGTCAAAGATGGATGGGCGGTAGTAAACGGCCCACCAGTACCAACTCGTGGGCAGGAAGTACTGCTTGCCATCCACGGTGCTCAGGGCGCGGAAACCTTTGGCGTAGTCCTTGTTCTAGCCCTCTTGTTCCCATACGTCGCTGATGTCCATGATCAGGCCCTTGTCAATGAAGAAGCGGGCCCGGTTGCCGGCGAACCAGGTCATCACGTCCGGCGGGGTCGAAGCGGTCAAATAGGCCCGAATGGCCTGCTTGAAGTCCTCGTGGGCCACGATGCTGTGCACCACATCAATTTCCGGGTTTGCCTCCTCGAACATCTGGACCAGCTCTTCGTCAGCCTCGCGGGGCACCGGGTCGCCCATGTACGAGTTGTAGATCACGAGGCGCTTTTCGACCGGGACCCTCACCTCTTTACTGACCTCGACGGTCTCGACCACCGGCTTCTCGACCACGACCTCCTTCTCGACGATCACGGTCTCGACCACCGGCTTCTCGACCACGACCTCCTTCTCGATCACCTGGGGGGTAGATGGGGCGCAGGCGGCCAGCACCCCCAGGACGAGCAGCCATGCTATTAGCTTTTTCATTCTCACTCAGTTACCTCCTCCTAAATAATTAGATTTGGCTTTGGGACGCTTCCTTCACGGAGCATCCCCCACTAACTCAGCAGAAGTTGATACCTCACCTCCTTTCACGAGCGCGGTGGCGCACAAGAGGCCCGTTCGATGAGACGGGCGTGGGTCAAAACCCGTTCCAGTGGACGGTCTGGGTTCTGGATGGTTTCGATAAGCAGTCGTGCGGCCTGCCGCCCAGACTCTTCCAGCGGTTGACGGAGTGTAGTCAAAGGGGGATCGAAATAGGAAGCAAGCGGAATGTCGTCAAAGCCGATGACAGAAACGGCATCCGGCACGAGGCGGCCAGCTTCTCGCAGGGCACGAATGGCACCCACGGCCATGCGGTCGTTCTGGGCGAAAATGGCAGTAAAAGACCGGTCCATCGCCAACCACTGCTGGGTGATCCGATACCCGGACGGGGCCGACCAGTCGCCGCCGGCCATCAGTGCGGGTTCAAAGGTCAGGCCAGCCTCAGACAACGCCTGGCGATAGCCAGCCAGCCGGTCAAGGGCACATTCCTCGTTGTTAGGACCGACGAGCGTGGCGATGCCGGTGTGGCCCAGGTCAATCAGGTAACGGGTGGCCAGATAGCCACCCTCATGGTCATCGCAGCGAACCGAGGAAACCGGTTCATCTTGTTGGGGCGTGTTGTTGAGATAGACGACCGCCATGCCTTTCTCGACCAGGGGCAGAAAGTGGCGATACCGATTGTCGGCATGGGGATTGATGACCAGCAGGCCATCTACTTGGCGGTTTAGCATCTCTTCCAGCAGCAGCTCCACGTCGGCTTCCGACGGGGCACTGCCGGTGAGAATAAAATAGCCCTGGCGGCGGGCTTCCGCCTGGGCTATTTGGATGATGTTGGCAAAGGTGTAGTCAACGAGATTGGGCGAGATGCAACCCAGCGTACAGGTACGCCCCGCTACCATGCTCCGAGCGGCGGCACTGGGACGGTAGCCCAGTGCCTCAATTGCCGCCAACACGCGGGCGCGCGTTGCGGCAGTGATTTCACCCTTTTTGTTGATTACCCGAGACACGGTCTGGCGGGAGACGCCAGCACGGGCAGCCACGTCTTTGATAGTTGGTCTAGATTTCACAGGATACTCTCTTTCCGTTTATGTGAACGTTCCCGTGAACGTTCACATTATACCACAAAAAACACGATTTGTCAATAGGCCGCATTCATTCAGGAGCATTTCAGTTTTGGGGCGAGTTACAGTAAACTTGCTGCCACAGTGTATCAAACCGGTCACCCATAATCGCTCCACGAATGGGGATCAGTCGTTCTATCCCTGCCCGACTCCAGCGCATCCCT
>Ga0315551_10004049_pt1 | contig 10283 bp, 11 predicted proteins | sample SalMarSW160290MG_FD_203678 | JGI IMG/M metagenome (GOLD analysis project Ga0315551, IMG submission 203678) | Salt marsh sediment microbial communities from the Plum Island Ecosystem LTER, Massachusetts, United States - Salt Marsh Sediment SW1602-90 ... | reverse complement strand
TATTAGTTTTCTAAAGAAAGATTTATCTATTTTCGATAATGATATTTTGTGTTTTGGCGGAGTTTCTCGCTTAAACTTAGCCTTAGTTTTTACATATGTACTTTCGATTTCAACACGTACCTCGTCATTCATGTTATGTTCATAAAGGATATCACGGATGACACATAGAATAATGGTTATTGTAGCAAGTCGTTGTTGTCCGTCAATAATATTCACATAGTCCTTACCATTTGGCTTCACCATCAGAAAACCAAAAAAGTGCTCTGAATCATCCCTCATTGATCTTTCAATATCTTCCAAAAGGTCAGATAAATGATCCTCCTCCCAAGAAAACTCTCTTTGAAATATTGGAACCGAATAGAAAACCTTTTTCTCTAAAAGTTCACCGATAGTAGTTCTTTTTTGCTCCCTAATTCCAATTTCTTTCATTTTATACCTCCACTGCTTTTAACTCCTAAAGATATTTACAATCCCGTAAAAATCAACCACATTTATTTCCCCCTCATTTTTGTTCGGACTGGGTAGCCCACCTTTCAGGTGGGTTGTAATGAAGCGGGACAATGAACAAAACACGGCACATAAGTGATATCCCTGTCCCCTCTTGAGAGGGGATACAGGGGTGTGTTAGAATCGGGGAACCACACACCCCGCCTTTCGGGCACCCCTCTCGAGAGGGGAATAATTGTGGCGCGTGTGGCCTTCCCCAGGTTTTAGCGGGTTTGGGAAGGACTACTCTATTACCGAATCACCCCCAAATGAATTCGGAGGTGCAATCTGTGAATGCTTGTGTCGGAGTCGCAGGGATTCCGACCTAACGGTCTCGATTTTGTTTGATTGTTGCCTTTAACGCCGTTAACTTTTCAGCATGAAATACGCCTGTGTTACGACTAACCTGCTCGATCTCTGGGCTGAGCCGCGGTTCGAGAGCGAGCGCCGTAGCCAAATATTTTTCGGTGAGGTGCTGAAAGTAGAAAAAGAGCAGAAGGGGTTTTATCACGTCCGTCAGTCTGATGGTTACTCCGGGTGGGTCGATGGTCGGTTTTTAAGCTCGATTTCAGAGTCTGCGTATCAAGAACATACTGATGGCATTAACTCTATTGTCTCGGCGCCGACGGGCCGAGTGTTTGATACTGACACACGTCAGCCTAAGGCACCTTATGTGTTGTACTATGGAACGACTCTCTGGGTAGAACCGGTAGATACCAACCTGGCGCGAATTTTCTTGGCGGATAAGAGTTCTTTGCTAATCAAGCCTCGCCATATCAGACCGATAAACAAGAACAAAAAAGAGACTGTAACCGGATCAATGGTGGTCACCGAGGCTCAGAGATTCCTCGGTGTGCCGTACCTGTGGGGAGGGGTAACAGTAACCGGTTTTGATTGTTCGGGATTGGTTAGGACGGTTTTTTCGAGGTTTGGAGTCTACATGCCGCGCGATACGAAAGACCAGATTTCTATGGGGGAGAGGGTCGAGCGGGATTGTATAAAGACCGGAGACCTGTTGTTCTTTAGACGGCATGTTGGGCTCTCTGTCGGTCGCACCCATATCATCCACGCCTCCAGAGGTGGTGGCGGGGTGAGAATCAATGCTCTTGTAGCCGGTCTGCCCGATTATCGTGAGGACCTCGACAGAGACTTTATGCAAGCAAGGAGAGTGACAACGTGATTGATCTGCAAACAGTAAAGGTGTCCCTGCCGCTCAAGAAGAATTTCGTCTTATCGAAAGGACAGGCAAAGATTAAAACTAACCTGTTGACGATACTGAACAATTGCTACCACGGTGAGGCCTCAGGTTCGATTTACTCTGGGCCAGGTGTGGACAGAATTGAGGCAGGTATAAAAAAGGGGATTGAGTACCTGCGAAGGTGTGGTAAGATTGACGTTGATACGCTGCATAAGGTAAGTGAGCTGGATATTCCTGCGGCTGCTCGCTCGGCTCTAGTGGCCATGATTATTAATTACCTTTCGGGTGAGACCAGGCGCTATCCTTGGGAGGTGATTTCTCTGGGCACACCGGTTGGTATCCGCAGTTCAATAACGATAAGCATCGACAAGCCGGAGGAGATGATTGAAGTTATCAAAGCGTCTGAGTACCCGATCATCAAGATTAAGATGGGAAACGAGGACGATGTCCTGCTTTTGGACAGGCTTGATGAAATCTCGGACAAAATCATCCGCGTTGATGTCAACGGTGCCTGGTCCTGTGCCAAGGCAGAGGAGATGATTTTCCGTCTTGCTCAAAAGGGAATTACCGTCATTGAACAACCAACAGATGTGGAGTCGGTTAAAGAGTGGCCACATTTGAAAGGTAAGAGTGAGAATGTGGAATTGATTATCGACGAAGGATTGAATAACCTGGATGACTACCATAAGTATGCTGAATATATTGACGGCGTGAACATCAAGATGGAGAAGTGCGGAGGGATCATTGAGGGCGTCAAAATCGCCAGGCAGGCTCGCCAGGACAAAAAGAAAGTGATGTTAGGCTGCATGGTTGAATCGTCGGTGGGGATTGCCCAATCGGTATATATGTCCGCCCAGGCGGACTACTTTGATCTCGATGGCCCGCTGCTGTTGGAAAATGACATTGCCAGCGGGATTCGATATGACAGGGAGTCAATTGAAGTCGACCGTGAAATTATCGGCGGCCCTAAGCTGAAGCGTGACGTTGTCGAAAAGTATATCACTGATTAAAAGGCTGACAGTTCTCATTCTGGTCATCCTGTTGAAGTTGTTCGGCTTTGGAAGTACGTCCATATACGCCGACGCCTTGGATAATGAGCCACAGATTCATGTCATCTACCCCAAACCAGACCAGATAGTAACGGCGGTTGATTCCACCTTTATTTTTGGACACGTTTCTTTCGGTGAAGATAAAAAGCTGGATAAGTTCGTCATTAATGGCCGCGTGGTGGAAGTGCATCCAAACGGAGGTTTTCTTGCATTTCTGCCGGTTACGCTGGGCCGATTTACCTTTCGCCTTGATGCTTACCTGATTGAAGTCACTGACAATTCTCGCCGGCACTGGCTGGCTGCTCCATTTCATCTGATAGACTCCGTGATAGTAAACATTCCCGAGCCGCTTCGGCCGCTGCCCTCCGACAGTCTGATGATTGCGATGGATTATCATGTCCCCACCGGCGACCTCGTACTGACAACCGGCGATATGCTTGAGGTCTTTTTTCGCGGTACGCCCAAATGTCGAGCCTGGTTTGCCATTCCCGGAGTTATTGACTCGGTGCCAATGGCCGAAACGGTGCCGTGCCAGCAACCTTACTGGGGGGAGTCAGTCTTCGGAGCGGGAGCGGTGCCGGATTCGTTGAAAGTTGCAGGATTATATTCCGGTTTCTATGAGATACCTGCCGGTGTCCGGGCTGATTCCGTACACGTTCAGTACCATCTGGCGCCGCCGCTACCGATTGACATAATCAGGCGCTTTCTTCTTCGACCTTATGACACAATTGACATCCGCCTAACAAAGTTTCTTTCTATGGGTGACAGCATAGTAGAACGAATGGAGAGTCCGTATGCCGTCACAATAAATAACCCTTCCTATCCGTTTACCGTGAGATTTATCGATTCCGTCCAGATCATCAGGCATGGTCCGCTAAAAGGATACTTGTCCATATTTCAGCCGGGAGGTGTTGAAGCCCTGGCGGTGGGAGCCGAAGGGGAGTGGTACAAGATCAAGCTTTCTAAAACACAAGATGGGTGGGTGAAAAAAGCCTCCATCGAAAGCCTGCCGAAAGGTATCCTCCCTCCGAAATCTTACCTGTCATCACTCCGAACATACGGCGATGATGACAAGTTTATTGTCGAGTTCCCCCTTTCAGGGAAGCACCCGTTTCGCATCATCGAGGACGACCAGCGGACGGTTCGCATTCAATTGTTCGGCGTTACCAGCAACACCGACTGGATTCGCTATGATTTTGGCGACAAGCTCATCCGTCTCGCCACCTGGTCGCAACCGGAGGAGGGATTGTATGAACTGAAGCTGCAACTGATCCAGGACATCTGGGGGTACGATTCCTACTACCGAGGTAACAGTTTCTATTTTCAACTCAACAAGCCACCCTCCAATATCAGAACCCTAAAAGGTAAAACCATTGTCATAGATCCAGGCCATTCCAAGGACCCAGGCGCTATAGGGCCTACCGGTTACACTGAAGCCGAGGCTAATCTTGCTATTGCACTGGTCTTGAAAAAGGAGCTGCAGTCAAAAAAGGTGAAGGTCGTCATGACTCGGGAAGATGATATAAATGTTGAGTTATACGACCGACCGAAGATAGCTAAACTGAGTAATGCCGACCTGTTTGTGTCCATCCACAATAATGCTCTGCCTGACGGCGTCAATCCCTTTACCAACAACGGCACCTCAAGCTATTATTACCACCCCCACTCAATAGACTTCGCCAGGTGCATTCATAGTGAGATGCTGAAGGCCACCGGTCTTCCTGATTATGGGTTGTACTACGGAAACCTGGCGGTTAATCGACCGACACAGTACCCGGCGGTATTGGTTGAATGCGCCTTTATGATAATACCGGAGCAAGAGGCCAAGCTGAAGACGGAAAAGTTCCGCAAGAAAATCGCCAAGGCGATCACCAAGGGAATTGAGGATTTTCTAAAGGAGTACAACGATGGCCACTGAACAGACCAAACCAACATTAAACACAAAGCATCCTTCAAAAAAACAACCTTACTGGCTGATCTACATATCGTTGCTATTGGCTGGTTTGTTACTGCTGGCCGATGCTTACCATTTTGCTCAGTTGTACAGGTGGACAGCCAGACTCGGTATTGCCCTGGTATACTCAGCGGTGAGCTTGTTCATCGGCCGTGGCCGCGCCGCCGGCTATATAGCCTCGGTTATTATCTGGCTGGCAGCGGTTGCCACCTTCTTCGTTTGATGTGCCTATCTGCCTGTTTTCCTTTGCGCTGCTCACTTGCATTCCCTCGTTTGTCGCACTGTGAAGCACAGTCAGGCTACAATCTCAACTGTTTGTATGTCGGGGTTTTGCCGCTTTTGGAGCCGGTGGAACCCGGCCAGACTCCGTCATCCCCGCGCCCATTCTGTCATCCCCGCGCAGGCGGGGAACCACAGTCTCCTGCAACCTCACCATAAAGGTCCCGCCACTGAGCATTGGATTCTTCAATGCGATTGATTTTCCATTCCCTGCGCCACTTCTTGATCCGCTTTTCGCGAGTAATCGCCTCTTGTGGATCATCAAGGACCTCGTAGTACACAAGCCGAGTGACTCCATACTTCTTGGTGAACCCTCCGACTAAACCATGTCTGTGCTCATATACTCGCCTGATCAGATCATTCGTGACACCAACGTACAGTGTCCCGTTCCTCTTGCTGGCCATCATGTAAACGTAATACTGTTTCACGGCAGTTTTTTATGTCACTCACGCCCTATCTAACCTGGATTCCCGCGCCTATGTTGTCATCCCCGCGCACATTTTGTCATCCCCGCGCAGGCGGGGATCCATCTTCCGAACTTCCCCAGCGTCCTCTCCACTGGATTCCCGCCTTCGCGGGAATGACATTTCTCCTTCGAATGTCACGAGGAGTCCAGCAGCCGCCGGACGACGTGGCGATCTCACAGATCGAGATATTGACACTCTTGCTACTTCAGGTGCCTGCAAGACACAACCTGCTTTGCTATTAACCTATCAATGGATTACCGGTCATACCTCTAATCAAACCACCTATCAAAAGACTGGCAATTACATAAATGGGAGTCCACCAACCACAACTGAAAATGAGTAAAGCAAGTGCAATGCCAAGCCATATCAATCCAATAACCACTGTAAAGAACCGCGCTGTCCGACTACGTACTACGTCGTTAGCATCCAACGGGGATAACACGCCCCTCTCATATTTCATCTGGAACTCCATTAGCTGCAATATGTATGTATAGAGAACGATCATTATGCAGCCTATCCATTCCATCTTTCTTCCTCCGATCTGCAATCATACCCCATGCGTTATGCTCGTAGGGGATGAAACCAGAAACCTGACATTAAATCCTTAATGCGTCTCTTTATAGGCCCTCAGCACACCAATGACGTAGTCGATGTCGGCTTCAGTATGAGAGGCGCTGACCTGGAATCTGATTTCTTCATCGCCTTTGGGAACGACCGGGAAGTTCAGGCCCGTAGCCAACACGCCATTTTGGGTCAGATACTTTACAAGATCACTTGTTCTTTGTGTGTCCCGTACCATTAGCGGCACCACGGGATGGGGGCCTTCAATGGTTTCATAACCCGCGTCTTTCAGACCGGTCTCGAACCTCTTGGTCATTTTGCCGAGATGGGCCAGTATCTTGAGACCTTCCGAGCTGTCAAGAATGCTAATGGCCTTCATGGCAGCGCGTGCTTCCGAAACGGTTATCGGGTTGGAATAGACATACATGGGGGCTGTCTCACGCAGATACTCAATTATGGTTGCCGACGACGCCACAAAGCCGCCATTCACGCCAAAAGCCTTGCCCAAGGTGCCGATAAGTATGTCGACCTTCGTATTCAGATACTGTTCAGTGCCTCTTCCCGTCTTTCCTAAAGCGCCAATACCATGCGAATCATCCACAATAGATATGATGCCTTCTTCAAACTCGTTGTAATATTTCTCACAGATTTCGACCAGCTTATCCAGAGGTGCATTGTCGCCTCTCATGCTGAAGATACCGTCGGTAACAACTAAGGCTCTCTTTCCTTGGCCGATGCTCTCTTTGAGCTTGGCTTCACAATCCGCCATGTCGTTGTGTTTGTATATGAACTTACCTGCCGGCCGGGAAAGTCTCATTGACTGGATAATACAGTTATGGTTCAACTCATCGCTGACAAAGACCGTCTCGCTTGTCGTCAATGGTACGATAACACCCATGCTCGTTACATAGGCTGAGCTGAAGAGCATGGCTGCTTCTCTATCGAGAAACTTTGCTATCTTTTCTTCCAGTTCAATGTGTGCTCGATAAGTACCGCTGATAAATCGGACGGATCCCGGTCCGACACCGAATTGTTGCGCAGCTTCTTCTTCCGCTTCTATAACGTCTTTACGAAGGGACATGCCAAGATAGGAATTGGCATTCATCTTGATGAACTCTTTGTTCCCTTCGCCTTCAATGTAGTAGCGAGGTCCGTTTTTACCTTTCGCCGGCTTCACACCGGTAATGACCATCTCTTTGCCTTTGGCGGTACCTTTTTGCTTGAGATCATTTAGTGCCTGGTTTAAGGCATTGTTTAAGTTTTTTACTGACATTACAGCTCCTATAGATTTATCTGTTACAAAGCTCCTGGTGCGTTCTCGTAGTTTGGATATTTTTATTTGAGTTTCTTCGAAAGAACTTCAATCATATCTTTTGTCATCTCTTCAAGGGTATATTCAGGTTCCCATCCCCATTCTTCTCTGGCGGCGGAATCATCCATGTTGTTGGGCCAGCTATCGGCAATTCCCTGTTTGACTGGGTCTATCTTGTAATCCATGGTGAATTCGGGTATTATCTTTTTGATTTCCGCAGCGATAATCTCCGGATCAAAACTCATAGCAGTAACGTTGTAAGCATTTCTGTGTTTTAACTTACTCTGATCCGCTTCCATAATGTCAATGGCAGCCTTGAGGGCGTCCGGCATATACATCATGTCCAAGAAAGTCCCGGCCTTGAGGTTGCAGGTGTATTTCTTGTTTTTGATCGCTTCATAGTATATCTCCACCGCATAGTCGGTGGTACCGCCACCCGGTAGCGTTTCATTGGAGATGATTCCGGGATAACGAACACCGCGGGTGTCAACGCTAAATCTTTTGTGATAATAATCGCAGAGTAGTTCTCCGGCGACTTTGGTCACGCCGTACATGGTGTTGGGACGCTGGATCGTATCCTGGGGCGTGTTATCCAAAGGAGTAGATGGCCCAAAAGCGCCGATTGAACTCGGGACAAAAACGGCACATTTATTTTCCCGAGCCACTTCCAGGACGTTGTACAGCCCGTTGATATTCACATCCCAGGCAAGCTGCGGGTTGGCCTCCGCCACTGCTGAAAGTATGGCCGCCAGATGAAAGATGGTATCTACGTCATATCTCTTGACGACGTTTCTTAACGTATCCATGTCCGTGCAATCAACGACTTCAAACGGTCCGGAATTAAGCAATTTTTCACTTGGTTTGGTTTTGCGTCCTCCAGCTATAACCTTGTCATTGCCATATCTTTTGCGTAATTCCATTGTCAGTTCTGAGCCAATCTGCCCTACCGAGCCTGTCACTAAGATGTTTTTCATCTCTCATTACCTCAATAATGTAAATAACGTGTTCTCGACTATAGACATTGATCCGCTTACGAGCAAAACTGCTCTAAGCGGGACGGGTCATTCTAAGCAGTATGTGAGCGCTTGTCAAACGAAAATCTTGTGCTTTCTCAGCCTTCGTAGGGAAGGTCTGGAACAGACCTGCCATTGGTTGGCAGGAGTCGGAGACTCCTGCCCTGAAGATCGAATTGCATGACGTAGACTGTGCCTTGAATGTATTGAAGGAATTGAAAGGTTGTTAGATGAGCAACTTACTCGAAACGTCACCCTGAGCGGAGTCGAAGGGTGGTGTGGTTCTGCAAAGTGCAGTGTCATGGTTCGACTCCGCTCACCATGACAAACAATTGAAGTTACTGTAGGGCAGAAGCTCCTGCGTATCTGCCTATAATTGGTCTGGCAGAACCTCTTTGGGTTCTGCCCTACTTCTGATTGTCAACCAAATACCTTCCGCTTCCTCAACGCCATCAACAAGGGCAAACCGATCACGTAACAAGCGATCAGTTCGCCGACGCCGATCATCTGGACAGAGAACCAGTAGTTGAAGCCGAGCAGGGGGGCCAGGTAGAGGGAGACACCGAAGGCGTTCAGCACTACAGGTGGGAGGGGGGCAATGAAAATGTTAAGGTTGCTGCCCTGAGACCAGAGGCGGTAGAATAACAAGGTCAGCACCAGGGCTGCTATCAGGAGGATGGAGCCGACTATAAGAAACCAGGTCTCAGTCGCAGATATGAGAAAGTAGACTGCGCTTATCCAGACAAGAACGACCGGTAGACCGGCAAGTAGGATGGTGGCAACATTTCGTGACATTCGAGAGGCTAAACGTGTCAGCACTGCCGCTGCAAGGGTGATGAGAGGGCCAAAGACAATATCAAGCCAGCCCATGCCGCCGAAGATATTAGCCAGCAGACAGCCGATATAAAGACCGGGGATTGCGGCTACCGTCAAAAAAGGTAGCACCGTCAGAGCCTCAGCGATTCTGACCTGATACACGCCGAATGAGATAGGCAAAAAGACTAGGCTGAGAATTGTATACAAAGCGGCAATCAGCCCGGCGGCGGATAACTCCCTTGCAGATAGTCTCTTCACCCTGCTAATGAGTGTTTCCAGTTACATATCGTCAACCATTTTTTGTGAGGCTAAATCTCATCTTAGCAGGTGCAGCGGCCGCTGTGTGAATTTCTCCTCGGTCAGTTGCAATGACTCAACGTTGCGCAGCGGTTCTTCGAAGATTAGTTTCTCTTCTGTCGCGAGTAGTAGATAGGGTTCATTTTGTCGGAGCTTTATGGCCAGAGGGATGTAGGTAACGGCATCGACATCGCTTTCGATAAGTGTCAAGGTGATTTTTCGCCGTGCATGGATTGCCTTCAGGAATCGAGCCAGGATTTCCGATTCGTGGTTTTTTTCAATAATGTCTTGCCTTTTTTCAAAGACAAAAAAACCGGTCAGATCTGTTCTTTGCCTTGTGGAGAGTCGTGTACGTATCTTTTGTTCAATTACCCGAAATTTTCTCTTAAAAAAGGGATGTGCTGATAAGGGATTATTACGCAGGGAGTAACAAATGAGGTCCACCTCTTCCGGGTTCGGTTTGACATTTGGAAATCCAATATCTTGGGCAAGCCGATAGCCGTTCTGATAGTAGAGTGGAAAGTTCAATCTCAACAAAGAGTTAATGTCGCGGTAGATAGTTCGGTGCGACACCTCGCATTCTTCAGCCATCTCTCTGACCAGGACTGTTCCCCTATTCCTGATCATGTTCACCAGAAACATGAGTCGCTCACTTTTTGTCACGAACAGCTCCCTTTTGAATTGCTTCTGTGATCCCGGTGTCCATACCAGTCAGCATTCCTTATGCATTCCCCTCTGTCTCTTCCACAACCCTGGCTATCATACAGGAGCAAGTTAAAGCCACTCCCTGTCAGATCATGTCAGTCTGTTTTTAGAGCGATGATCTTTTTAGTCAGTTTTAGGCGACAGTG
>Ga0315551_10004048_pt1 | contig 10283 bp, 10 predicted proteins | sample SalMarSW160290MG_FD_203678 | JGI IMG/M metagenome (GOLD analysis project Ga0315551, IMG submission 203678) | Salt marsh sediment microbial communities from the Plum Island Ecosystem LTER, Massachusetts, United States - Salt Marsh Sediment SW1602-90 ... | reverse complement strand
GAGCTGCGTTGCTTACTCAGCCTAGAGAACCGTTGATGCTGTATCCTTACTGGCTGGTTATTTTGCCTCTTGACAAGATGTATCCGGGCTTTATTACCCAAATCATGTTTCAGGTGTGGGCTGACACCGGAGAAGTAATCACTTGCACTCCTCTTGGTCAGGGCGGAGACGTACCGATGAATGTGTCTCCTTCAACACCTGACGGTGGCGCTACGCCTCCAGCTCAGCAGGACGGTGAACCCACGCCTTCCATGGATTTGCTAATTGTCATTACAGCTGTTACTGCTATAATGGTGGTCGCTGTGACTATACTGGTTTTCAGGATAAAGAGAAAAAACTCAGCGGCCTAACAACAGTTAACATCACGTTAGTCAAAGCAAATCCCACGCATTGACCACAATCGCCGCATCGAAAACATGAAATTACGTTTTTCAAAGAGCCAAAACGGTTCGAAAATCTAAATAATAAACGCTGAACCGTTATGATAAAGTCATACATTCTGCTTTATGTTTAAGCGCGTTTATCTCGCTTGTTTGATTGCCAAACAGAGTTTTTCGGCTGCCTCACCTGGCTGCGGTGCAAGAGTTATGTCTCGTCCCACGATAAGGTAGCGTGCGCCAGCCTTAAGCGCTGTTTCCGCTGCTCCGCCTTGAACGCCTATTCCAGGCGAGTATATGGGTACTTTTTCTCTCAGTATTTCGTGGATTTCCCTTATTTTTTCGGGGTACGTGGCGCCTACCACTACGCCATCAGCATTCCATTTTAGGGCTTTTTTTGCGAAGGAAAGGTACTGCGCAGTTTTTGCGCCTGTTTCCTCGTCGTATATTTTCTGGCCGTAGCCTTCGCTTGCTCCTTTGTGACTCATGTAAGCGAGAAGTATTACGCCGCGCTGAAGCTTGCGTGCTATGTCGAAGATGGGTTTTAAGCCTTCTTCCCATCCGATGAATGGATTAGCTATCAACGCGTCAAAACCCGCAGCGTAATAGTACTCTGCTATAACTTGGTTGGTTGCGCCGATATCGTTTACTTTGCAATCCATTATTGCACAAAGTCCTTTCTCATGGATTCGCGTTACGAGTTGTTGCACGCCGTCAAAAGTGCCGAGAGGAAGAACTAAGTGATGGTTAATTTTCACGGCGCATACGTACGAGTGAACTGCCTCTAGAACATCTTGGGCTTTGGCGAGTAGTTTTTCGCGATTCTCTGGGCTGTGAAAAGGAAAATCAAGCGCTAAAACAATGCTGGATTCTTTTTTCTTTGCAGTCTCTTCCATTTTTGCCCTAAACGACAATGTCCAACCCCCTTTCTTATTTCGGTGAGGAACCCATAACCTTTACTGTTTCGATGCCTCCGCTAGGCAACTTTCAATGTTTTTAATGATGGAAAAAGCGCTCTCATGGCGCGAAATTTAAATTTCCGATTCATCATCTTTTGGCTGAGAATTGAAGAAACGGTTCCTCCCGTGATATTCAAACATTGAAAAGTCCTAAGGAGAAAATTGCATGGGTAAAAGTCTCGCCGAGAAAGTCATCGCAGAGCACATAGCCGAAGGAAGAATGGAGCCTGGCGAACAGATTGGCTTAAGGGTAGATCACACTCTCACGCAAGATTCCACTGGAACCTTGGCTTATCTCGAGTTTGAGGCTATGGGCGTCCCCCAAGTCAAGACGAAGTTAAGCCTAAGCTTCATTGACCATAACATGCTGCAGAATGATTTCAGGAACGCTGATGACCACAGATATTTACAGGAAGTCGCAGCCAAATACGGCGTTGTTTTCTCACGCCCCGGCAACGGCATATGCCACCAGCTCTATCTAGAACGCTTCGCTAGACCAGCCTACACGCTGCTGGGAAGCGACAGCCACACGCCCACTGCTGGAGGAATGGGCATGATTGCCATAGGTGCTGGAGGACTCGATGTTGCCGCGGCTATGGCTGGAGAACCCTATTACCTGGAAATGCCAGCTATTATGGGAGTGAAGTTGGCAAGCGCGCTTTCGCCTTTCGTTTCAGCAAAAGACTTGATACTAGAAGTTCTGAAAAAATTGACTGTGAAAGGCGGAGTGAACAAGGTTTTGGAGTACTTTGGCTCAGGCGTTAAAACCTTAAGCGTTCCTGAAAGAGGAACAATAGCTAACATGGGAACAGAAACAGGAGCAACAACATCCATCTTCCCTTCGGATGAAGTAACAAGAGCGTTTCTAAGGAGCCAAGGAAGAAAAAACCAATGGATTGAACTTAAGGCGGACGACGGCGCGAGGTACAGTGAAGCCCTTGAGGTGAACCTTGGGAACGTTGAACCCTTGATAGCTCTTCCCCACAGTCCAGATAACGTAAAAGCAGTAAGCGAGGTTGAAGGGACGCCTGTGGATCAAGTCTGCATTGGCAGCTGTACCAACTCTTCGCTTCGCGACCTAAAAATGGTTGCCGCACTTCTGAAAGGCAAAAAAATCAGTGACAGCGTCAGCCTCACCATTTCACCAGGCTCAAGACAGGTTTTGGAGAATCTAGCCGCAAGCGGCGAACTCGTGAGCATCATTAGAGCAGGAGCCAGAATAATAGAGAACGCGTGCGGTCCATGTATCGGGATTGGTCAGGCACCGCCAACTGACGGCGTATCGCTTAGAACCTTTAATCGAAACTTCAAAGGCAGGTCAGGAACGCAAAGCGCCAAAGTTTATTTGGCGAGTCCAGAGACGGCTGTTGCCTCGGCCATATGTGGCGAGATAACTGACCCGAGAAAACTGGGGAAATACCCTAAGATAACTCTGCCAGAGAAAATCATAATTGACGACAACATGTTCATCTTTCCAACTGAAAAGTCATACGCAGGGAAAATCGTAAGAGGGCCTAACATCAAGCCTCTGCCCAACTTCCCGCCGATTCCGGCTAGGTTTAGGGGAGAAGTTCTGTTGAAGCTGGGCGATAATGTTTCAACCGATGATATTCTGCCGGGCGGTTCAGAAGTCATGTCGCTGCGAAGCAACATTCCTGCGATAAGCAAGTACGCCTTTCGCTATGTCGACCCGAGTTTTGCAGATAGAGCTCTAAAGAAAGGAGGCGGATTTATCGTTGGCGGCGAAAACTACGGTCAAGGCTCTTCAAGGGAGCATGCCGCGTTGGCGCCCAAATATCTCGGCGTAAAAGCCGTCATCGCCAAGTCGTTCGCGCGGATACATCTGACAAACCTAGTTAATTTCGGGATTGTTCCCTTGACTTTTGTGGACAAGCAAGATTACTCAAAAGTTGCTCAGGGCGACATGCTAGAGTTAGACGTTAAGGGTTTAAAGAGGAATATATGCGTGAAGAACGTCACGAAAGGTGCGGAGATCAAGGTTGAGCTTGACCTTAGCGACCGTGAAAAAAGCATGCTTAAAGCAGGCGGAAAACTAGTCACCATAAAAGCTAAACAATTGGAAAAATGAAGTTTAAGGCGTTTCCCCTTGAAAAGAGTTCACGGCTCGTTGTGCACTCTTGTTCCATGCAGACGGCTGCCTTAACTCTCAGAAAACAGTTTCAGCTTGGCAGTAACTCTTAACAGTCAAACCTTTACTTAATTATCTTTGAAACAAGAAGGTTTCGTTCATGAGCTACCGACCTCAAACGAGTTCACGTCGCAACGCTGGGCGAGGACGCGGAAAGGTGCACCACGAGAAGGCAAAGCGGAAAAGACAGAAACATCGTTCTGGCGGCAAATACCTGCTGGAAGAGAGTGAAGCTCCCACTTTCAAGGAGGTTGTGGAGAAAACTCTTGTCAGGCTGCGCAGCCTCGGAGGCCAGATTTTTGCGTTTTCGCCGTTCAGCCAGTATTTTGACGATTGGTTGTTGAGTCTGAAGAGCGTTCTCTCCGAGTTTGAGTCGAATCCAGCCGTAAACGTGGATGAAGAATTCGTGAAGGAGATTTCACAAGTAATCGCTGACGTTGAGCTTAAACTTTCCGAGAGACGACGTGAGGAGGCTGTTCTCGAAAAGGCTACACGAAGGCTTGCGGAACAGAATAATCTTCTTGTTCAGATTGATACGGAATATGCCTCTGCAACCAATAAACTGGCGTCGAAAAGAAACAGTGAAATCAAACGCTTAACCCGCAGAGTCCATGACTTCGAAGAAGAACTTGAAGAGACCAGTCGAATGAAAGCAAGCATCTTCAGTCCCTTCGCGAGAAGGGCTAAGTCGCATAAAACAACTGAGGTAACTCGGAAACTGGATGCCGCTAAAAGCGAACTTAAGTCGGTCGCGAAGTCTTTTGAGATTGAGCAGGAAAAACTCCACGACGAGTATGAGAAAAGGAAACAAACAGTCATCGAGCAGGTGCGAAGTCTGGAGAAGAATATTGAGGGCTTGGACACTGACGGCTCCGTGGAGGACAGACAATTCGCGTGCGAAGAACTCGTCAACGCTGTGAAAGCACTTCTACAAAGGAAGACGCCGCTTCAATAGAGTAAGATGTTTGAAACCGAAATTGTGAAAAAAGCGAAGTTTCAGGCTTCAGTCATTGAGGCAACTTTGTTCTATGATTTTTGCTCAAGTTGAATGCTGCTTCCGCAAGGCTGTTCCTTACTGGCTTTTTCCGAGGTTTTCGTCTTGTTTGTTTTCTTGACTGCACTTGTGATAAATGTTGAAGGAGAGCTTTTTGCAATTGAAAATCGATGTCCCCACATGGGATACCCTCTTTTCTTTGGAAGCCTCGAAGGCGATACGCTAACATGCGGTTTTCACAGCGCCAAGTTCAACATTAGAACTGGAAAATCTTTAGGACCAGTTACAAGTGAACCTCTAAAAACTTTTCCTGTCAAAATCCAAAATTCCTCGATATTTATCGAAGTTTGAGTTCTCCAGAAGTAGAATCAAGTGGCTGAATTAAGTTCAATTCTATTGAACATCGCCTTTGACTTGGGCGTATAGAAAGGTATTAGTATTACTTTTTTGATAAATAGTGTTACCACATTTCCAGAGAGAGGTAACAACATGAAAGAAAATCCAAGAGAAGAAATAGAACAACTCATCCAAAAAGGCGACCTAGAATCTCTTCTCAGAAAGGCCGCAGAACTTCATGGCCATTTCTGCAGTTATCTAGCCTACGGGGTCAAAGCAGGCTATATCGCGGTCAAAGAAATCGGATCAAAAAATGTTGGCATGGAGGAAATTGTAGCAATAGTTGAAACTAACAATTGCTTTAGCGACGGCATTCAAATAATAACTGGCTGCACATTTGGAAATAACGCATTAATTTACAAGGATGTTGGCAAAACCGCAGTAACACTGACTAGAAGAGATGGAAGCGCCATAAGAATCGCGTTAGACCCAATTTATGAGGCATCCATTGAAACGGAGTATCCTGAAGCTAATGAACTTTGGGAGAAAATAGTTGTTAAAAGAGAAGAAGCAACACCACAAGAGCAGAATAGACTGATGGAACTTTTCGCAGAACAAGCTTTCAAAGAATTGAAAAAACCTGCTGATAAAATGTTTAGGATAACCCGAATGAAGATTAACACACCTTCGTATGCGCCTATATTTAACTCGGTTATATGCCCAGTTTGCGGAGAGAAAACATACAAACCCATAATGCGCAACGGGAAAATTGTATGTATGGACTGCGCTGAGGCCAACTACTACTTTCTAGACGGCAAAGGAATTCAGCAAAACCGCACAAGTTTGAAATCTTAGGCGGAAACCCTATGAAAAACAGGTATTTCTCAGTAAAAGACATAGTCTTAATGGCTGTTTTCGGATGTGTATCTTCGTTAACAACGTTAACAACAGCTTTTATTCCAGCGCCGCTCCCAGGCCTATATGCCATAATAGCTATTCCAGTAAGCACGATTCTTATTTTAACGGTAGTAGAGATAGTTGGAAAATTTGGCGCCGCAACTTTCACTCAGCTTGTAAGCGGAGCCGTATCCATGATTCTTCCAGGCGGCCCGCCAGTAGTTTGGATAATAATTCCTGGATGGTGCATCAGCGGCTTACTCATAGACTCAATTCTGTATTTAGCAAAGAAGAAGCCAAGCGAGTCAAGACTACTCACAACAACAGTTGGACTTGTCTATAACGTTCCAGGGGACTTCCTTCTATACTGGAGCTTTGTCGCGTTCCTAGGGTGGGAATACTCGCTAGTCTTCTTTATTTACGGTTTCCTGATAATACACATGATTTTAGGAGGTATAGCCGGAATTTTCACACCAAGCGTGATCAGAAAAATTAAACCTGCATTAAACGGTTAGAAACTTTTTTACTATGGTGCGGGTGGGATTCGAACTCACAAATGCCTGCTTGTGTTTAACTGAAAAGGCATTTATATGGTTGGAGTCTTCTTTGTACGGTGACCGCTGAAACGCAACTGTTGCACTTAATTGCAGGGTGGGAAAACTATTCGCTAAAAAAAGAGAAGAACCATCGCTGGCGTTTGGGGGACAAGCGCTTATAGAAGGCGTGATGATACGCTCTCGCACGCACATGGTAATGTGTGTTAGAAAACCAAACAACGAGATTTTAACAAACGTAGAAGGGATAAACTCCCTATGTGAAAGACACAAGGTCTTGGGACTGCCGTTTTTGAGGGGCATCGTCGCGTTGCTCGAAACTCTCTATCTTGGCTTCAAAGGTCTCTTCTTCTCTGCAAACGTCGTTGCTGAAGAAGAGGGGATAAAGTTCACTTACAAGGAGTTAGCGGTAGTAGGCGCGTTGGCTTTGGGACTAATTTCTTTCTTCTTTGTGGTGCCTTTTCTTCTAACCTCATTGCTCAATTTAACGGGAGTACTTTTCAATATTGTTGAAGCCATAATCCGCCTTGCTATCTTTATCCTTTACTTAATATTGGTGGGTATGTGGGGCGAATTCAAAAGAGTACTGCAGTACCATGGCGCGGAGCATAAGGCGGTTAACGCTTACGAAGCGGGGGTTCCATTGGATGTTGCGAAAGTGAAGAATTATTCGCGACTGCATCCTCGGTGCGGAACCTCTTTCCTCTTCATCGTCGTCATTGTGAGCATTGTATTGTTTTCGGTTATGCCAGACTGGGGCTTCGCCGTAAGACTCGCCTATAGATTGCTTCTGATTCCAGTTATCGGCGGCATATCTTACGAGCTTTTGAGGCTCAGCGGTAGATATAGAGATTCCATTGTTATGAGAATCTTTACTTTGCCTGGATTAGCATTTCAACGGTTGACAACTAGGGAGCCAAGTGAGGACATGATTGAGGTCGCAGTGAAGGCGGTGGAGGAAGTAAGCAGGTTAAGCGGTTCTTAGCACGCAAACGTTACCGGTCAAGTTTTGATTACTTAGCGCATTACGAGAATTTTATTGTGATTAGAGAAGTGCGGGGGGGATTTGAACCCACGAACGCCTTATTATGTTTCTCTAACATGTGGGTCACAAAGAATACAAAGGAAAAACCTAGATATAAAGAAAACTGGAAGATAGTTCTAGGTCTTAATACGGAGAATTTGAATAGTGACGAACATTCGGCTGAAATAAGAAGTCAAGAAAGTAAGGATTATGTATTTTGGCAGGTAGCGCAGTGCGCGCTCCTTATAATTATATTTAATAAAGAATTTTTAGCTACCAGGGTTTAGCTTTCAATTACCCCGTCTTCTATTTTTATCTGCTTTTGGGCATAAGCAGCGATATCCTGTTCGTGAGTAATAACGATTATCGTGGTTTTAGTTTCTTCATGGAACTTCTTAATCAACTCCATCACTTGTCTTCCAGTTTTAGAATCCAAGTCGCCCGTGGGTTCATCCGCAAATAAGACTTTAGGTCGGTTCGTTAATGCCCGCGCTATAGCCACACGTTGCAATTGCCCTCCGCTCAGTTGAGCGGGATACTGCTTAGCTTGTTTGCTAATTCCAACACCGTCAAGAAGTTCTTCTATTCTGTTTTTCAAGTCTTTACTAAACCCAGCAAGATCAGCAGGTAGCGCTACGTTCTCACGAGCATCAAAGTGTGGCAGCAACGCATAACTTTGGAAGATGAACCCCATCTCTAACAACCTAGCCCTCGATTTTTCTGAATCGTCTAAATGGTGGAGATCTTTTCCTTTGAAAAAAACAACCCCAAAGTCAGGGTTATCTAGTCCAGCGATGCAATTTAGAAGAGTAGTCTTTCCAGCTCCAGAATTGCCAACTATTGCCACAAATTCGCCGTCTTTAATATCAAGGTCCACTCCTCTAAGGGCATAAACTGTAGTTTTTCCTAAACTATAGTTCTTTACTAAGCCACGAACTGAGATTATGTATTCGGTGGAAGTTTCAAAGGCTTGTGGAGTTCGGAGGTTGAAGAGGCTGGATTGGAATGTGAAAAATGGAATATCTGAGCTAAAAAAGTCCAACCATAACTTTAAAAGTTCTGCTTCGATAAACAAGTCTGAACTCAATTCAGCCATAGATAGGAGAGCAAGTTTAAATTCCTCCATAGACTTGGTGGTTTTCACCCCATTCTTTGTTTCATCCAGATAATCTTTTAGCTTTATTTGACACTCTTCCAGTTTCTCTTGGACCTCAATCAAGAGACTTTTGCCTTGATTTATTTTCCAGGACATTTGTCTAACTGCTGTTCGTAGTTCTTTGGATAGTTCTATGAAATCATGCTTATTGAAGAAGGTTTTAGGCTCATTGAATAACTTGAATATGCTAAAGATGGTTTTGTCCATGTTTTGGAGTGAACTAAGTTTCGCTGATAGGATCCGCAGAAACATTTCAAGTTTGTTTTGTATCTCAGAGTTGCTGCTTCTGTAGTGTGTTCCCTGAAGACCTAACTTCAATCTTTCCAACACTTTATTCATTTGTTGCAGGCGAAGTAATGTAGGTTCCAGAAAGATACAAAAGAAATTAAGAAATGCTAGCTTATCAACCATCACTTCCAACTCAACTTCTTGCTTGACTTCTGGTACTTTGAAAACTTGAGTTGGCCATCCTGAAAGGTATAATTGGACTCTCTGCTCTTCGTTTAAGTTCCAAATTGCTGTCATGCTATTGATTTGAAGGTCGCAGAATTTGGTTGGCAACTCTGAAATTTGTTTTTTTAGTAGAAGATCGAATACTTTTGGAAGCTTGGGATCTATCTCCTTCAGGAAGTTCTTAACGATTTGCGAGGTTTCCTTCAGTTCCCGCATGCCTTTTAGGTCTTTCTGGAGTCTTGATTTGTTTTTAGTGTAGTATCCTTGGAGGCGGAGATTGAATTTGCCTTGGATTTCCTCTATTATCTTTGGGTCAATCGGTTTTTCTACGGGTTTGTCTGCAGCTAGAAAGATTAAGGCATTGTGTTCCTTAAGATTTATACTTGATTTAGGCGTCTTTAGGAGTTTCTTTAAGTCTTTGATTAGGTTTTTTGATAATTTTGAGTTTTCTGAAGGAACGGATTTATCTATTAGAGCAGAAAAATAGGCTTTCATCGTTTTTGCTCCTCCCTCATCAAAGGATTACTGTCTATCCCTGAGATTTTGCCGTCAGTCATGTGAACTATATAATCGCATTTTTCTGCAATCCATCCATTGTGAGTCACCAGAATTAAAGTCTGTTGATTGATCCTGTTAATTCGTCGGAAAAGATCCATAACGTCAGAACTTGTTGCAGAGTCTAAGTCACCTGTAGGTTCATCTCCTAAAATAATTGCGGGCTGATTAATTAAAGCCCGAGCCACAGCAACTCTCTGTTGTTGCCCACCCGAGAGTTCCATGGGTAAATGATAAAGCCGGTCTCCCATTCCTAATTCACGTAGCATCATCTTTGCTTGTTCTCTAGCTAGTCCAGAGTTTATTCCTCTTAGCAATAATGGAGTTTCTACATTTTCCACAGCGGTCAAGAACGGAAAAAGATTGAATAATTGAAATATGAAACCTATTTTGTCTCTGCGAAAGGCTGTCTGCTGTCTCTCCGATAGGGTTGAGGTGTCTACTCCGTCGATTATTATTTCTCCTGCCGAACGGCGATCCAAGTTACCTATCATATTGAGTAGTGTGGTTTTTCCACACCCCGAAGATCCCATGATTGCCATCATGTCTCCTTTCCCAACAGTTAAGTCCACGCCTCTTAGAGCGTGGACCTCGTTTGATTTGCCCTCGTTGTAGCGTTTGTGTAGATTCGAGATTTTGAGGATAAAGTTTTGTGAAACTTTGGCTTTCTCATTATTGGTTTTTTTCATCCTACATACCTCAAAGCTTCTGCTGGAGGAATTCTTGAAGCTGCTAACGCGGGGAGTGAACCTGACCCTAAGGCTATAAGCACAATAATGGAAAGGTACAATCCAATTTCTCCCCAAGGAATCACTAGTGCTACACCTTG
>Ga0315551_10004046_pt1 | contig 10285 bp, 10 predicted proteins | sample SalMarSW160290MG_FD_203678 | JGI IMG/M metagenome (GOLD analysis project Ga0315551, IMG submission 203678) | Salt marsh sediment microbial communities from the Plum Island Ecosystem LTER, Massachusetts, United States - Salt Marsh Sediment SW1602-90 ... | reverse complement strand
CGACCTGAGACAGCGCTCTTTAGCCACCGGCTTCAGCCGGTGGTCATGCGCATCGGGAATCAATAGCCATAATGGCACGCACGCGCCGGGTGTAAGCGATGGGGCAGCCTGACCTCGCGCGATCTGAGACAGCGCTCTTTAGCCACCGGCTTCAGCCGGTGGTCATCGGACGCATTACATATTCCCTCGGAGCCGGCTTTAGCCGGGCTTCTCGACTAAAAGGATTCATCCATGCCGGAACATGTTTTCCACGACATCTGTCCTCACATCGTCCGGCACACGAACAACGACCAGCCGCCAGAGATGACGTTTCCGGCTGGAAGGACCAGAAGCCGCCAGGGGCTGGTGAGAATGGCTAAAGCCCCTGGCCGAGAAGCCCGGCTGAAGCCGGCTTAAAGAGGCCGGGCCGCACGCCAAGCACGGGCTGAAGCCCGTGCCTAACGGGAGCGCCGGCAGCGAACCGAGGGGCCCCTCGGTCACGAACTTCGTTCAGCCGGAGGCCATGACAATGCCCCCCAGCATGGGTGGTGGCCAGCCGTCAGCCCCAATGCTCGGACTTGGTTCTCGCGGTCTTGAGGTATGCTTCGATCTTCGCGACGACTTCCCGATTCTTATCCGCTACGTTGTTTTTCTCGCCGATGTCCTCCTTGAGATTGAACAGCTCTAAACGCGGTCGCTTCCGAAAACGGACGGCTTTCCAGTCGCCCATGCGGACCGCCTGCGTGAATCCTCGCTCCTGGAACTCCCAGTACAGGAAATCGTGCTGCCTCTGCTTCCTCCCAAGCAAGGCGGGCAGCATCGAAATGCCGTCAATGTTTGTCGGCGGTTTCACTCCGGCAATCTCCGCCGCCGTCGGCAGGAAATCCCAGAACGCCCACACCTGGTTGCTCACCCTGCCAGCCCTGATATTGCCCGGCCAGCGGACGATCCCCGGGACGCGGATTCCCCCTTCGTAGAGGTCCCGCTTGATTCCTCGCAGGGGACCATTGCTGTCGAAGAATTCCGGTTTGGCTCCGCCCTCTTGGTGCGGCCCGTTGTCGCTGGTGAAGAACATAATCGTATTTCTATCAATGCCCAGTTTTTTGAGCAGTGCCATCAGCCTTCCGACGTCGCGGTCCATCCGCGTGATCATAGCGGCGTGGTTTTTCTGCTGCTGGGGCCACGCTTTGTTGGAGTACGGCTCGTCGCTGGGAACCTCCATGCCGTTGCCCGTCTTTCTGCCCAGCTCGTTGTTTGCGTGGGGAATCGTGTAGGCGAGATACAGGAAAAACGGCTTGTCCTTGTGGCGAGTGACGAACTCCAGCGCCTCCTTCGTGAACAGGTCGTGAGAATACTCTTCCTTTTTGTTCCCGCGATTGCCCTTGAGGAAGTACTTCTCCTCATCTTTCCACAGATACTCGGGGTAGTAGTTGTGCGCCCTTCCCTGATTGAGGTAGCCGAACCAGTAATCGAAGCCCTGCCTGTTCGGGATGCCGGTCGTGCCCGGCTCGCCCAATCCCCACTTCCCGACGATGCCGGTCGAATAACCTGCTCCCTTGAGCAACTCCGCCACGGTCACCTCCTCCGGGGGAAGCGGGACTCGAGCGTTTCCACGCACGTATGCGTGGCCGGTGTGCAAGCCGGTCATCACGCAGCAGCGGGACGGTGCGCACACCGTGCTGCCAGCGTAACAATCAGTGAAACGAACGCCCTCTGAGGCGAGCCTGTCAATGTTCGGCGTTTTGATGACCTTCTGCCCGTAACAACCGAGGTCTCCGTAGCCCAGGTCGTCCACGAGAATGAAAATGATGTTCGGCTTCCCGGCTTTAGGAACCTGCTCGTCCCCAGCGACAACACGTGGCAGCGTCGCCACTGCCGCGCCTCCAGCCAGATAAACGAGGAAACTGCGTCTGCTGATGCTGTGTCGAGTGGACATCGTACCCTCCTTTCCTGCTGATCTCACATTGTACGCCAGGTCGTGTGCTTCAGCCAACAGCATTGTGCAGTTGGGTGTGGCTGTATCTCAGTGGCAGCCGGGACCTCTTTCCACCGTTCTTTCTCAGGCACGTGGTTCGGGTTCAACACTGCAGCAGAGCCTCATTTCTGCCAGGCTTTAGCTGGCATCCCCGTTAGCCACCCGCTTCAGCGGGTGGTCACAGGGCGCGCCATTTTCCTCTCTGGAGCCGGCTTCAGCCGGGCTTCTCGACCAGAGGATTCATCCCAACCCCGCCACTCAAATACAGCCACACCCGTGCATTTACACTTAAACCGCGCTTCATCGCGTCTATTTGAACTGCCGAGGCAGTTTTTTGGTAAAATCTCACCCGTGAGCGGTGTGTCGCCACATAACCGCAGCTACGATATTGGGAGGAAAAGCACTATGAGTTACCGGATGCGTGAGAGCACAACGAGAACGGCGGAGTGGAACCCGGCCGTGGCGGGAATGCTGGTGAAAATGTTGTTGGTCTCATGTGCGCTATGGTGTGTGGGTGTTTTGAGCGCGGCTTGCGGCGGCGAGCTTCGTGCGAAACCCGAAGGCCGAAGCGTTTTTTGGGGGACCGGCCCCTTCATCCAGATTCCCGGTCCCAACCCCATCATCACGCCCGGTCCCGAGGGTGCGTGGGATGATGGTGCCACGGAGGCGGCTGATGCTTTCAGGGACGTGGACACCTATTATTTCTATTATCACGCGACCGGGGCGGGTAAGGGGTATCGGCTCGGCGTGGCAACCGCCAAAAGCCCCTTGGGGCCTTTCAAAAAACACGGCGACAAACCGGTCTTAGACCTCGGCCCGAAGGATAGCTGGGATGACCTTTATGTGGCCTGCGCCATGGTTGTCAAAGACGGCCATCAAAAGTATTACATGTGGTATTCCGGACTCGGTCGCTCCGACAAGCACCGAAAGTGGGGTATCGGCTTGGCAATCGCTTCCCATCCGCTGGGGCCGTGGCAAAAATACGACGGCAACCCGATCCTGGAAGATTTCGGCTATGTGGGCAGCGTGGTCAAGTGAAAGGAAAGTATCGCCTGTACACTGCTCATCAGATCAGCAGCCCCGGATACAAGGGAGATTACAGCCCCTTAGCCGTGGCTTTGGCTGACTCCCCTGAGGGGCCCTGGACGAAGTACGAAGGAAACCCACTCATGGAACGAGGGGAACTGGGCGACTGGGACGACGGCGGCATCTCGGAAGCTGAAATGCTCTTTCACAACGGCATGTATCACATGTTCTACGGCGGGACCGAGCTCTATGGCCCTCGGCTCGAAAGTGTCGGATATGCTTACAGCTTTGACGGAATCAATTACGACACGAGCGATTTGCTCACTTTCGACGACGAGGTTAAGCCGGGCCAGCTCTCGCGGAAAACCTTTGAGCTGGATACAAAGGTTCGGTTTATCAAGGTCCTCGTGGAAAACCTGGACGAATCCGAGAGCGTCTCGAACGTAAAGATCACAGCGTCGCTGGGAGGCTGATTCCCGCCGCCTTCACAGATGAGGCATTATTGCGCGGGTAATGCCTCAGTTACGGGCGGATAGCCGGCCAAGGCGGAGGAGGCAAGAAGGGAACAGCATATTAACGCAAAGACGCAGAGAGAACAATGAGACGGACTGCGTCGTCACCTGCCGTGGCATGGGCATCTTGCCCATGATTCCAACGGGAGTTCAGTGTTGCCATCTATGTAACGCCGCCCCGCCATGGCGGGGCAGTCCTGAGGGCGTTTCGCCCTCGGCGGGGGCAGGATGCCCTCCCGCGGAACGCGGGACAAGATGCCCGCGGTACAATCTCGCGTCTGTGTCCTTTGCAGACTGTGCGGTTCCAACCTCATCCGCCCGTGACCGAGGCCATATTTGCGCGGTCTTTTTCCCTATTGCCCGATAGAGTTAATATGTGGTAAGATAACAACGATTTGGCGCTCGTGTGAGAGCGATGCGAGAATTGAGGAAGCATCTCGACTGGGCGCCTGAAGGCTATGGCAGTCCAGTTGTACGAGTAAGGCTCTGGTAGCGAGCGGGTTAAGGAGAAAGGCATGTCAGCCGTGCAGGAAAAAAGGTCATCGCTCAGACTTTCCGTTCCCCTCAAAATGGAGATTCGACGGGTCGTGGGGGAACCCGGCGTGCCGTTCAGAATCGAGGTTGTCCTCTCAAATATCAGCGCCGGAGGCGCGTATTTCGAGACCGACCGTTGGCAGCTTTTCGATGTCGGCGGGAACGTTCAGGTGGCTGTCCAGCCTCCTTATAGCACCTCCTACGAGGCTCTCGGCTTGCGTAAGCTCCAAACCTCCGCGATGGTCTTGAGAACTCCGCCCGCGGCGCTTTCGCCGGCGGGAGGCGCTTTGCCCAAACAGTGCGGGATCGCCGTCAGATTTGAGCGTCCGCTTTCGTTTATCTGAACACCACGATTCGCACAGCTTCCTGGCGGCGTCAATGCAATCCGCCCGGTTGGAATGAGCCGCATAGAAAAGCCGGGGACACGGATGCTGTAGCGCAAAGAAGCTTAAACGAGATCGCCGGATGACCACCCAGTGCCTCCCAACACGATAATCATCGCTACTCGCGGAAGCGCGCTTGCCCTGAAACAGGCGGAAATCGTCGTGAACCTCCTTTCCGCGAGGTTTCCCGCCATCGAGTTTTCCATCGCGGTCGTCAAGACGAAGGGAGATATACTCCTCGAGGCTCCCCTCGCCGCGATGCCGGGCAGAGGCGTTTTCGTCAAAGAGATTGAGGATCGCCTCTTGCGAGGTCAAGCCCGCATGGCGGTTCACAGCGTGAAAGACCTTCCCGTTGAGGTTCCTCGCGGGTTATGTCTTGCCTGCGTGCCCGACAGAGCGGATTGCCGCGACGTTCTTATTTCGCGAGACAAGCTTGCTTTGAAAGAATTGCCCCCAGGAGCCATTGTTGGCACAGGCAGCCCCAGGCGAAGAGCCCAGATTCTGTCCTTCCGGCCCGACCTCCGGGTGGAAGACATCCGCGGAAACCTCGACACCCGCGTCGCCAAGCTCCACGGCACGACGCCGTCACCGGTGCGTTACGAAGCTATTATGGTTGCAGCGGCTGGTTGTCGGCGAGCGGGCTACGAGCACGAAATCTCGGAGTACCTCCCTTCGGAGTTGATTCTGCCGACCGCAGGGCAGGGCGCGCTGGCTATTGAATGCCGCGAGGACGATCTCGAAGCGATAGAAATCGCCCGGTCTGTCAGCGACGCCGCAAGCTTCGCAGCGGTTCAAGCCGAGAGGGCGCTGGTCGGGTATCTCGGAGGGGGATGCCACATTCCTATTGCCGCCCTTGCGACCCCTGAAGGAGACAATCTGTGGCTTCGCGCCGCCGTCTTATCCCCCGATGGCAAGCGCATCGCCCGGGCACACTTGTCTGGTTCCATGAGCCGCCCGAGAGCTCTGGCAAAAGATGTGGCAGAGCGGCTCCTCTCGCTTGGAGCCAAGGACATCATCCGCGAAAGCGAGCCGTAGAAGACTGAAAACGACATATCAAAAACCTTGGCGTCTTGGCGAGAGAACACGGCACAGAGGAGACCTCTCGCAAAGGCGCAAAGATCGCCGAGAGACACCGAATAGAAAAGCCCCGCAAGGGACTCGCTCAAAGCTTTCCCCCAAGCGCATTGCGCCGCTCCTGTTCGGCAGCCCTCCGTCGTGCCGCCACGGGTGCTGGGCCACGCCAATCAGGCGCCCCGTTAAGGAGATTGTTTCGGCGCGAGGACGCTCAGCGCCCTCGGGAGCACCTCGATTGAGCACGCGAGACATTCTGCCCATTCGCCATCGTATTCAAACGGCAGCGGCTCCCTGGATCTGATGGCGACACTCCGCGCTTTTGCCGACCTGACCACAGGAAGGCTGACGTGTTTCCCGGTGTAAACTTTCGGGAAACACCTCAGCCGCGAAAGCACAGGGAGGTCCTCTACGACGAGGACGTCCAGCAGCCCGTCATCGGGTCTGGCTTCCGGCGCCACGTGCATTCCTCCGCCTTCCCACTGGCTGTTCGCCACGATTGTGCAGAGTAGCCGCGACCGCGCGATTTGCTTTCCGTCAACGTCCACGGTCATTCGGCGACTTGCATAACGAATGAGCTGCCAGGCCGCCCATCCGCCGAACGCCAGAAAACCTCCGAACTTCTTACTCCTCGCTCCTACGCTTCTCACAACTGCGCCGGGAAAGCCGAAGTTCGCCACTGTAACGGCGAGGCGCTGCCTTCGCTCCCCATGAGGCGTTGCCCACTTCAGAAGGATAAGGTCAATGGTTCTAACCATCCCCTCCCCGAGCACTCTCACCGACGGCAAGCCGGGCGCTATCCCAAGCTCCCTCGCGAGCGAGCAGCACGTTCCGACTGGGATGATGCCGAAAAGGCAATCGCGGCCTGAGTTCTTTTTTCCCTCGAATAGGCCGTTGACGACCTGATTGGCGGTTCCGTCGCCGCCGACGGCGATAAGCAGTTTGCTCCCGTTCAAGACCGCGTCATACGCCAGGCGCGCAGCATCTTGCCCCCGCCGCAGCCGAAACAGCTCCGCCGACCGAATGCAGCATTTCAACTCATTCTCGATGGCGGAGATGCTCGGCAGTCCTCTCCTGCCGGCCGCAAAAGGGTTCATTATAACTGTCGCCGTCGAATACATCGCGTCAGCGCTCCTGGCGGGACGTTCCGTTTTCGCCTATGGCCAACTGCCGCCTCTGCGCCCTCTCAAGGCAAAATGACAGCGCGGCGCTCGGATGTGACGAGGCGCCCTCGTGGCATCCCCCGCCTCTGGCGGGGGACCCGTGGGAATCATGGGCAAGATGCCGATGCCACGTCCCTCTGCGTGTTCTGGGCACTCTGCGGTTCCACCCGTAAGCCACCCGTAAGTGAGATGTTAGAAAAGAACGGTTTTCCCCGTTCGGCCAAAAACGTGCTAAACTCTACACGGAATTGGCTTATCTGTCGCCTGAAAAGCTCGATGAGCCGTATGGCCTCAGTCTCGGGCGGATACCCCGCCTTGGCGGTGGAGAGAAAAAGGGCAGAGAAGGGTAACGCAAAGGCGCAAAGTCGCAGAAAGGAGAATGCCAAGGACTGCGTCGTCGCCTGCCGTGGCATGGGCATCTTGCCCATGATTCCCACCGGCGGGACGACAGCCTGCCGACGGCGGGCAGGCCCCTGTCACATGAGGGAGGGCCGTTGTTTCCGCCCCGAGGGGCGGAGTTCCATCTGGCGCCGAAAAATGCGGGTGTTGATGGTTTCGCATGGCTCTTGTCGCAAAGTTCCCGTGTCCCACCCGTAACTGAGGCATTACGATGAGCCGGTTGCGGCAAAGGTTGCGCGAGGCGAGCCCGGGCGCACAGCGAAGTTGATCGCGAGGTGGAAAGACGGCCCCGCGAGGAGCCAGATTCATGGTTAGCAGGAGACGACAAAAAAACCGATACAGCGGAGGAAATTATGGGCGCGAAAAAGGTGTTGTTCAGTATAGGTCTCATTTGCCTCATCTCATTGTCCACATCCGGTATCCTTTTCGCAGCGAAGTCAGCGCGGCAGACGCCCCTTTTGAAAGTACGTGTCGTGAAACCCATTAGCAATGTGAGACTCCTTCCCGAGACCTTCCCTGTCCCGGCGACGGGCGAGAATGCCGTCAGCGTCACGGCGTGCCCCGGGGAGTACGAGGCGGCGAGCTTCGCTGTTCGCGCACTGAAAGATGTGAAAGGGCTGGAACTTTCTGTGACCGATTTGAAGAGCCCGGAAATCGCTCGCCCGATCCCCTCGGTCGCCGTTGACCTTTACGTCGTCAAATGCTGGTATCAATCGGGCCGCGACATCCACTTCCGCAACCGGAGAATCCTTACGCCCGAGCTTCTCCTGAAGGACGACGCTCTCATCCGCGTGGACCCCGCAGAGGCGGGGCAAAACTATCTCAGGTCGGGCGACCTTTCCGGAAGGACTTCCTACGTATTGATAAGTGGGAAAGATAGCTCGTCTCTGAAGAATGTCAGCCCCCGCGACGCCGCTGAGCTTCAACCGGTGGACATCCCCGCAGGAACCTCGAAGCAATTCTGGCTTACGCTGCACGTCCCAGTGAAGGCTCAGCCGGGCGAGTATTCCGGCGAAATCCGCCTGAGCGTCGGAGGGAGAACAGAATCGCCCCTCCCCGTTCGGCTTCGTGTGCTCCCTTTCAAGCTCGAGCCGCCGATGTTGCAATACTCCATTTACTATCGCGGCAGACTCCGGGCGAATGGAGTGGGAAGCATAAGTTCGGAATGGAAATCGCCACGCCAGTACGAGGCGGAAATGCGCGACATGAGAGCTCACGGGGTTGAGTACCCGACGGTTTATCAGGGGTATGACGCTGACCTCTTGAATCAAATGTTCGACCTCCGCGAGAAGGCCGGCTTGCCGAAGGGGCCATTGTACACGCTCGGCATTGGGACAGGCTCAGCGACACAGCCCGAGAAACTCGCAGGGCTGAAGGGCGGAGTCAGGAAATGGATAGAGATTGCCGCCGCTCACGGCTACGGCCCGGTTTACGTTTATGGCATAGATGAGGCAAGAGGCGAAAGGCTCAAGGCGCAGCAGAGAGCATGGGAAGCGGTGAAAGAAGCTGGCGGAAAAGTCTTCGTCGCCTGCTCCAAGGGCACATTCGAAGCTATGGGCAAAAGACTTGGGCTGGCGGTCTTCGCGGGACGCCCCGACCCGAAGGAGGCGAAGAAATATCACGCAGTCGGAAGCCGGATTTTCTGCTACGCGAATCCGCAGGTCGGGGTCGAGCAGCCGGAGACTTACCGGCGCAATTTCGGCTTGCTGCTGTGGAAAGCTGGCTACGATGGCGCCATGGACTACGCCTACCAACATTCTTTCGGACACATTTGGAACGATTTCGACCACAATCACTATCGCGACCACGTGTTCGCCTATCCCACTGCCGACGGCGTCATTGACACTATTGAGTGGGAGGGTTTTCGGGAAGGCGTGGACGATATCCGCTACCTCTCCACGCTGCTGAAAGCCATCGAGGAAGCCCGGCGGTCTTATTCTCCGACTGCGGCTGAGGCTGAACGCTGGCTGGAAAAGCTCGACCCCGCTGGCGACCTGGATAGGCTACGCGACGAGATGATAGCGTGGGTCTTGAAACTTCAGAACCAGTAAACTTAACCGCTAAGAGTTCGGACAGCGCAGAGAAGGAGGATGCGACCATTTCGCTCCGGCTTTCCAGTCATCTCCGCGTGCTCTGCGAGCTCTTCGGTTCATCCTTTTCGCCGTGCTCCGGCGATCGCAGGGGCAGGAACCTATTCGCCTTTAGCCTTCTCAACTTGTGTGCTCGCAGGCGGTGGCGGTTCGATAGGAACGGGCTTTCCTCCGAGCTTTTTGCTCCTGTCCGCGGCGTCCATGAAGGAGTAAATCTGAATCGTCTCCTCGGGCGAGACCGGAGGCTCCCGCGTCTGGAAAAACTCCACTATGGCCTCTACCAGCCCTTTATAGATGTTGCCGTGGTCTGGCTTTGCGGTGTAGATGCCTTTTTCGCAGAAGACAGTTACGCCTGCCCCTCGGTTGCCTTGACGAATTCCGCGAAAGGTGCCGAGGCGCCCGTCTTTCCAGAGCCCGACGACGACGTCGGTCCCGGGCGAGCTGACCCGCGTAACGGAAACGCAGCCCGGCCCCATGGCGGTGAATAGCGTCTCCACCCCGTGAATGCCGTACCAGAACAGGTCGGGATGGTGCGGCTCGATAGTCGCCGGCGAATAGGAATCGCAGCCGGTGACCGTTCCGAGGTCCGGCCGCCCGAGCCCTTCCATGAAGCGATAGCACGAGGAGCTGAAGCACGGCACGCCGCTTTGCGCTGCAAGACGAAATATCTCCTTGACATCCTCGAGGCTTGCCGCCATCGGTTTGTCTATGAAGACAGGTTTCTTCGCTGCGAAGACCGGTCTCACTTGCTTCAAATGTGGGCGACCATCCACGCTCTCGAGCATGACGGCGTCAACTTTCTGGCAGAGAGTGGCGATGTCGTCCACGATCTCGACATGCCACTTATCCCGCAGCTCCGCAGTGAACTTCTCCACCCGCGAGGCGCTCGCCTCCACATCCGGACTCCCTCCCGGATAGCCCACGACTACCTTTGCCCCGGGGACATGGTTCGGGTCCCGCGGATCGTTTAGCAGTTTCGTGAAGGCGAGCACGTGCGAGGTGTCCAGTCCGATCATACCAATACGGAGTGGCGGGGCTTCTTGCGTATCTTCCTTCTCCTCCTGTGCTGCAATGTATTTCGTCAGGGCAACGGTCAACATAATCGCAAGTAACGTCCTCATAGGTTCTGTCTCCTGTGTTTGGTTCCGTCGTG
>Ga0315551_10004041_pt1 | contig 10290 bp, 4 predicted proteins | sample SalMarSW160290MG_FD_203678 | JGI IMG/M metagenome (GOLD analysis project Ga0315551, IMG submission 203678) | Salt marsh sediment microbial communities from the Plum Island Ecosystem LTER, Massachusetts, United States - Salt Marsh Sediment SW1602-90 ... | reverse complement strand
TGTTGTAAAGGGAATGATCGTATCGTACATATCGTCATAGGTGAACAGTGAATCCCCGGTGGTAAAAACGATCCTGTTTTCAACTTTGAAAACATGGATGTTGAAATCCTTCCGGAAAACAGAGTTTATTCCATAGTATTTTGTGTTGATAACGGAGTCCTGGCTATCATTGAGTTGAAGTTTGTAAATCGCCCTGTGCATATGACTTGCCCATAAATTATTCAGATGATCCAGTTCAATGTATCGTATTAAATCAAAAAAGTTTGCCAGGGAATGTGCATGCTCCCACTCACCGTTCGTCTTTTTAAACACAACCAGGTCTGAATAACTGCATTGAAACAGGGCCTCGGGATCAAAGGCATTCCGTATAATGGAAAAACCACCTGAGACATCTGAAATTTTTCGGAATTTATCCCCCTTGAACAAAAAGGTACCGGTATTATGGCTGACGAACAGGTATCCGTCATACACCCGGCAATCCCATACCTGACCCTGTGTTGCGGGAACCAGTGAAAAACCGGAATCGCTATCACTTAATTTTCTGTAGAATAATCCCTGGTTTGTTCCCAGATACAATTTATCATTATACATGGCAGCTGTATACACGGCTCCAATACCAAGATCATTATGAATTTCATACGAGGGATCGATATGAAAAGAGATAAAATCAATGCCTCTGTCCAGGGTCAGCCAGATGTTCTTATACCGGTCTGTCATTATACCCAGAACGGTGTTGTTTTGAAGCCCGTTTTCCCGGTTGATCTGAAATTGAATCTCCCCATCCTTATTGAATGCAATAATGCCATTCAATATAGTGCCGATAATGAACGTATCATCCAGGATATACCCCCGGTTTATCTGGTTGGTGGACAGGAATGGATACAATTCAGGGAAAATTGGTTTAATCTGCTCACCATCAAGCAGGAATAACCCATTAGAAGCGGTGCCAAGAAGGATTTTCGAACGATCAAATGGCAGAATGGTCCGGATCAACTTACCCCGGAAAAAGTCACCCGTGAAGAACGGAACTAGTTCATTGGATTCATTCAACAGGAAGAGTCCCTGATCCCGCATATGAACATACACACTGTCATTAATGTGCGCAATGGTATTGATGAAACCCTCCGGATCAAGAACAACAAATGCAGAATCCTGGTAAATATAAAGGGAAGAAAAAGAGTGAAAAATGATTTTGTTTTCCAATACTCTGATATTCCAGAATTCCTCATTTTGAGTAAAATAGCTCTCAGCAAGAGGATTTAATGAATGATAATGGAGGATGTCAAAATCATCCCTTGTCCAGTATCCCATTTCCCGGTAACCGCTTGTATAGATCTTGCCATCCGGGCTAACCTTCACAGCCCGCATGATGGTCCCGCTTGGAGATGGGTAAAAATTCCAGGATATACCATCAAATTCAAGAAGCCCGGCATGATTGGCAAAATAGATGATGCCATCTTCATCCATATCAACCGACCAGTTCTGGTTTTGAGCATGATATTCCTCTTTTGAAAAATGCGCTATCGAATAGTGTAAGGAATCATTCCCGAAAGTTTTCAAATAGCTGGTCAACACCAGGATGAACGCGATATTCAGAAAGCACTTAATCTTCCACATAGTATACTGTTTCTATAAATTTCTGCAATCTTTTTGGCAGTCTCTTAGCCAGAAAGGTGACTATTATCTGTAAAAATAGGAATTTTTAGTTCACTTTTCAGCCTTTTTTCATACAAAAATAGATCTCAAATATCAAAAATAAGATAAACTTATAAATTTGGTTAATAGTTAATTAAATAGAATTTTTTTTTCAAAAGTGAGGTAAAAGTGTAGCTACACCAATACTTTTTACAGGATGAAGCGTTCAAGGTGTGGTTTAAATGTTGACTTCATGGTCTCAATTGGTTATCTTGTAAATTTCTTGTAAAGAATTATTTGTCCTAATACTCCGAAATAACATGAAAAGGATTCGTTCCATATTCACAGTGTTGTTTTTATGGTTTTTCTGCGGTATTGTTTTGCAAGCGCAGGAACCAGTGACCATAACCGGCAAGGTTACGGATGAGTCCGGTATCGGCTTGCCCGGTGTAAGCATATACCTAAAAGGGACTCAACAGGGAACCATAACTGATCTGGACGGTAATTACAGTATAGGTGTTACTCCGGGTGATATCGTAGTATTTAGTTTTGTGGGATTTACTGCGCAGGAGATCCAGGTGAGTGACCAGACCGAAATCAATATAGAGATGGCTGAAATGCTCATTGGTGTGGATGAGGTGGTGGTGATTGGTTATGGTACAGTAAAAAAGAGTGATCTTACCGGTTCGGTCTCTTCGGTGAAGGGTGATGATCTGTTGAAGATCCCCTCCTCTTCTGCCGAGCAGGCTTTGCAGGGAAAGGTGGCAGGTGTCCGTGTTACCAGCAATTCAGGAGCTCCGGGTTCATCTCCCACGGTACGTATACGGGGTGTTGGCACCTTCGGTAACCCGGATCCCATTTTTGTTGTGGATGGTGTCATCCTTGATGATATCACCTTCCTGAATGCTGCGGATATTGAGTCCATTGAGGTGCTTAAGGATGCTTCCTCCACGGCAATGTATGGTTCCAGGGGAGCCAATGGTGTAATCATAATAACCACCAAGTCAGGTACACTGGGGGAGAAATCGATCATTAACCTGACAGCCGGATACGATCTTCAGACCATCCGGCATTACATTGCCATGTTGAATGCCAGGGAATTTGCCCAAACCGTAAACAAAATCACCCCGGGGACATTCAACAACCTGGATCTTCTTGAGAATACCGACTGGCAACGGGAGGTTTACAGGACGGTTGCCCCCATTCAGAACTACCAGCTTTCCATCAGCGGGGGTGGTTCAAAAGCCCGATATTATGCCGGTGTCGGTTATTTCAACCAGGAAGGCGTTATTCCAAAATCCTTTTACGAGCGGTTGAGTATTAAGGTAAACAATGAATACCTGATGAATGACTTCATCCATATCGGTCATAACCTTACCTTTAGCTTGTTCGACCAGGGATCTGCAGCGAATGTTGTGGCTTCCACACTGAGGGCATGGCCAACCGATCCTCCTTATGATGAGGAGGGTAATTTCTATGGGATCCGCGGCAACGGCAATCCACTGGCATCCATTGAATACAATAACAACACAAGGGATGGCTTACGGTCCGTTGGCAACTTCTATGCAGATGTCTCATTCCTCAGGCATTTTACCTTCCGGTCCAGCTTTGGCATTGATCTTGAATACGCTGATGGCAAGAGTTTTACACCGGTATTTTTTGTAACTCCACAGCAGCAGAATGAAGAGACCAGGCTCAGCAAGGATCGTACCTCACGTGAAAACTGGCTGTGGGAGAACACGCTGAATTTTAATTTTGAACGAAATGCCCATTACCTGGATGCCGTCATTGGCTACACTGCTCAGAAGTTCAGCAGTGAAGGGTTCTCCGGATCGGGAAGGAACCTGATCCGGGATGATATCCAGTATTTGTCCAATGACCTCACCGATATTCTGATCAGTAACAGTGCCTCGGTCAAGACCATGGTATCCTACCTGTTCCGGGCAAATTATGTCTTCCGCGACCGGTACCTGCTGACAGCAACCTTTCGCAGGGATGGATCTTCGGTCTTTTCCGGAGACAACCGGTGGGGAAATTTCCCTTCCTTTGCCGCCGGATGGAGAGTTTCCGAAGAGGGATTCTTTGACGTCCCGTTTATCTCCAATTTAAAGATCAGGGGAAGCTGGGGTATTGTGGGTAATGATAAGGTGGATACCAATGAACGGTTTACCCTGATTCAAAGTGAACTTGGTGCTGTATTCGGAGTCAATGAGACGCTCTATCCGGGTTCTACCTATGGAACCAGTGGCAATCCACTGATTCGCTGGGAAGAGGCAAATCAGGCGAACGGGGGTATTGAAATCGGATTGATGAAGAACAAACTGACCCTGGAAATGGATTATTACCAGAAGGTAACCAAGGATATCCTGATCGACCTGCCGCTCCCCGGTCACTTCGGCAACGGATCGTTTGCCTATGTTGCATTCAATGCAGCAGATGTTAAAAACCGGGGATTGGAATTCAACATCTCCTGGCGGGATACCCGCGGGAACCTTTACTATGAAGTAAATGCCGTGGGTTCAACCGTCTACAATGAAGTGATCAAGATGGGTGAACAGACCGGTGCCGACAATTTCCTGCTGTTGGGCAGCCTGGGTAACGGACAGAACGTGAAACGGGTCGCCGTGGGCGAATCCATCGGGTATTTCTATGGGTACAAGGTAGATGGAGTATTTCAGAATCAGACTGAACTCGATGCCTATCCCCATATTTCCACTCAGGGAGTAGGGGATTTCCGCTATGTTGATGTGAATAAAGACGGGGAGATCACACCGGATGACAGAACCTACCTGGGATCACCCATTCCGGATTTCATTTTCGGACTGGATGCAACTGTCAGGTACAAAGGATTCACACTGGCTGTCGATTTCCAGGGTGAGTTGGGACAGGAAATTTACGATGGGAAAGATGCTATCAGAGCCGGGCAATACAATTACCAGAAACGGATCCTGGATGCGTGGGACGGCGAGGGATCGACCAATTCTGAACCCAGGGTGACAGCAGGCGGTATCAACTACAGCGAGTCCGACTGGTTCATACACAACGGTTCTTTCTTCCGGCTCAGGAGCCTTACCCTTGGATACGATCTTCCCAGCAGCCTGATTACCAAATTGAAGATTGAACGTGCCCATGTTTTCCTGCGGGGCACCAACGTATTTACTTTAACAGAGTATGCGGGTTATACACCGGAAATCGGAGGAAGCGTGCGCATGAACGGAATCGATACGGGAGTATATCCTGTAACCAGTGTGTATGGTATTGGTATTAATCTTACATTTTAAAACAGAGGAATCATGAAGACAATTCGATCTTTTCTCTATTTCCCGATACTGGCAATCCTTCTGGGATGTTCGGAGTCTTTTCTCGAGAATCCTCCGCTCACCACCATCACGGATGAGACTTACCCGGCAAATGAAAACGATGCATACCTGGTAACCAATGCTGCTTACAACAACCTGAGAAACTGGTGGATCATGGGGGGATATCCCCTGGCTGATATCATGGCTGATGACCAGACCAAGGGAAGTGAGAATGGGTCCAACCCGGACCTGCAACAGTTTGAAAACTTCTCCTTCAGCCCCTCCCATGCGTATGTTCTTGCCTGGTATCAGACACTCTATCAATCCGTCAGGCAGACCAACATTGTGATAGAAAAGTTACCGGCAATACCCATGGATGAAGAGCTGAAATCCCGTTATATTGGAGAGGCAAAATTCATCCGTGCCTATGTATACTTCACCCTCGTTCAATTGTGGGGAGACATTCCGAAGATCACAACCATAAATCCCGATCGCACGGTTGCACGATCCCCGGCTGCTGAAATTTATAACGATATCATCATTCCCGATCTGGAGTATACTGCACAGGAATTACCTGAGAAAAGCGAGTATGGGAATGAGGATCTGGGACGGGCTACCCGGGGAGCAGCCAAGGCTCTGCTGGCAAGAGTATACCTTCACCTGCACGATTATCCAAATGCCCAGAATTATGCCGAGGAGGTAATACAGTCCGGGCAATACAGCCTCGATCCGGACTGGGCCAGTGTCTTTTCCGTGGAAGGTGAAAATGGGCCCGGTTCCATCTTTGAAGTGGGGGCAATTCCCCTAGGTCGTAGCCAGGGTGGAAACCAGTATGGCAACACCCAGGGAGTCAGGGGAACACCCAACTGGGGATGGGGTTTTGGACGGCCATCCTGGGATTATATCAACCATTTCGAAACCGAAGACCCCAGGCTGGATGCTTCGGTAATCTATCTGGGCGAGGTGCTGCATGGTGTCCTGATTGAAGGAAGCGACCTTACCTCGGACACTACCTATGACGGGTTGGGAAACATTGTTGAAATTGAATGTTACAACCAGAAAGTGTATATTAATGGCGCCACGGGTGCACAGGATAACTGGGGACATAACAGGCGGGTGATTCGTTATGCCGATGTTCTGCTTATGGCCGCCGAAGCGCACAACGAGAACAATAACCCAACACAGGCACTCGTTTACCTGAATATGGTGAGGGAAAGAGCCCGTGGGGGAAATGAAACAATCCTTCCCGACCGGACAGAAACGGGCAAAGATGCCCTGAGACAATTGATATGGGAAGAACGGCGCCATGAACTGGCTTTCGAAACCATCCGTTACTTCGACCTGATGAGACAGGGACGAATGGCTGAAGTACTCGGCCCCCTGGGATTTACGGAGGGCAAAAACGAACTTCTTCCCATTCCACAGCAGGAGATCGATCTGTCGGAAGGGAAAATGACACAAAATCCAAACTGGAATTAAATTTTTCGTTAACCTAAATTTTATGATTATGAGAAAATGTAGCTTAGTTTTATCTTTATTCCTGCTTGCAGGAATCGTGCTCTTCACGGGATGTGAAGAGGAAAAGAAAAAGGAGTTCAAGTTGTTGAGCTTGATGACCGATGGTGGACTTGATCTTGCCGGGGCAACCCAGGTAACGGATGTCCCCGAGGATGCACTGATCATAGCCACCTTCTCTTCCAATGTTGATCCGGCTACGGTAAGCACTACCACCTTCAAGATCACCAATACGGATGAAGTGACACTGCAGGATTATTCCCTGACTACAGTTGGCCCCGTAGTAACTGCAACACCATCCGAAGGGTGGGATGGGGGCAGTCAATTCAGCATCGAGATTTCAACAACTATCGAAGGCACTAACGGGGTGGCTTTCAGTGGTAATACGCTCGGGTTCAGAACATCCGGTATTTTTGTACCGCAAGAAGAAAACCAAGTGCTCTTCCTCAGTTTTGACGATCAATCGACCGTGGATGAAGCTGGGAGTCACACGGTAAATACTATTGGAACCCTTTTATTCGCAAATGACAGATGGGGTGCAGCAAGTTCGGCTGCCTATTTTTCCGGCGATGGCAACCTGGTTGAAGTGGACTATGCAACAGACCTTATTAGCCCGTCAATTACCATCAGCTTCTGGCTTAAAACAGACCTTGCTGACTATAATGGAGGTGCTGGCACTGGATTGCCACAAACCCGTTTTGTTATGGGGCTTTCTGCTGAACTTGGATATTTCCTTGAAATGGGAAGACGCTCAAATGATCCACAGGCAGATGGTTACCAGGAGTTGTTCCTGAAATTTGGTACCGATCATGTTAATGCTGGAGATAATGCCGCCAGTGTCCCAAAAGCTACTGACTGGTGTGAGGTAAACGGTCAGATAACAGAAAATTATGTGGCAGGTACAACCTCCGGATGGAGCTATGTATTGCCTTCTTTACAGCAGGATCCACCCAGGACTTACCTGGCAAATTTGATTAGCGGTAACTGGGTTCACATTGTGTTAACCCACGATGCCACTGCTCAGACTAAAACTCTGTATATTAACGGAGTAAAGGTTATTTCACGTACATGGATCCCATCAGGAGCTGACTACCTGTTTACAGACCTTAGCTGGAAGGATCTAGACAATGCAGGAGAGCCCTGGGCCACTACCATTGATGGGAACCTTGCCCTTGGCAATGCATGCTCGCAGGCAAATAAAACTACAGGATGGTGTGATTATGAAACACTCCTGGCAAATCCGGCTGAATCCAAAAAATTCTTTAAGGGTGCCATTGATCAATTCAGGATCTTCAGCGTACCGCTTAGTGCAACTGAGGTTGCCACACTATATAATAGTGAAAACTAGAGTGTGAGGTTTGTTAAAAGGAGAGGATTTCACGGAAATCCTCTCCTACCCCCTTCTTAATGTTCTATAGAATCTAAATGGTGAGACCTATTTTCTACATAATAGGATTAGCTCTTCTATTATCTTTATCCTGCAAAAAAGAAGAGGAAGAAAAGCCGGAACCCGGTCAGTTGCAGCTGATCTCCGTGAGTGTCGGGAGCGACGAATTACAACTGGATGAACTGAACAAGGGAATGGCAACCGACCGCCCGGTAGTCGTGCGGTTTTCCCAGGTCCTGGATACAACCACCGTTACCGATAACTTCATGTTGTACGACCAGGATGAAAATGTCGTTGAACTCCATGTATCCTACCTGGATGGTTTGAGAACGGTTTCCGGCATGCCACAGGATGAATTGTCGCAGCATTCCAATTATACCGTTTCTCTCGGATCAGGGCTCAAAGGTAGTAAAGGAGAGGTATTTCCGGGTCTCGAAGTCAGCTTTAAGACATTGAACCCGCCACTTAATATCACGGAAATAAAAATAGACGGGGAGATTGTAGATCAGCAAGCAAGGATACAGGATATCAGCTTCTTGCCTGTTTTTGAGGTTATTTTTTCCGATTCGGTCTCCAAAGATCTCCTGGTCACCCATTCTTCTGTAACCCGTGGTGCTGTTTCCTATGACATCACGATCGAAAAGGTGACCGATTCCATTTTCACCTTTGAAGTTGTGGAATCCCTTCCATACTACCGTAAAATGAAATTCAACATTTCAGCAGCACTTGCTGACGGTATGGAGAGGGAATTCGAGGGTCTGCAGCTGGAATTATATACAACGCTTGACACCACCTACAAATTCCCGGAAATCAAGGATGAAGAGCTGTTAACCCTGGTACAGAAGCAAACGTTCAAGTATTTCTGGGATTTTGGTCACCCGGTCAGCGGACTGAACCGGGAAAGGAATACCTCTTATGAAACGGTCACCTCCGGAGGATCGGGGTTTGGCGTGATGGCCATCCTTGTTGGTATTGAACGCGGATTCATAACCCGCCAGGAAGGGATCGACCGGCTTGAAACGATCGTTCACTTTCTCGGAAGCGATGCAGACCGTTTTCACGGTGCCTGGTCACACTGGTTGAACGGCACTACAGGTAGTGTAATTCCTTTCAGTTCAAACGATGACGGTGGTGACCTGGTGGAAACATCCTACATGGCGATGGGACTGATTGCAGCACGGCAGTACCTGGATGCCGGCAATACGCAGGAAAGCGCCCTGATTGACAGCATCAATTCCCTCTACCAAACCATTGAATGGGATTGGTACACACAGGGTGAAAACTCTCTGACCTGGCACTGGTCTCCCAATTATGAATTTGAAAAGAACCACAAGATCAGGGGATGGAACGAATGTCTGATAACCTATATCATGGCTGCTGCCTCTCCTACTCATGGCATTACAAAAGAGGTTTATGAACAGGGCTGGGGAGCAGGATCCAACATGATCAACGGAAATACTTTTTACGGGATCACACTGCCTCTCGGCCGTGATTACGGTGGACCACTGTTCTTCGAACAGTATACATTCCTGGGTGTGGATCCGCGAAACCTGAGCGATCAGTATGCCAATTACTGGGAACAGGTGGTTAACCATACATTGATCAACCGCCAGTATTGTATTGTCAATCCCTACAACTACGTGGGATACAATGAGCATTGCTGGGGACTGACAGCCAGCGATGGTAACCTTGGTTATTCTGCCCATTCCCCGACCAATGATCGTGGGGTGATCACACCCACGGCTGCGCTTTCCTCGATACCCTTTACCCCGGAAGAATCCATGGAAGCTATGAGGCATTTCTATTATATGCTCGGAGACAGGATATGGGGACCGAATGGCTTCTATGACGCCTTTAATGTGACGGCTGAATGGTATACAACCAGCAACATAGCCATCGACCAGGGACCCATCATCGTAATGATAGAGAATTACCGCACACAGCTGCTGTGGAATCTGTTCATGTCAGCACCGGAAATCCAGGATGGACTGAAATTGCTTGGCTTTACGTATGAATAAATAAATCCCATGAAAAAAGAAAGGTCAAAATTCTTTAAATATATATTGCTCTTACCAGCCATACCTGTCATCATGAATTGCAGCAGCGGAGTAAAACAGGAAGCTGATCAACAGGACGAAATATCTGATGACTCCCTGCTGACATTGATCCAGTGCAGAACATTTCAATACTTCTGGGATGGTGCGGAACCAAATTCCGGAATGGCAAGGGAACGATACCATGTGGATGGGATCTATCCTCAGGACGATAAGAATGTAATTGCTTCGGGAGGTTCCGGTTTTGGTTTGATGGCAATTGTTGTGGGGATCGAAAGGGGATTCATCAGCCGGGAAGAGGGTGTGCAGCGGCTTGATAAGATCGTTCGTTTTCTCGAAAGGACAGAGCGGTTTCATGGTATGTATCCGCACTGGATCTATGGAGAAACAGGAAAAGCAA
>Ga0315551_10004032_pt1 | contig 10309 bp, 14 predicted proteins | sample SalMarSW160290MG_FD_203678 | JGI IMG/M metagenome (GOLD analysis project Ga0315551, IMG submission 203678) | Salt marsh sediment microbial communities from the Plum Island Ecosystem LTER, Massachusetts, United States - Salt Marsh Sediment SW1602-90 ... | reverse complement strand
ATGCTGGAGCAGTGCCCTTCTACGAAAGCTACATCAAAAAAGACGCAGCCACGCTGGAGCGCGTAACCGACTGGAAATTCACCATCGAAAACAACCTCAAACAGGTTCCCGTGATCCGCGCGCCGAACGGAAACGTCCTAAAGTACTTGCCGCACAGGCACCGCGACTTAACAGGCGAACTGGTTTTCGAGTTCGAAAGCAAAGAAGAGTTCGACGACGTAATCAACGACACAGAATTCAGCTTGGAATTCGGTTTAGGCGGAAGCAACAAGGCTGTCTTCAGCAACTGCAAATGGGAAAACGCCGCAACGCCCACACGCGTCGAGGAGCTTGTCAGCTTAAAAGCTGCTTTCGTTGCAAAAGCGGTTGCGATAAGCTGAGCGGGTGAAACGCATGGCTGATGTGAAAGTTAAGGTCTTAGAGAATTTCGGCAGAGAAGCAGAACTGCGCAAGAAGTGGATTCGCACGTGGGAAAAGCTCGGCGAACGCATCCTGAAACTGCCAAAGTGGATGCAGACTATAATCCTCGAAGACGTGAACACCGCCATAAGCAACAGAATCGCCACCATGGAGATGATTCAGAATGCGCAGAGAAACCGTTAACCTTGGCGCGGAATTCGGCGAGGAATACGCTGGCAAATACGTTTTCCAAGAGCTCACTTGGGCGAAGCGCAGCCGCATAATCCAGAAGCACACGCGATACCACCCCGTCTCGGGGCAAGTGGTCAGCAGCGACTTCATTGCGATTCAGGCTGAAACCATTTGGGCAGCGCTTAAAGAGCAGCCGCCCCAGGAGCCTTTAACGCTGGAAAAGCTTTTAGGCGAAGAAAACGGCATTCCCATAGCGCTGGGCGAGTTGCTCTCCAAAATCGTCAACAGCCTATGTGCCATGACACGGGAAGAAACGGCTTTTTTATCCGCGCCATCAGACGCCAAAGGCCACATCCAGCCATCACAGACTTCCGCCTCTGCAAAGAATTCGGGTGGACCCCAAACCAGCTCGCAAAACAACCAGCCAGAACCATCCACCAATTCACCGCCATCCTCAACGAGATAGACCGCCAAGCAGAGGAAGAACGGAGAAAAGCTGAGAAAGAGGCGAAAAAGCATGAGCGTTGAAATCACCCTTGACCTCGCGGGCGCCGCGGAGTTCAAGCAAGCAATAGCGCGCTTTGATGCTGAAATGCAAAGGCAAGTGCACGAGCAGCTGGCGAAGTGGGCGGAAACCGTCAAAACCGAAGCCACACGCCTCGTGCCCGTGAGGACTGGCTACTTGCGAAGCACCATTTACGCGCGAATCCAAGAGTGGAACACGGAAGTAGGCGCCGAAGCTGCTTACGCGGCTAACGTTGAATTCGGCAGTCGCTACGCCATGGCAAAGCCCTTCCTAAACCCTGCGGTCCAAGCGCATCTGCCAGAACTTGAGCGCGTGCTGGTTGAAGCGTTGAATTTGGCTAAGGTGGAGGCGGGATTGTGAGCTTCAGAGAAATAGCCGTCACCATAAGAGCTGTTAACCGTGCAAGCGCCGAGTTTAACAGGGTTCAAACCGACGCGGAGGCACTTGCTGCTCGAGTTAAAAGTTTGGGCGCTGCCATAGCGGGCATAGGCGCCACGGGCACGGCAATCGGGTATATCGCTAACCAGTTTGGCTTGCTGAACGATGCGCAAGCGCGGACTTTCACCTCCGCCATGATGGTAGTTTCAGTCATGGGCATGTTCATGCGAACAAGCGCCGGCGTTGCCATAGCTCAGAAGGTTTATGCTGCCGCGACGGCGTTCGCCACCATGGTGCAAAACAGCTTAAACATCAGTTTCGCCACGTTTTTGGCTTTAACCGGCGTGGGCATCGCGGTTATCGTTGCGGCTGCGGCGGCTATGTGGAGCTTCGCTAACAGCATGAACTCGGCAACCGCGAGCGTTCAGAGCTTTAACGAGGCAACCTCGGAGATGCCCACGCGCAGTCGCAGCATTCAGCGGGCTGGCGAGGCTGAATTGTATAGACGCGGAGTGGAGTAGCGGTGAGCGTGAACGCTCCTGTAGTGGCAATCGTGTTTGGTAGTGTAACTCCGCCTCAGGGCGACGTGGTTGAGCTTAGGGTGCATTTAGGTTGCACGCGGGAAGTAAGCAGTTTCGAGGCGTTGCTGCAGAACTGGGGCGGCAAATATAGTCCCAACGGCGCAACGCCGATAAGCGTGGGCTTGGACGGCAGCATAAGCTTGGGTCGAGGTGCGAGCTGTCCGCTGTTGATGACGTGCAGGGTGGAAGGCGTCAAGTACGAGTCTACGCCTGTGGAGAGTTACGTGCGCGTGAGCGGGCGGTGCTGGGGCGAACGCTTGTTCCGCAGAGTCGTAACGAAGACTTACGAGAACAAGAAAGGCGAAGAAATCGTTAAGGACCTGCTTGATTACTATGTGGGTTTAAGCCACGTTCGCAACAGCACCGAGCTTGTCGAAGCTACGGATACTACGTACACGCGGTTGGAGTACGAAAACACGCCCGTTATCGATGTTCTGCGTTACATAGCGGAAAGCGTTGACAAAGCAGGCGTAATCGGCTTTGATTTTCGCGTAGCGCCCGACGCCAAGTTCGAATTCTTTCCACAAAACAGCAAAGCCAGCGCCGTTAGCCTAAGCGAGAAAATTGAACAAAGCGAGTACGGCAGGGACATCCACCGCGTGCGCAACCGCATGGCTGTTTACGGTGTGGCGGACAAGAGCGTGCCCCTAAACAAGGACGCCTGGACCGAAAGCTTAACGCCAGCAGACGGCGTTTGGACCGCCACTTCTGGAACCGTCAGCTTTGACAGTGCTGCTAAGGTGAAAGGCTCGGGAAGCATTAAAACGTACGCTCAGAACCTCAGCTACGGCGGCTGCTTGTTCACGCTTAACGCGGGCAAGGAGGTGGACGCGGAGCTTTATCCAGTTTTGAACTTGTGGCTTAGCAGAGAGGGCGGTTTTAATGGTAATGTGACGTTGTCGCTTTTCGACGCGGCAGACCGCGTTGCTGGGCACGAGTTTACAGTTGGCCACGAGAAGTGGTTTCAGACGCAAATGCGTGTAGGCGCTGCTAACGCTGACTTGTGGCAGGTGGAAAGCGGATTCGACTGGACGCAAGTGAAGAAAGTGCGCGTGGTGTGCTGGTTTGACAGCGTGGGCACTGGCAGTTTTTGGGTGGACGGCTTGTTCTTTGGCGGTCGTCGTTACAGCGCGTTGCAGGAAGACGCAGGTAGCCAAGGCAGTTATGGGCTTAGGGAGCTTGTGGAAGTGGATGAAGAGCTCTGGAGTGATGATGAGTGCGCGTCGCGAGCCAAAGCGTTACTGGCGAATTTGAAGAACCCCGCCGAGCAGCTTACGCTTAGAAGCACGGTTGCGGATTACGGCAACGCGCCATTGTTGCCAGGCGACAAGGTGCACGTTGCGTTGCCTAACGAGGGTGTTGACGGAGATTTCCGCATCTTAAGCGTTGAGTATAACGTTGACGCCAAAACACAGACGTTGGAAACCCTTCTGGAACTGGGAAGAGAGCAGCCTTTGCTTGCGGACTACATGTTTAGCCTGAAGAGCAAAACGGATAGCCTTAGTCGGTATAAGCTTGCGAGGGTCTAGTTAAACGTGGACAAAAACAGAAGGACGGTTATTGAGATTCGTGCTGATTTACATCAACAGATTAGAAAACTGGCTATACTGAATGACTTGAAAATCTACGTGCTTGCGAACGCCATAATCGAGGATGTGTTGAGCGATCAAGAAAAAATAACGGCGTTAATTAAACGGTTAAAACTGTAGGCAAAAATGGCACCTTTTTGGCGTAGTCAAGTTTAAAATCTCACATAGCTCCTATTATTTTGGTAGGAGGAACATTCATTGGTGTGTTTCCTTTCCGGTCTAAGTATTGCTGTTGGAAGTTTTCTTATCGTATTTGGGGTTTTCACTCGGAAGTTTAACCCAGATAGCTGGAGTCGAAACCCGATAAGTTGGCTTGAACAAACAGACTGGTCATCTTACATATACACAGCAGCATTTCTCATATGCGTTGGGATAATCTTGGACTGGATTAGATTTTAAGCCGCGCAACTAACAGAACAAGACTATGATGCCAAAACCAGTTCCTCTTGGCTAAGCCATTCTGCAATGTGTGCGGATTAAAATTTTAATCCAACCCAAACCCAAAATTTTGATTAAGAAAAGTCAAATGCAGTTTTTGGAAGACGAATTTGAATGTTTTTCAGATTAGTATTACGATTATAGTTGAATTCAGTGTAATCGGGGAAACCATTTAGGCACTCGTTTTTGATAAGCAATGTATTCTTCGCCCAACATCTGAATAAGACTTTTTTCTTCATATGTTGCCATTCTATCATACACGATGAAAAACACCATCCAGATTCCAACCGAAAGAAGTGAAACACTGAAGAATAGAAATGAGAGGCAACAGACTAGAATTCCAAGGTACATGGGATGTCTAACTAAAGCATAAACACCTGAATCAATAAGCCCCCGTTGGCTATGATCTTCATCGAAAACTGCCTTGTGCGATTTTGTTACGAGATATAAGCCCAAACCCAAGAATACAACAGCTGGTATGAAAAGCACTGGAACAGAAACTGCTCCAAAAAGGACAGTTGAGTATCCAAAGATGAAGAAGCATAAAGAATCAATCCCCCAGATGACAAAAAACAAGACTAATATAACAAGCTGAATTCGATCGCAAAGCGGATGTTCAGAACCCAATCCGTGCCTCTTTCTTGAAATCTCAACCATAAGCACTAATTATCTTATGTAACTGATATTTAATTTTATAAAAAAGTGGAAATTAAATTTTAATCCCCAAACCCAAACTCACCTTCCTACTCTTACTTTCTCTTTCTTTCTCTCTTAGCTACTTACATATAACTCACACATATCACACACAACACACGCCCAGCGCGCGCTGAGATTTAAATTAGATTAAAGTGTTGCCTAAGGCAAATCAGCATTTTTAAGATAAAGATTCACAATTCGCAAATGCTTTATTAAAAAAGTAACAACGAGACAGCAGATTGAGGAAAAATGCAGAAATCCAAGCTCGAACTCTACGAAGAAGTCCTCTCAGCGTTAGTAGACAGAAGCCTCAGCGTTGACAACCTTGCATTCCTATGCAACACGGACTGCGCAACCACTACAGAGCTATTAGACTTTCTGGAGAAAAATCGACTCGTCGAAAACAACCACAGCTACACAAAAGTACTCTATTCTCTGACAACAAGAGGCGAAGCAGTATACAAAACGCTCACCAAAACCAAACGCTTAAACAAACTGAAAAAATCAATAAAAACCATCAAAGAAACTAAACACGCGCTCCCAACCCTCGCAGAATAGAACGAAAGAGCCCAGCCAAACGCTTTCACTAAATCATCACAAAAGAGGAAGCTATTGCCATTCAGTGAGAGAAAGATTAAATTTTAATCCAACAATAATTGGGTTTCCGAGATAATAATCAACTTGCTATTTTACTGCCTTTTTCAGGGTTCTCCATCCAATCAGAAGCAGAATGCCAATGATTACCGAAACGATTAGAGTGATGCTTAGCAAATAGGAATTATATCCTATTATTTGAAAGACAAAGTAGAAAATGACCTGCAAAGCAACTGCTACGATGACTCCCCATGCAGCAAATTTGAGAATAGTAGCCACATTCAAGTCTCATTCTCACAATCATTCAGTTTCAAAGTTTGAATAAATAATTTGTGAACTCAAGCTACGCTTCAATGCGCGCGCAGAAAAGAAGTGGATTTTAGCACATAAAAAACACGTGAAGAAACGACCCTCTGAGGTTGTACAGAGTGCTGTTAAAGTGAGGAAGAAATCCCGGAAAGTGCGAAATTTCGGCTAAATTGGACTCTTGGGCAGCTTTTTCTATTTCCTCAGACGTTCTATTAGCGCGCGCGATGACTTCATTGAAAGAATGTGGGTCCTCTAATCTTAATGTGCCAAAAAAAGAGGGGGTCGCGGGAGACATCACCCTTTTCGCTTGAGAATAAACCTTTACCTTTCTTATGAGTGGCAGCGTTCGCCTGGTTAGTTTTACATTCCTAAAGGCAAATTAAATAAACTTGAAATTAGAGAGTGTTGGAATGGCGAATATTGTTGGTTTCGTTAACCGAACTGCAAGAAGTACCGCCAAAAAATCTCATCTTGTTGGTGGGTCCTCCAGGCTCGGGGAAGTCAACCTTCTGCCATCAAGTGGTGCTCAACGGCTTTATCATGGATAGGCCAGTCATATTTGTTACCACCGAGCACGGTCCTTCTGAGGTCATAGACCTTTTGCGAGAAAGAGGCATGGGTGAGCTTCCGCCTGGGATGCTGAGCTTTGTCGATGCCTTCGGTGAAACCGTGGGGGCGACAACCCCGGAGCGACCAGACACTGTAGGCGCCAACTGCGAAGACCTGACCAGCATCAGTTTGGCTATCGCAAAGCTGCAAGAAAGAATTGGTAGACGCGGCATTTTGCTTGTTTTTGATTCCTTGACATCTCCATACCTCTTTAACGAGAAGGAAGTGTTCAGATTCATGAGGCTGGGTCTAGCGAAGTTCGCTTCTGGAGGGAACTCTGTGTTAGCCTTGATGGATGAAGGCTGTGGCAAGGAGGAAGACTTGGGTGCCATGATGAGCGTGGCTGACGGCATCCTCAGAATGGAGATGAAAGAGCTTTTAAGAACTTTGAATGTGGTAAAGCATCCCAGGGTTGAGACGGCAAGGATTCAGATTCCAATAGAACCGAAACAGCCTCAAGTCAGACCACCTATGGATTTCGACCCAGTTGTGAACAGACAGGGCATGCAATCAATGATGACAGGCAAAGCAGTTCTGAGAAGGGATGTCGGGGATTTTGTTAACCTATTCTGGCCAAACCTTGCCCACTGGAGCTGCATGCTCTGGGACCCGAAGGGATTTCCGACTATGCTATATGAGATGAACAAGTATGAGAGTGCCTCTGCGAGAGAGCCAACATCAGCAGCACCGTGGAGCCTGAGACTTGGCATCAGGATGCTTCGTTCTTTGCAATCTCTGGGCTTATTCTTCCCGAAGAGCCTTAGCAAGGTTAAAGATATGAAAAAGGTGTTGAAGTGGAAGTCATCGCCTTTCCGGAGCGTTGACATGGAGCGAAGCGGCATCTTGGAATACCTTGAGGATATCTCCAAGACAGATGAACACTACTTTAGAGTGTACGAAAACTCCGACTGCACAGGATTCGAAAACATCGGTGTGCCAATAGCTTCGCATATTCCTCCCCTGATCGCGGGTTACTGCAAAGCGCTTGAAAAGGATGAGAGGGAATGGAATGCTATTGAGACTAAATGCGTGGGTTTGGGAGACCCCTACTGCGAGTTCAAACTTGTCCCGGGTGAAATTGAAGGGTTAAGGGCTTCATTGGAGAAGGACAGCTCACTGGTCGAAAGGATACATGAGCGGTTGATGGAACGGCTTATGGGGTTTCTGCTTGATGGCAAACCTCTTGTAGAGAGACCCAAATTGGGCAGTGATGTCCACCTCCACGTGGTTGTACATGGCATGGGAGAAGTCAACCTCGTCGGCGAGAGATACCGAAGGGCCCAGATGATGGGAGCTGCCCGATCAGCAAAGAAGATCGGTGAGCGCTTGATAGAGGCAGGGTTAAGTGAGGACGAAGCATTGAAGCGTGTGCTCCATTTTTTGGAATACTGTAAGGTAGGTAAGGTCACATTAGGTGAGACAGTTAGAATTAGGGATAACTGCGAGTATCTACGAACCACGATCTTTAAACACGAGAAGCAGCCCTCCTGCTTCTTCACCACCGGCTTCCTTAATGGGCTCTTTTCTGCAGTCAAGAACCAGCATGTTAGGGAAGTGAGGTGCGTTGCTGCCGGTGACCCCTACTGCGAGTGGGAGTTCAGGTAGGTGATGTTGAAAGAGCGCGCGCTAAAGCCTCTTTATTATTTAAACTACTAAGTATATACTTAAGGTAATTTTAATCCAACCAAACTGATTATCAAGAAATTGGTGTTTTTGTTCGTAGGCGTGGTATGAAAGCTGGAACCGATTGCTGGTATTTTCGGAATTCTTCTCCGAACTTCTCCTCGTTTTCTTTGTCCTCTTCTTTAGCAAGCCGATAATACACGACGGCTAGGACAGGCCACAACAAAAGCGTGAAGATTGTGGGCCACTCAAAAAGCATGCCGAGAGTGAGTAACAGAAACCCTAGGTATTGTGGATGACGAATGTATGCATAGATGCCCGTTGTTACAAGCTGGTCCTGCTCCTCATGTCTAACCTTGTAAATTCTTCTCCAGCCAAAAACAATCAAAATCACCCCTATTACAATAATTGCTGTTGATGCGGGAAATATGAAATAGGTAAAAACAAGGTAGAACAAGTTTTCTCCTAATAATCCTATTAAAAGGAATTCCAGCTGAAAAATTTTACCGTATCCAAAGACTCCCATGAAAACGTACATCGTCAAGGGCAACCCATACATTTCCACATACAGCGCAACTATAAACGCTATGTAAACGCTTCCGGGAAGCCGCGCCAACTTCTTTTTAAATTGGATGAAAAAGATGAAGATGGAAAAGAAGATTATGTTCACGATTATGAAGACCCAATTAACCCAACTAAACCCCGGCTCGCTGAGCAAAACGCCCCTTCCACTGAGAAAAACATAGCAAACTGATAGCGCTACTCCTAACACGATAGCCGCTATTAGGCTTGTGAGCTTACCCATTTTAGTTTCAATGATAAATAACTGTTTTTCAATAATATATAGCTATTCAAATACGATTAAGGGTTTGAGAGGATTCTTGGGATAGTTACGCTTAAAAGCCAACTATCGCAAACTACTTTGTAATACAAAGCTTTATATATTACAAAACAGTTTGTATATTCTGGTTGAAAAATCATGACAAAACAGAACACCCTCAGAGAAATTGAGAAAAAAGCATACATGTCTTACCATCAAGACGGGCTGCTGGACATATTCGTCGGACTCTACGCGATAGCCTTCGGTCTAGGCATGATCGCAGACAAGATTCTGGAATTCGGCTTTGGAGCAATAATGCCCGCCATTTTAATTGCGATAGTGCTTCCCATCTGGATTGAAGCAAAAAGAAAGATCACAATGCCCAGAATTGGGTTCGTGAAGTTCGGGACAAGGGGATCAAACAAGCTCTTCGCTCTCTTGTTAGGCTTAGCTGTAGCAGGTTTAGGTGTTTTCATGTTATTCGGTGTTTTCTTGGCAACGGGACAAATCGGCAGACCGTGGTGGATTGAAATACTGTTTCAATACGGCATGATTTGGATAGGCTTGGGAAGCGCAGTCATAGGGAGCCTTTTCGCTTACACTATGGGGCTAAAACGGCTTTACGGGTACGGTTTGCTAACGTTTGCCTTGTTCGCCAGCGGCCACTTCCTCAGCATCCCCTTCGAATATCTCCTGTTAGCCATAGGCAGCGTAATCATTGCAAGCGGAGCAGTTCTGCTGGTGCAGTTCATACGGCGATATCCTCTGCCAAAAGGTGCCCAAGGCAATGTCGCCCAGTGACGCAGACATACAAAACATTGACAGGTTGATACACGAACCCTCCCGACTAACGATAATGATGCACCTTTACGTGGTTGAAAGCGCCGACTTCCAGTTTCTCCAGCATCAAACAGGAATGACACCGGGGAACTTGTCCTCGCATTTGCGGAAGCTGGAAGACGCTGGCTACGTTGAGGTAACAAAAGAGTTCGTGGACAGGACGCCGCACACGGCTCTGAAGCTGACGCGGAAGGGCAGGGAAGCCTTCAAAGAGTACAGAAGAAACGTGAAGCGGTTAATCGAAAAACTGCCCGAATAGCGTTTTTCTCCCACCTTTTTTCAACGTTCCTCGGAATATTCTTGATAGGTGTGAGATAAAACTTGATGCATAAACTTTATCTTAAATGTTAAATGTTGGTTACCGTCATATTTTGTTCTTCAGCAATCACGACATAGTCTTGCTCTTGTTTTTTGTCCTCATCTTTAATGCTTATTACGTTCTTTAACAGTTCCTTTCTGTTAATTATCCTTGTTTCAATTCCTGTCGATAAGCTTGAACCGACAGCTTTTATTTTTTGACATTTTGAACAGACTTCTATCTTTTCAACATGCAACCACTTCACAACCTCAGTGGAAAGCAAATAATCCGCAACCGTTCGCTTCGTGGCTTCTGACGGTTCAGTCCAGTTGTGCAGTTTTAAAAAACAGAATTTCACTGTATGTTTGCCCTCGTTCTGATTTGTGTTAACAATGTATTAGCCAAAGATTACTTCAA
>Ga0315551_10004024_pt1 | contig 10322 bp, 8 predicted proteins | sample SalMarSW160290MG_FD_203678 | JGI IMG/M metagenome (GOLD analysis project Ga0315551, IMG submission 203678) | Salt marsh sediment microbial communities from the Plum Island Ecosystem LTER, Massachusetts, United States - Salt Marsh Sediment SW1602-90 ... | reverse complement strand
CCACCTCCCCCTTTTAAACGGTTCTCTATCGTCCCATACCCACCCGCCCAAAAGGGGCTTCGCCCCTCTTAGACTTCCTTTTTGCCCCACCCCCCAGAGGAGAGATATTATTCCTACTTATCCCCCACCCCCTAGAAAGAAATTGATAGAAGTATCACTTCTGTAGGGTGGGAGGGTGGGAAGCTAAACACTCTCTAAAAACTGGGCTAATCCCTCTCTTTACTTCCCCTTTTTAAATTCAGCCCTGCCCTGCTCGAAGAGGTCATTCCCGTAAATATCATTGGCCACGATGGCCGGGAAGTCCTCCACGGTGAGTTTCAGGATAGCCTCGGCGCCCAGCTCTTGGTAGGCGATGACCTCCACCCGCTTGATAGTTTTGGCCAGCAGCGCGCCGGCGCCCCCGGTGGTGGTCAGGTAGACGGCTTTATACTTCCGGATGGCCTCTCTTACCTCCGGCGAGCGGCCGCCCTTGCCTATCATGGCTTTAATACCGGCGGCGAGCAATTTAGGGGTATATCTGTCCATACGGCTGCTGGTGGTGGGCCCGGCGGCACCGATGACCCGCCCGGCCCGGGCTGGCGACGGCCCCATGTAGTATATTGTCTGCCCTTTGAGGTCGAAGGGCGGTTTTTCCCCCTTATCGAGAGCCTGCACGATTCTATGGTGGGCGGCGTCACGGGCGGTGTAGATAACGCCGGATATGCTGACCCGCGTGCCGGCGGTCAGCTTTTCGATTGCTTCTTCTTCAATCGGCGATATAATATTCATTTTAACCTGTGTCTCTCGTCCCATACCCACCCGCCCAAAAGGCTTCGCCTCTTTAAGACTCTTTAACCCCACCCCCCGGAGGGTAGTAATTATCCCTCATTTTAAAAGGTGTGTAAAGAGGTGTAACCTTTGTAGGGTGGGTCGGGGTGGGAAACAAAACGCCCTCTAAAAACCAGGCTACTTCCCCCTCCCTTCATCCAAGGGAGGGGGAAGTAGGTTTTTTAGAGGGGGCTTAACTCCTCAGGTTTCGGATTCAGCCTACCTTCGTGATGGTCATCGGCTGTGACAACCCGATGTCAGTAGCAGTCGTGGACCCACCAGCACCATAGCTGCCGGTGACATTACCCTGGTCATCGACCTCCAGGTAGGTCGTCCTGTGCCACGAGCCATCCAGCTGGATGCCGGTGCCGTCTGGGATTTCAACCTGCCAGGTGCCATCGGTGTAGACGATATCCTGGCTGGTGGGGTTCCCCCAGCCATCGTTGCTGAAGAAATGCTTGGAGCCATCGGGAAGCCCTATGACCAGGTATGGATGGATGTAAGAGGTTGAAGCTACTACTCCACTATGGGAGGTCACTGTCCTCTGGACCGAGCAGGAGGCGCTAGCTGAGTCATCGGTTATCTGCCACCAGAGGATCTGCCAGCCGTTCTCAGCATAGGCTTCACCGCCATGCTGGGCTATGTAGTCACCCACCAGCATCACATACACATCCTGCGACCAGTTATAGGTCTGGCTGGCGTCGGCTGAAGCGCGGCCAAAAAGGGTCCAATCACAGTCATCAAAGTCCTGGTTCTCGGAGAAGATAAGGGTACCATCTGGGTCGTAGATTTCATACCAGGCATTACTAGAGGCGTAAGCATAAGCGCTGATGCTTTTCTTACTGGCACTAGATGTGATGTCCACCGTACCCGAGAAGGTTATAGTGGTGCCCACTGCCGGGCTATCATCCGTAACGTTTATTTCGCCACAATCAACACTGGCGCTGGCATCATCTTGGTCACCACAACCACCCCCCCAGGCCATAGCCGGGATAGCTATTACTGCTGTGGCAATTAGAGCAATTAACAAAGCAATTGCTAATTTTTTCATCTTTTCCCTCCTTGTATTTATTTTCCCTTATTTTCCAGGCTAGTCTTATAACTATCACCTCCTTTGTCAAATAAAAAAACCGACCTGACAAAGGTCGGTTTCACTACTAGCTCCCCACCACCCAAGTGACCACATATAGATGGCGGCTCAACGCTCCCTGTTTATCCGGTTGTTAAAGAACCAATCTTTCGACCTAAATAGTATAATTTGCCAGATGGCAAGAGTCAATATGACTAAATCTTACTTTACCTACCAGTTCCTCCATTTCGACGTCCGAAGTGGCTAAAAGTTAGCTATCTTTTAATATAAACCCTGGGGGTGGCAAGGGGAAGTGCTTATCTTCTATTGGCTTGATAAGCGGCGATTAAAGGACCGTTTCTCTGTGGCGGGCGCTGTGGCACTGCAGGTTGACCGCCACCGGCAGGCTGGTGATATGGGCGGGCGAAACTTCGGCGTGGACGGCCAGGGCGGTGGTGCTGCCGCCGAAGCCCATCGGCCCGATGCCTAGGGCATTTACCCTGGTTAAAATATCTTTCTCCAGCCGGGCGACTTCCGGGTCGGGGCTGGGCTGGCCCACCTTCCTCAGTAATGCCTTCTTGGCCAGGAGCATCGCTTTGTCGGCTGTACCTCCAATTCCCACCCCGATAACCAGCGGCGGGCAGGCGTTGCCCCCCGCCTCGTCAACTGTCTTGACCACCATCTCGATGATGCCCTGGCTGCCCTGGTTGGGCAGGAGCATGGCCAGTTGGCTCATGTTCTCGGCGCCGCCCCCTTTGGGCATGACCGTAATCTTCAGTTTATCGCCGGGGACGATTTCGGCGTGGATGACCGCCGGGGTGTTGTCTTGGGTGTTGATTCGGGCGGAGAAGGGCTGTTTGACCATGGCTTTCCTCAAGTAGCCCTCATCGTAGCCCCGCCGCACCCCCTCCTCTATAGCGGCGTTCAGGTCCCCGCCGCCGATGTGAACATCCTGGCCTATTTCCAAGAAGACGACGGCGGTGCCGCAGTCCTGGCAGAGGGCCACCCGCTCGTCTTTAGCCACTCTGGCGTTCTGGATAAGCTGGGTCAGCACCTCTTTGCCCAGCGGTGACTTCTCGGTCTTGAGGGCTTTCTTGAGGGCGATAAGCACGTCTTCCCCAAGCTGGAAGTTGGCTTCCTGGCAGAGGGTGGATACTACTTTAGTGATTTCCCTGGCTTTAATTTCTCTCATTTGAATCCCATCTGCTTAATCAGATCTTTTACCCCCTCCGCCGAACCATGTAAAAGCTTTTTTTCCTCGGCAGTCAGCTCAAATTCCACTATCTGCTCGATGCCGCCCCGGCCCAGCTTTAGCGGCACGCCGATGACGCTGTCCTTAATGCCGTACTCCCCGTCGAGGAGGGCGGCGCAGGGCAGGGTCTCTTTCTTATCGAGGACTATAGATTCGGCCATGCCGGCGATGCCGGCCGAGGGGGCGTAGAAGGCGCTGCCCATCTTTAGCAGGTCGACGATTTCCCGGCCGCCGTGTATGGTACGCTCCACCAGCTTATCGATGGTCTCTTGGGATAGTAGCTCGGTGAGCGGCTTGCCCCTGACCGTGCTTAAGCGCGGGATGACCACCATGTTCAGGCCGTGCGCCCCCAGCACCCAGGCGGAAATAGCCTCCGGCGGGATCTTTAGCTCGCTGGCGATAAAGGTGCTCAGGCGGGCGCTGTCTAAGACGCCGGACATGCCCACCACCCGCTTTCGGGGGAACTGGCTGGCTTTAACCGCCAGGTAGGTCATGGCGTCGAGCGGGTTGGAGACCATAAGGATAATGCAGTCCGGCGAGTATTTAACCACATTTTTGACAACGCCGCTGACGATTTCGGCGTTGGCCGCCAGCAGCTGGTCGCGGGTCATGCCCGGTTTGCGGAAGAGCCCGGCGGTAACTATCACCACCTCGGAGCCGGCGGTATCTTTGTAGTCGTTGCTGCCGGTGATGGTGGTCTTGAAATTGATCACCGGCGCCGATTGCTGGATGTCCAGTGCCTTGCCCTGGGGCAGCCCCTCGACGATGTCGAGCAGGACGACGTCGGCGTAGCCCCCCTCCACGATTCTATGGGCGCTGGTGGCGCCGACGTTACCGGCACCGATAATGCTGATTTTACTGGTCATTTTGCCCTCTTAAAGCTTTTCGATTACGGCTTCGGCCACCTGCGAGGTGCCCACCGAACCGGTGGCTTTCATGTCGTAGGTGACATTCTCCCCCTTGGCAATCACCGCGGCGATAGCCTTCTCCAGTTTATCGGCGGCTTTCTTCTCGCCGATATATTTTAGCATCATCACCCCGGAGAGCATCATTGACATCGGGTTGACCTTGTTCTGTCCTTTATATTTGGGGGCGCTGCCGTGGGTGGCCTCGAAGACGGCTATCTCATCGCCCAGGTTGGCCCCCGGCGCCAGTCCCAGCCCCCCCACCAGCCCGGCACAGAGGTCGGAGATGAGGTCGCCGTAGAGGTTGGGCAGTACCAGCAGGTCGAACTGCTGCGGGCGCCGCACCAGCTGCATGCACAGGTTATCGACGATTCTGTCCTCAAATTCGATGTCGTTATATTCTTTGGCCACCTCCCGGGCGGTAGCCAGGAATAAGCCGTCGGAGAACTTCATGATGTTGGCTTTGTGGACGGCGGTGACCTTTTTTCTGTTATTGGCGCGGGCATACTCAAAAGCAAATTTAACGATGCGGCGGCTGGCGCTCTCTGAGATAACCTTGAGGCTGACGGCGGAGTCCTCACTGACTTTATTGCCTGTCGCCTCGGCCACCAGCTTTCTCAATTTAGCCGTCTCCGCCTTGCCCGCCTCGAACTCGATTCCGCTGTAGAGGTCCTCGGTATTTTCCCTGACCACGATAATATCGACATCGCTGAACCGGGTCGGCGCACCGGGATAGATTTTGCAGGGGCGCAGGCAGGCGTAGAGGTCTAGCTCTTTACGCAGGGCCACGTTGACACTTCTGAACCCTGAGCCGACCGGGGTGGTCACCGGCCCCTTGATGGCGACCTTATTTTTCCTGATGGACTTGAGGGTGGCCTGGGGCAGCAGTTCGCCCAGCTTCTCTCTGGCCCCGGCTCCGGCATAGGCTATCTCCCAGTTGATGCCAACTCCGGTGGCGTCCAGCACCCGCCTTGTTGCCAGGCTGATTTCGGGCCCTACCCCGTCGCCGGGGATAAGCGTTATATTATGAGTCATAGATTTATCCCCTTATATTATAGCCTAAAATCCCCGTACTTCTGTATATAGGGCACCAGCCCGCCTTTATTCAGGATATCGAGCATAACTTCAGGCAGCCTGCTGAAGGTGAGCTTTTCCCCCTTGGTTTTATCATATACGGTGCCCCTGGCCAGGTCTACCTCGAGCTCATCGCCGTCGTCGATGCCGTCGGTGTCGCAGATGAGCACCGGCAGCCCCAGGTTGATGGCGTTCCTGAAGAAGATTCGGGCCACTGATTTGGCCAGTATGGCGCTGACCCCGGCCATCTTGATAACCAGCGGGGCGTGCTCCCGGCTGGAGCCGAGGCCGAAGTTGTTGCCGCCGACGATAAAGTCCCCCTTATTGACTTTGCAGGCAAAGTCGGGGTCGGCGTCCTCCATGACGTGCTGGGCCAGTTCGGGCAGGTTGCTCCTCAGGTAGGCGTAGCGCCCCGGTATTATGTGGTCGGTGGAGATATTATCGCCGAATTTAAAGGCTCGTCCTTTCAGCATCTATATGACTCCTGGGTGAGGCTTATTTATTATCGTCTCCCCATCATTTTTGAAGTCTGCCTTCTGTCATTAAAGCTCCAAACGCCCTTACTCCTGGGTGAGACGTCTTTATTGTCGCCTCCCCATCATTTTTTAAAGCCTGCTTTCTATTTTTAAAGCTCAAAGTACCTCGCGGGGGTCGGTGATTTCGCCGGTGATGGCGGTGGCCGCCGCCGTGGCCGGGCTACCCAGATAGATAAAGGCCTGGGGGCTGCCCATTCGCCCCTTGAAGTTGCGGTTGGCGGTGGACAGGCAGGCTTCCCCGCCGGCCAGCACCCCCTGGTGCAGGCCGAGGCAGGCGGCGCAGCCCGGGGGCATGATAGCGGCTCCGGCCTCAACCAGGGCGCGGATATAGCTGGTGCTGATGGCGTCTAGCATTACCTGCGGCGAAGCCGGGGCGATGATGAGCCTTGTCCGGGGGTGGCGCTTCTTCCCCTTTAAGATTTGGGCGGCGGTGGCGATGTCCTCCAGCCGCCCGTTGGTGCAGGTGCCGATGAAGACCTGGTCGATTTTAGTCCCCTTTAGCTCCCTGGCCAGGGCGGTATTATCGACCTGGTGGGGTTGAGCTACCGTCGGCTCCAGCGGTGCCAGGTTTATGTTAATCTGTCTCTGGTAGCTGGCGTCAGCGTCGGCCGAAAGCGGCCGGAAGTAATCACCCTGCTTCTGGTGGCTGAGGTAGTCCCGGGTGACCTTGTCGGCGGGGAAAAGGCCGACTTTGGCCCCCGCCTCCACGGCCATGTTGGCGATGGTCAGGCGGTCGGACATTTTCAGGTTGGCCAGTCCCTCCCCGCCGAACTCCAGCGCCTGGTAGGTGGCCCCGTCGGCGCCGATGCTGCCGATGAGGTGCAGGGCGAGGTCTTTGGCCATCACCCCCCGCCCCAAATTTCCCGAAATTAATATTCTGATGCTCTCTGGCACCCGGAACCAGGTCTTGCCCAGGGCGAAGACGATGGCCACGTCCGATGAGCCCATGCCGGTGGCGAAGGCGCCTAGAGCGCCGGCGGTTACGGTATGGGAGTCGGCTCCGACGATGACATCCCCCGGTCTGGCCAGGGATTCGGCTACGAGCTGGTGGCAGACGCCGCCGCCGACATCGGAAATCAGGCAGCCCGTTGTTAAAGCAAACTGGCGCATCATCTGGTGGTCGTTGGCCAGCTCGCGGTTGGGGCTGGGGGCGGCGTGGTCGAAAAACAGGGCTGTCTTTGAGGGGTTGGCCAGGCGCTCGAAGTTACCGGCTTGGAACTGCCTTATCGTCAGTGGCCCGGTGGTATCCTGGGCAAAGACCAGGTCCACCTGGGCGATAACGATATCTCCGGCCCGGGCGTCACTGCCCGATTTCTGACTTAAGATTTTCTCAGCTAATGTTTTGCCCACTTAAGCCCTGCTCCGGAGGCTCATCCGATTACCGCCAGCACGTCGTCCCGGGCCACTTTATCGCCGCTGGCGAATTTTATCTCTTTGACTGTACCCGCCGCCGGGGTGGTTATGGAGTTGGCCATCTTCATCGCTTCCAGGATAAGGACGACATCGTCGGCCTTGACCTTGTCGCCCACTTTCACCTCGTAGCTGATGACGATGCCGGGCATGGGGGCGATAATCTGGGTCTCGCCGGCTTTTTTGGCCGGCGGTGCTTTCTCCTCAACCTTTTCCGGCACTTCGGCTTCGGCCGCCGGCTTGGCCGGGGCTGGTGGCGCCGGGGCTGTTGCTGGCGCCGGGACGGCCCCCTCGGCCGCCTCCACCCCCACGCTGTAGACCTCGTCGCCCACGTAGACCTTAAATGTCCTCACCCCGGAGCCTTTGGCCGCCGCCTCTCTCTCGGCCAGCTTGCCCGCCTTCAGCTTGGCGATAAGCTCATCCTCGCGCCTGACGTCGTTCAGCGTCTTGGCTTTGGTCTCCTGGGGCGGTTTTTCCAGCCCGTACTTCCATTTCAGAAAGCGCATGCCGGTGGTGGGGTAGAGGGCGTAGATGAGCACATCCCCTATATCCTTGGCGATGTCCTTGGTCGCCTCTTTAGCTTTGTCCAGTTCCGGCTCCAGCATATCGGCGGCACGGCAGGTGATCGGTTTCTCCCCCCGCGGGTAGCCCTTGAGGGCCAGCTTCTGGACCTTGGGGTCGATGGGGGCCGGGGGCCGGCCGTAGAGTCCGTAGCAGTAGTCCTTTATCTGGTCGGATATCATCTTGTAGCGCCCGAAGAGGACGTTCTGCACCGCCTGGATGCCGACAATCTGGCTGGTGGGGGTGACCAGTGGCGGGTAGCCCAGTTCCTTGCGTACCCGGGGCAGCTCGGCGTAGACCTCCTCGATTTTATCCAGGGCATCGGCCTCCCGTAGCTGGGCGACCAGGTTGGTGGTCATCCCGCCGGGAATCTGGTGCATGAGCACGGCGGTGTCGATGACGGACATTCTGGTGGTATCCAGAAACTCCCGGTACTTGGGGGCGATGGATTCCAGGTGTTGCCCCAGGGTAAACAGGTGGGGCAGGTTGAGGCCGGTGTCGCGGGGCGTCCCCTGCAGAGCCACCACGATGGGCTCCACCGGGGGCAGCGAGGTGCGCAGGGCGAAGGGGGCCAGAGCGGTATCGATAATATCCACCCCGGCCTCGATGGCCTTGAGGCAGCTCATCAGTCCCATGCCGCTGGTGTGGTGGGTGTGCAGCTGCACCGGTATCTTTATCGCCTTTTTCAGGGCTGAAATCAGCTGGTAGGCGTCGTCGGGGGATATCAGCCCGGCCATGTCCTTGATGCAGAAGCTGTCGGCGCCCATCTTCTCCAGTATGAGGGCTTTATTAACGAAATAGTCAATGTTATAGACCGGCCCCCCCAGCTTGGGCTCGGTCAGGGAGTAGCTCAGGCAGAGCTGGGCGTGTTTGCCGCAGTCTTTGACCGCCTTGAGGCTGGTCTCGAAGTTGCGCTCGTCGTTGACGGCGTCGAAGATGCGGAAGATGTCTATTCCCACCTCGGCGGCGTGATGGACGAAGGCGGTGACCACGTCGTCGGCGTAGTTGCGGTAGCCGACCAGGTTCTGCCCGCGCAGCAGCATCTGTAAGGGGGTATCGGGCATCAGCTTCTTGAGTATGCGGGGCCGATCCCAGGGGTCTTCGTTGAGGAATCGGGTGGGCACGTCAAAAGTGGCCCCGCCCCACACCTCCATGGAATAAAAACCGGCCTTGTTCATCTCCCCGGCGATGGCTTCCATGTCTTCGGTGCGCATCCTGGTCGCCAGCGAGGACTGGTGTCCGTCACGGAAGGTAACATCGGTTATCTTTAATCGATTGGTTGCCTTCTCCATTGGATTTCTTCCCCTTTATATTATTTTTAAACGGGTTTTTGTTATTTTTTAGCGGGAACTTTGGGAGCCTGTTCCGCCTGGATATAGGCGATGACGGCGCTGATGATAGCGGCAGTTAGCTTCTTTTTGTCTTTCATTTTCTCCCTGCCGCTCTACAGTGGAATATTGCCGTGTTTTTTGTGGAGGCGGGGAATACCGGGATTTTCCAGCGTCCCCAGCGCCCTGATGAGCTTGGCGCGGGTAGATCTCGGGTCGATGACGTTATCGATGTAGCCCCGCCCCGCCGCCAGGTAGGGGTGAGCGAACTTCTCCTTGTAGTCGCCCACCAGTTGCTCTCTGGTTTCGTCGGGCTTGTCCGAATCGGCTATAGCCTGCTTGAAGAGGATATTTACCGCCCCCTCCGGCCCCATGACGGCGATCTCGGCGCTGGGCCAGGCGTAGTTGATGTCGCCGCGCAGGTGCTTGGAACTCATCACGATGTAAGCCCCGCCGTAGGCCTTGCGGGTGATGACGGTGATTTTGGGCACGGTGGCCTCGGCGTAGGCGTAGATGAACTTGGCGCCGTGGCGGATGATGCCCCCCTTCTCCTCCTTGGGCCCGGGCATGAAGCCGGGGACATCGACGAAGCTGACCAGGGGGATGTTGAAGGCGTCGCAGAAGCGGACGAAGCGGGCCCCCTTGACCGAGGCGTTGATGTCGATAATCCCGGCCATGTGGGCCGGCTGCTGGGCGACGATGCCCACCGCCCTGCCGTCCAACCGGGCAAAGCCGACGATTAAATTAGGGGCGAAGTCCTGGTGCACCTCCAGGAAGTCGCCGTTGTCGGCCACGCTGGTAATTATCCGTTTCATGTCGTAGACCTTGCCCGAATTCTCCGGTATTATATCCAGCAGGCTTTCGTCGGTGCGCTTCGGGTCGTCGGTCGGCTTGGTTCGGGGCGGGTCGTCGCGGAAGCTCTGGGGCAGGTAGCCGAGCAGGCGGCGCACCGTCTCCAGGCACTCCTTCTCGCTGTCGGCTACGAAGTGGGCTACCCCGCTCTTCTCGGAGTGGACTTTAGCCCCGCCCAGCTCTTCGTGGCTGATATCTATGCTTATCACCGCCCTGACCACGTCGGGGCCGGTGATGTACATCTGGCTGATGCCCTCTACCATAAAGACGAAATCGGTGATGGCCGGCGAATAAACAGCTCCCCCCGCCGATGGCCCCATCACCACCGATATCTGGGGGATGACGCCGGAGCAGAGGGTGTTGCGCAAAAGGATGTCGCCGACGCCGCCCAGGCTGCCCACCCCTTCCTGGATGCGGGCGCCCCCGGAGTCCCAGATGGCGATTACCGGCGCGCCTTTTTTAACGGCTAAATCGATAACCTTGCAGGCTTTCTGGGCCGATACCTCGGAGATGGTCCCGCCGAGGACG
>Ga0315551_10004022_pt1 | contig 10325 bp, 9 predicted proteins | sample SalMarSW160290MG_FD_203678 | JGI IMG/M metagenome (GOLD analysis project Ga0315551, IMG submission 203678) | Salt marsh sediment microbial communities from the Plum Island Ecosystem LTER, Massachusetts, United States - Salt Marsh Sediment SW1602-90 ... | reverse complement strand
GCGGAAATGTCATCTTCGGCGGGGTCCGGCATGGGGTGGTAGGGCGGATTTTCCTGGTAAGTCACCCCGCCGGGAATGTCTATGCTGCCAACCAGCCCGTTCAGGCAGAAGATAGCATAGCCGGTATAAGAGCCGTTGGGCCAGCTGGTGGCGCCCCGTCCCCGCCAGGCTATCGCCGGTTTAGTCGTGGCGAACTCACGCGCGAGGTTCCGGATGGTATCGGGGGGGATGCCCGTTATTGCCGATACCGTGTCCGGCGCATAGTAATCGAGAGCCAGCTTGCGGTACTCATCGAACCCGTGCGTCCAGTTCTTGATAAAATCGGCATCGTAAAGGCCTTCGCTGATGATGACGTGCGCAATCGCCAGGGCCAGGGCGCCGTCGGTACCCGGATTGATGGGCACCCATTGGTCGGACCGCAGGGCGGTAACCGAGTAGCGGGGGTCTATAACGACCACTTTAGCGCGGATGGGTCTTTCCCGCCGGATTTTCCCCCACATCCGCAGTCCCCGCGCCAGCGGCTTGTAAGATTCCAGGATGCTCGCGCCGAACGAGAGGATGTAGTTAGTGTGTTCAAGGTCATAGGCGCTCTGGGTGTAGTGGCCGTCCGCCATCCACTCGCCAGCCTTGTCCGCTTCGTTATTAAGACCGTCCGAGGATATTAAATTAGGTGTGCCGTAAACATCGGCAAAGCGGCGTAAAATATCCTCGGCGCTGACGGTATTCAGTCCGCTGAACAGTAACAGGCGTTCGGGCTGCGCCTTCTCTCGAAGCGCTTTAAGCTTCCCGCTGACCTCGTTCAGGGCCTGCTCCCAGGATATTTCCGTCCACCCGGGGTCTATCCCCCTGCCTTTGGCCGGATTCGTCCTTTTCAGAGGCGTGGTGATGCGGGCGGGGTCGTATAACACCTGGAGGCCGACATGAGCGCGGGCGCAGTTCTCCCCTTCGGAGACCTTGGACAGGGGATTGCCGGTTACCTTGACCGCCCGGCCGTTAACCACTCTCACCCTGGTGGCGCAGCGAGTGGCGCAGTTAAGGCAGGAAGTAGGCACCCACTTCTCGGTGATGATGCCCTCTCCCCCGGGCGGTTCCGGGGAATAAACGGCGGAACCCAGGACGGGGCGGCCGAATATACGGGTGGCGGCGACCGCGGCTCCGGCCAGCGCCGCAATCTTAATAAAAGTCCTCCGGCTCATGCCGGAGAGTCGGCTTTGCCTGATTCTCGAACTACCCGACTTTCTGCTATCCATTACACCTGTTCACTCATTCCGGCGCTCGTTACCGAGCTACGGTAGCATTCGGCTTTTAAGTAATGGGTCTGAATTGATTACGATATCGGCTGGTCATGTGTGTGATGCCCGGTCTGCCAGACCCGAGCCGATTTTACAATACACCATAGCACCCTAAAAAACAAGGGAACACCACGGCAGGCCGAGAAGTTAATACAGGGTTTCGCATTCATGCCAGCAGGTATACGTATTTAATTTTTTACTATGTGTAGCTCTTGGCCATGCCGGCGGTAAAGTGGAAAATCGGCCGGTCCACCCTCCTGATAATCAGCGGGCAGTGCTTGATTCCCGCCGGGATAAAGGCGATAAAGGTCTTGTCCAGGATATTCTGCTTGCCGTCTACCCATAGTTCTACTTCGCCGCAGAGGTCGTAAATATCGTCCGGGTTGGTGCCGATATAGGCGATGGCTTCGTCATAGTCGTGCACGTGCTCCTTGGCGACGCCCTCTTCGCCTTTGGTCTCGGGCCACTTGCCGGGCCAGTACCAGGACGTATCCATGTAGAATGCCCCTTCGCGGACCTCGCTGTCCATTTTAATCAGGAGCGAGCCTTCGTTTTCGGTCAATACCGGAGTCCAGTCAGCCGGGACGAAATTCTGTTTCAACTCCGTGACGAAGTATTTTTTATCCCAGTTAGCCATTATTTTTTAATCTCCTTTCCTTTTTTCGTGTCCGCCGGGGTCGGCCTCGGCCAGGGTGCCGGCGCCGACCATTATGGTCAACTCTATGTGCGGTTTCTTAAAATTCTTCCACGTCAGCGGGCCGTGTTTGACGCCCCTGGGTACGAAGACCGCCGAGCTCTTATTAATAGTGAGGGGCTGGCCGTCCACCAGGAACTCTATTTCCCCGCCCAGCTCCTCGCGATTATCCGGGTCGGTGCCGATGTGTATGACGATTTCATCATAATCGTGGGTATGCTCGTAAATGTGCGTGGCGGGGTCCGGCATGCCGGTCACCCAGCCCGCTTCCACGTACATGTTAACCCCGGGAACCAGGTTGTTGCTCATCAGGGTCATGGCGGGGTGACGGCCTTTGACTTCTTCGGTGGGGGTTACCTCGTAGGCGGGTTTATCCACAAAGTACATTTTCGCGTCGATTTTAGCCATTTTCTTTCATTCTCCTCTGTAATAAAAATTAGTACCCGGATTCAGCTTTCAATCTTTCTAAAATACCCAGTTGTCCGAATAATTTAAAGGTATCCGCGACATCCCAGTGCTCGGCGATTTTTCCGTCCTGGATGCGGAAGATGTCCACGACATTGAAGTTCAGCTTATTACCCGTCGGCGACTTACCGAGCCACTCGCCGCCCGTATGCGTCCCCGTGGTGGTGCTGTACACCATCACTATATCACCTTCGGCGACGGTTTTCCTGTGGATATATTGAAAGTCCGGTACAGCCTTGAAGATGACTTCAAAGAACTCTATAAATCCCGCCTTACCCTGCGCCGCGTCGGGGTTATGCTGGATATAGTCATCCCGCATATATGTATCAAGACGGCTAAGGTCGTGGTTTCTGAACACGTCGTTGCAAAAGGTATCGACGATTTCCTTGTTGGACTTTACGTTATCCATCATTATGCGTTCCTCCGATTCTCTAATAAAAATATAGCGGTTATCCCGCGGTCATGCCGCCATCGACCGGCATGGCGTGGCCGGTAACGAACGAGGCCTCTTCCGAGCACAGCCAGATAACGGCCTCCGCCATGTCCTCCGGCTTTGCCACCCGCTTCATCGGGACCACGTTCAGCATTTTTTCCTTTTCCTCGGGATGGGTGCCGGTAAGGTATTCGTACAAGAGCGTGCGTTCGGTGGGTCCCGGCAATATTACATTGGCCCGGATGCCGGAGGTAGCGCACTCAAGGGCGGCCGTCCTGGTAAGCGCTATCAGACCGCTTTTACTGGCGTTATAAGCGCAGAAGCCAGGTACGGGTTTCATCGCTCCGACCGACGAGGTATTCACGATAGCTCCGTACTTCTGCTTGAGCATCTGCTTTATCTCGTACTTCATGCAGAGAAAGACGCCTTTCAGGTTGATGTCTATGGTGCGGTCCCAGATTTCCTCCGGGCAATCGGCGATGTTGACCACGGGCACGCGCTTGCCGTCCGGGCCGATACCGGCGTTATTGAAAGCGTAGTCGAGTCGCCCGTACGTCTGAACGCACCTATCGACCATTGCTTCCACCTCCGCCGCCCGTGATACATCGCATTTGATAAAAATAGCTTCGCCGCCCGCTTCTTTAATGAGGCGCACCGTATCTTCGCCGCCGCTGATATTCTTATCGGTGGATACGACGACTTTCGCTCCCTCACGGGCGAAAATTTGAGCGGTGACTTTCCCTATTCCCGAAGCTCCTCCGGTGACCAGCGCCACTTTACCTTGGAATTTTTTAACCATCTATGTCTCCTTTTTTCTGACGGAATTTCGCCGGTTTAACTATGAGTTATCTATCGCAACCGGTGTTTAGCGGTGATTGCGGCACTTAAAATATTTTGCATGTGGTGAAATAAGATTAGTATAATATGCTAAGGCATCCTGTCGATGTCATTATATAATATAACATAATGCGTGTTTAAGTAATGCCTGTGTGGCGGGTGCCGGGGAAGCAGGCCTTCAGGACTTCAAGTATTTTATATTATCACATAAAAATATTGGGAGGTATACAGTGTTACTCGAAAACAGGGTGGCGATTATTACCGGCGGTGCCAAAGGAATGGGGAGGGGCATCGCCCTCAAGTTTGCGCGGGAGGGCTGCGATGTTGTCGTCAATGCCCTGCATATAGATGGGGCTGAAAAAGTGGCGGAGGAAATCAGGGCCCTGGGGCGTAAAGCACTGGCGATAAAGGCCGATATATCCAGCAGCGCCGAAGTTCAGAAAATGGTGGACGAAACTATAAAGCAGTTCGGCAGGATAGATATCCTGGTCAATAATGCCGGGGGTGTCATGGGGGTCACGGGGGGAGATACCGATACGGCCACCGAAGAGGACTGGGATAAAATAATAGACGTAAACCTGAAAGGCGCGTTCCTGGTCTGCATGGCGGTTCTCCCCCATATGAAGAAGAAGAAATACGGCAAGATAATCAACCTTTCTTCCATGGGGGCCGTAGACCCGGCTGTTTCCGTGCTGCATTATCATTGCGCCAAAGCCGGGATTTTAGGTTTAACGATAAACCTCGCCTTTGAACTGGCTCCGCAGAATATCTACGTAAACGCAATCGTTCCGGGACCCATTGAAACGCCGTTCTGGGACTCTTTGCAGCCGCCGGGGCCGGAAAGGGATGCCCTGTTTGCGGCTATTGCCGGCAAGGAAGTGCCCCTGGGCAGGATTGGCACTCCGGAAGATATTGCCGGACCGGCCCTGTTCCTGGCATCGGGGATGTCCGACTATGTTACCGGCCAGATTATTTGTGTCGCCGGAGGGCAGCCGCTCTCGGCGCACGCGGCCACTTTCTTATCATCGGGAGGGAGACCGGGCGGGTAAGCAGGAACAACGGAGGAATCAATGAAGAAGCTAAGAGTCCGGAACAAGAAGATAGACGATGAACTCCTGATGAAAAAGAGGCGGGAAGAACTGGACAAGTGGCCGACCGGCAAAGAGGTTGATTTCGATGAGGCGGTGGCCTACCAGAAAAGTCTGCCCGACAGTAAAATCTGGTGGAAAGTGATGGTTAAGCTGCGCGAAGAGGGCAGGATGAGCGTCTTCCCCAGGGCCGGGACGCCGGTGCTTGAACAGATGATTGAACTCTGCCAGGGCCTGCGGGAATCCGGGGTGGTCTTAATCCCGGTAACCACCGATAGCTACACAAGGCTCGGCCAGTTTGAAAAGGTGGAGGATATTCTCAAGGAGTGCAACCGGACCGGCAAGGCGCTCCTGAACGGGTATCCCATCATCAACCAGGGTGTGAAAAAGACGCGTAAACTCGTTGAAAGCGTCGATGCCGCCTTCAGTCCCCGTGCCGCCGGCGGCGAAATCGCTATCGCCTCTGGCATGACTACCTGGCCGGGGGGCGTCGGCATGGAATTCCTGACCTTCGGCAGCTATTTGAAAAATCAAAGCATCAGGGAACTCGTTGCCAGGAGCCAGAACGGCATGAGGACTATCGGCTGGTACGCCGACCGCGGCGTGATACTCTGCACCGACCTTCACGGCTGGCTGCCCGGCGCACCGTTCCCGTTAAGCGTGAATATTGTCGCCATGATTATAGAAGCCCTGACCGGGGCGGAGCAGGGGCAGAAAGCCCTGTACCCGCTGGTGCACTGCATGGGGAACATGGTGCAGGACCTGGCCTGGATAAGACTGGCCCCGAGACTTATCAGGGAATACCTGGACAAGTTCGGCTATAAAGATACGATGATAGTGGGCACCTGCCCCGCCCAGACACCCCTCTTCCCGGTGGCTATGGATATGGGGGGGGCGTTTGCTTATCTTTGCTATGTGTCCATGGTGGGGGCGTTGTCAAAAAGCAACGCGGTCGACTTAAGGAGTATCGACGAGGGGGCCGGCGTGCCTACCAAAGATACCAACACGGTGAGCTACCGGGCGGCCAAGTGGATTTTCGACGTGGTGCGGGAGCAGAGGATTGATATCGATGTTAAAGGCATAGACACGGAAGAAAAGGTAACCGAGACCGAAGTCAGGGCGATACTCGATAGAATCCTTGACCTCGGCGACGGCGATATCGTCGAAGGTACGGTAAAGGCCGTCGAATCAGGAGTCCTCGATTCGCCGTGGAGTCCCAACGTAACCATCAAGGACCAGGTGCTGGGGGTGAGAGATGCCCGGGGGGCCTGCCGCTACCTCGAGTTCGGCAATCTTCCTATACCCGACGATATAAAGGAGTTCCACCGCGAGAAAGTGGCGGAAAGGGAGAAGCTGGAGGGGAGAAAGGCGGACTACCATACCGCCGTCAAAGACCTGTGGAGTTTGAGCAAAGGGAAAATAGTGGGCATACCCCCTTACGACCAGTAGTCTGTTCGACTTAACAGGTACGATGGACCCGGAAGGAGAAGCGATGAAAAAAGCACCGACGATTATAACCGGAACAGTGGGAATGGATGCGCATGTTATCGGCACTAAAGTGGTTTCTCGCGCGCTGAAAGATGCCGGGTTCAATGTAGTCGCCCTGGGTATGCAGGTATCTCCGGAGGAGTTCATCAGTGTCGCCCAGGAAACGAACGCGGACGCTATCCTGATGACCTCGCTCTACGGCATGGCCGAGCTGGACCTGAAAGAGTTTAACGAGAAACGCCTGGAGGCAGGCCTGGGAGATATACTCCTCTATATCGGCGGCAACCTGGTGATAGGCAGGTATGACCCCGGGGAGATAGAACCGCGATTTAAGAAGCTGGGCTTCGACCGCGTCTATCCTCCCGAGACGGATATCGTCGGGGTAATCGAGAGCGACCTAAAAAAGGATTTAAAGGCAAAAGGCAAGATGTGATGTTGTTTGGCAGTCGCTCATGGTGAGCTTGTCGAACCATGCACTTCGACAGACTCGGGGCGAGCGGGTGATAGCTGATGGATGATATTAGACTGCTGATTGATTTCGGGAGCACGTTTACCAAAGTCGTAGCGGTTGACTTCGGTAAAGAGGAGTTAGTGGCGGCCGCCCGGGTCCCTTCGACTGTCGAAAGTGATATTACGGTGGGGCTGGGGCAGGCTTTAAATATAATCGAGGGAAATACCGGCCCGGGCGACCTTAATGAGAAAGAAGCCCTGGCCTGCAGCAGCGCCGCCGGCGGTTTGAGGATGGTCTGCGCCGGTTTCGTACCGGAGCTTACCAGCAAGGCGGCCAATCTGGCCGCGCTGGGGGCCGGGGCCAGGGTAATCGGCTGTTATTCATTCCAGCTTACGCAGCAGGAGATAGAGGAGATAGAGGCCGCCGCCCCGGACATCGTCCTGCTCTCCGGCGGAACGGACGGCGGGGACGAGAAAGTTATTATTCATAACGCCGCGATGCTGTCCCGTACCGGCCGCGCCGTAACCAATATCATCATCGCCGGGAATAAGGCGGCCTACGATGAGATAAAGGCTATCTTCAAAGATAACAGTAAAAATATACTGTATACGAAGAATGTCATGCCGGAAATAGGCGTGCTGGATGTCGCTCCCTGCAACCGGGAAATACGGGAGCTGTTCATGAAGAACATCATCGAGGCCAAGGGCATCGCGAGGGCCAAGGCCGTCATCAAAGACGTTATCATGCCGACACCCGCGGCGGTGCTGGAGGCGGCGAAGCTGATTGCCGACGGATGCGAGGACGCCCCGGGGCTCGGGGAGCTTATCGTCATCGATGTCGGCGGGGCGACGACTGATGTTCACTCCATAGCTCAAGGCAAACCCGCCCGGGCCGATACGATTATGGCCGGCCTGCCCGAGCCGTATGAAAAAAGAACGGTGGAAGGAGACCTCGGCCTGAAATATAACCTGGACAGGCTGCTGGAGATGGTCAAGGGCAGAGAGACGCCGGCCAACTTCGATGCCATCGTGAAGGGATTCCACGAAGGCAGGCTACCCCGTACGGAAGAGGAGTTCGCCTGTCACCGTCTGCTGGCCTGCCTGACGGTAGAGGTTGCCATGAGCCGGCATGCCGGCAGGCTGGAGGTGGTCTACGGCCCCACCGGGGAAAAGCTGGTGCAGCACGGTAAAGACCTTACCGGCGTGAAGACCGTTATCGGCACGGGAGGCCCCATAATATTTTCCCGCAATAGCCGGGAGATAATGGAACACTCCCTTTTCCGGGAGGAAGACAGCGCGAGCCTGAAACCGAAAAACCCCGGATTTTACGTTGATGAGAAATACATTCTTTATGCGGTGGGACTGCTCGGTCAGGTAGAGCCGCGGAAGGCCTTGAGCCTTGCCATGAAGTACCTTAAACCAATATAGTAGTAACCGCCGGGGATATAATATGACGAAGGGAGAATATGCTTAACCACCTGCGGGCTCTGGACTTAACGGACGATAAAGGGTTCCTTTGCGGCATGACACTGGCCCACCTGGGTGTCGATGTTATAAAAATCGAAAGGCCGGGGGGAGACCCTTCGCGGAAAATAGGGGGGTTCTGGCATGATGCGCCCGACCCCGAGAAGAGCCTGTACTGGTTTGCTTATAACTCCAACAAGAGGGGCATCACGCTGGATATAGAGTCGGCGGAAGGCCGCGATATTTTTAAGAAGCTGGTAAAAACCGCCGATTTCGTCATAGAGTCGTTCCCGCCGGACTACATGGATAAACTGGGGCTGGGGTATTCCAGCCTGTGTAAAATTAATAAACGCATAATCATGGCGTCCATTACCCCTTTCGGCACGGAAGGGCCTTACCGAGATTATAAAGATTCGGACATCGTGGTCATGGGCATGACCGGGACGCTGTACCAGACCGGTGAGACCGACGGCCCGCCGGTGCATATCAGCCTGCCGCAGGCCTGCCTTCACGCCGGACTGGATGCCGCCGTCGGCTTGATGATGGCCTATCACCACCGTGAGACGACCGGGGAAGGCCAGCACGTGGATGTGTCCATGCAGCAGAGCGCGGCCTGGTTCCAGGCCAACGCCATACCAACCTGGGAGCTTAACCAGCGTATTTTAAAGCGGTCCGGCGCCTTCCGCGCCGGTATGAGCAAACAAATCCCGCAGCGGCAGGTCTGGCCCTGTAAGGACGGTTACTTATTTTTCAACGTTATCGGCGGCAGGACGGGCGCCAAGTCATTAAGCGCGCTGGTGGCGTGGATGGATGCCGAAGGCGGCGCCACCGATTATCTTAATAACATGGACTGGGATAACTTCGACATGTTCACGGTAACGAAAGAAGAGATGGACAGTATATCCGGGCCGGTGGGGGAGTTCTTTAAAAAGCACACGAGGAAAGACCTGCTGGCGGGGGCGGTGCCCCGAGGGGTATCCATCGGCCCGCTTTCCAGCATGGAGGACTTACTGACCGACGAATGCCTCAAAGAACGCCGTTTCTGGAAGGAAATCGAGCACCCCGAGCTCGGGGAGACCATCACTTATCCGCGGGAGTTCGTTAAATCGACGGAAGTTGACTGCTCCACGCGTTTCCGCGCCCCGCTCATCGGCGAGCATAACGCAGAAGTCTATGAAGAGCTGGGTATATCAAAACAAGACCTTAATAAACTAAAGAAGAACGGAATCATTTAGAGGAGAAGCTGCCTTGGATATGGATAAACGGGAAGGAGTTTTCAGCGGACTGACGATACTGGCTTTCTGCTGGGCGGTGGTCGGCCCGCTGACGATGAAATTCTTCGCCGACCACGGGGCGAAGGTTATCCGGGTGGAGACACGCAAGCGTCCGTGCACCATGAGGGTTTCCGCCCCTTATAAGGATAATATACCGGACTATAACCGGGGCGGCTATTTTAACTATTTCAATTCTAATATTTTAAGCCTTTCATTGAACATGACTACCCCGGAAGCCCGCGAGATAGCAAAAAGGCTGGCGGTGGAGTGCGATGTGTTCATGGAAAACTACACTCCGGGAGTCATCGAGAAATGGGGACTGGGCTACGAGGAACTGAAAAAAGTGCGCCCTGATATCATCATGCTGCGGCAGAGCGGCTACGGCTCATGGGGGCCTTATGCCAACCTGCCGGCCTTCGGGATGGTGCTGGTGCCCATCGCCGGACTGCCCAATTTCATCGGCTTTCCGGATAAAGAGCCGCTGCCCGTCGGCGTATCGGCCTATACGGACTGCATCAGTCCGCGCTTCGCCACGGCGACATTAATCGCCGCGCTCGATTACCGTAAAAGAACCGGGAAGGGCCAGATGCTGGACTTATCTCAATTTGAAACGGCCATATACTTCCTGACGCCGGCGGTTCTCGACTATGCCGTGAACGGTCGCGAGCCGGAAAGAATCGGAAATTCCTCCCCTGGTGAAGCCCCGCACGGCGTCTATCCCTGCCGGGGCGACGACCGCTGGTGCACCATCGCCGTGTCCGATGACGAAGAATGGGCGAGTCTCTGCCGGGAAATGGGGCGGCCGGAGCTTATAAAAGACGCGCAATTCGTCACTTTTAA
>Ga0315551_10004015_pt1 | contig 10338 bp, 7 predicted proteins | sample SalMarSW160290MG_FD_203678 | JGI IMG/M metagenome (GOLD analysis project Ga0315551, IMG submission 203678) | Salt marsh sediment microbial communities from the Plum Island Ecosystem LTER, Massachusetts, United States - Salt Marsh Sediment SW1602-90 ... | reverse complement strand
GCGAATTTGCTCACAACGCCCAACCACCAAAAACACCCCTCAAATGCCCCATCTATAGGGCTCCCTTGCCTGTCCCGTTACGATCCTTCGGAATCGCTGATTTTCTGCGTTGGTGCGATATATCGCCTTCTTATGCACAAACAAGGGCACTTTTTTGAGCGCAAGTGGTTGCGAGAGAGGCAATGAATAGGTCTCCTTTAAACCCGAAAAGGGGTTGAAATTCCAGTATTTTCCAGTATTCTCTCGTCGAGAGGGGGTACTGGAATGCCCCTTCGATTCCGGCGCTTGGTCCAGTATGTGAAAGATCGAACCTTAACCGCGGAAAACGCAGAGATGGCGGAGGCATGGCGCGGTTGGTTGGGAGTGGAGCATCGGGTATCGCGCTGGTCTCCATTTTTGGCATGATTATGGCATATTGGCTGCCATTTGTCAATAGAAATTGGCGTGAGTTTCGTGAGAAATTGCGGTTTCTGGCGTGGAGACTCCTGCGCCGAGGAACAGGAGAGCATGAAACGCAGAGACGCAAAGAGGGGTAGAAGAAACACGGAGAGCGTTTTGATGGTCTCAGGGTGAACGCAGTTCATGGCGGACTGGCCATGATTGAACACGGGCGGGACGCCCGTGCCACGACCGGCGGGGGGAAGAAATGCCGGCAGGATGTCCGAGGGAAAGCCACGGCGAGGGGAGCGGTAGAAGCGACAGCATCGGGGATACTCTGTATCATGTCCAGGTGTGGGGCGGACTATCGGGTTTTGTCCTTCAGTTCCTTGAGTTTCATGAGGGCCTGGATGGGGGAAAGGGAATCAACGTCTATTTGTTTGAGTTCCTCGATGACGGGATTGGGCTTTTCGGCGAAGAGGAGAAGCTGCTGGGGGGCGGGCATTTTTCGCTTTTCAGCGCGGGCGGCGAACTGGGGTTCCTTGACGCTGTTCTCCTCGAGGGCCTGGAGGATCTCGGTCGCCCTTTCGACGACGTCCCTGGGTATGCCCGCCATGCCGGCGACGTGAATGCCGTAGCTCTTGTCCGTTCCGCCGGGCACGATTTTTCGGACGAAGATGACCTCATTGTTCCACTCCCGGACGGCGACGTTGTAGTTTTTGATTCCGGGGAAAAGGCCTTCGAGGCGGGTTAGCTCGTGATAGTGGGTGGCGAAGAGGGTCTTGGCTTTTTTGTCGGGGCGTGTGGAGAGGAATTCGGCGACGGCCCAGGCGATGCTGATGCCGTCGTAGGTGCTCGTCCCGCGGCCGATCTCGTCGAGGATGATGAGGCTTCTGCGGGTGGCGTTGTTGAGTATGTTTGCGGTCTCGTTCATCTCGACCATGAAGGTGCTATGCCCGCGTGTCAGCTCGTCGGAGGCGCCGACTCGGGTGAAGATGCGGTCCACGACGCCGATGGTGGCTTTGCCGGCGGGGATGAAGCTGCCGACCTGTGCCATGAGAACGAGGAGGGCTGTCTGGCGGATGTAAGTTGATTTCCCCGCCATGTTCGGGCCGGTGATGATGAGGAGCTGGTTTTTGTCGCAGTCAAGCTGGACGCTGTTGGGGACGAATCGCTCGCCCGCCAAAGCTATTTCGATGACCGGATGGCGTCCGTCCTCGATTGAGATTGTCGGGCCCTCATTGACGGTGGGCTTGACGTAGTTCTTTTCAAGAGCCGATGTGGCGAAGGAGCAGAGGACGTCGAGGACTGCAATGGCTTCCGATATGGACTGCACCTCTGGAGTGGCTTTGCCGGCTTCCTTTTTCAGCTCGTCGAAAAGCTCGGTTTCGAGGGCTACAATCTGCTCCTCGGCGCCGAGGACTTTCGACTCGTACTCCTTCAGCTCCGGCGTGATATATCTCTCGGAGTTGACGAGGGTCTGTTTTCGGACATACTCGGGCGGGACGTTTTTGCGATAGACGTTCGTGATCTCGATGTAGTAGCCGAAGACTCTGTTGTAGCTGACCTTCAGGGACTTGATGCCGGTGCGTTTTCGCTGCTTTTGCTGAAAGGTTGCGATCCAGCTTTTGCCATCGCGGGATGTTCCTCGGAGCTCGTCGAGTTTTTCATTATATCCGCGATTAAAGATTCCTCCCTGGCGGGCGTGGGCGGGCGGCTCGTTGACGACTGCGCGTTCAATCAGCTCGACGAGCCAGTCCAACGGCACGAGTTTCTCGCGGCATTCGCTCAAGATGTTCGAGGCGAACTCCGCAAGCTCCTGCTTTATTTTGGGCGCGATTTTCAGCGACTCTTTCAGTGCGACGACATCTCGCGGGGTGGCGTATCCGGAATCAATGCGGCTCATGAGGCGAGGCATGTCCCTCGTTCTCTTGAGGAGCGAGCGCAAGTTTGAGTATCGGGTTTGATGCTGAGCCAGCTCCTCGACGCCGTCCTGCCTCTTTCTGATTTGGAGGGGCTCAATGAGCGGTTGTCGCATCCACTGAGGGAGCCGCCGCCCACCCATTGGGGTGAGGGTCTCATCCATCACGCTCAGGAGGGTCTCGCTTTGGGGCCCCTTCCGGGCTGGCTCGAGGATTTCGAGGTTTCGGAGGGATGTGGGGTCGAGCACCATGAAGTCGGAGGTGGAGTAAGGGGCGATGCGAGTAACCTGATTGAGCGTTTGGTTCAGAACGTCGCGGATGTAGTTGACCAGGGCGCCCGCCGCTGTTATCCCGGCGGTCATCTCCTCGCAGCCGAAGCCGTCGAGGGAATGGGTTTTGAAATGGTCGGTGAGGACAGAATAGCACGAATCGTGGTCGAACATCCAGTCCTCGCAGCGAGTGAAGACGGTCGGAACAAGGCCCTCGACGGCGTGAGCGATCTCGGAGGTCTGGTCGAGCGATTCGGGAATCAAGCACTCGGAGGGCGCCGTTCGCTGAAGCTCGTCAAGGAGCTCCTTCTTTTTCCTAAGCTCGATAACTCTGAATTCACCTGTGGACACGTCCATGAAGGCGTATCCGTAAATCTCGCCGATTCGACAGAGACAGCCGATGTAGTTGCTCTTTTTGAGGCCGACGTCGGAGGGGGTTATGGAGGTGCCGGGGGTGATGATGCGAGTGACCTTGCGCTTGACGATGCCCTTAGCGAGTTTTGGGTCCTCGACCTGGTCGCAAATGGCGACCCTCTTGCCGGCGGCGGTCAATTTGCTCAGGTAAGACTCCGCTGCGTGGTAGGGGACGCCGCACATGGGGACTCCGGCGCGGGCGGTCAGAGCGATGTCGAGGATTGTGGAGGCTTGCTTGGCGTCGTCGAAGAACATCTCGTAGAAGTCGCCCAGGCGGAAAAAGAGGATGCAGTCCCGGTGATCCTTCTTGATGGACTTGTACTGATTCATCAGGGGCGTGAGCTTCGGCATTTTTTTTGCTGCTGGTCCTTGTGGCCGAGAAGACTTAGTGATGTTGTCCGCGAGCCGGAGCGCGTATTGTACCACGGATGAATCCTTTTTATCGAGAAGCCCGGCTGAAGCCGGCTCTGACGGACAAATATGGCGTATCCTTGACCACCACCGGCTGAAGCCGGTGTCTAAACGTAGTGCCGGCTAAAGCCCGGCAATGACGCTGATTATTGTCGAAACTCGAGGCACAGGCTGAAGCCTGGCAATGACGCTGATTATTGTCGAAACTCGAGGCACAGGCTGAAGCCTGGCAATGACGCTGATTATTGTCGAAACTCGAGGCACAGGCTGAAGCCCGGCAATGCTACGACCCTGGGTGCATCGCTCTGCCGATTTCCATGCGTTAGGCTGCCACATGCGCCTGTGCGAGATTGCGGTAGGAGTCGGTGGCGGCAAAGCGAAAGAGCCGAGGACTCACGCCGTCATTCACAAGCCTGCAAATTCGGTAGGCCATATTGGGTCGCTTGAGAACGCCGGATACCTCATCTATTCCCCGGGTTAACACGAGAGGGGCATAGAGTTCACTACGAAATTCCGTGCACGCGAGATTGATCGCGGCAGGGATTTTCCGGGACGCCTCTTGTCGGCCGAGACTGTCTCGGGAGCTAACCAAATCCCCTGCGATGACCGTAAACGTTTTTGCTGCCATTGTCCTACCACAAGTATATTAGCTTGTTTTGGAGAACACAAGTATATGTGCTTGTGCGCGGCTGCGCGGCTTCCCGAATCCTAACCCATCCTGTTTCGCTCAGGGCTTGTCAGATTTCACTCCGCGCTCTTGAGCCAAGAGCCGGGCAACTGACTGCCGGTTCCGCACTCGAGCCGTTATTTGAGGAACTCCCAGTCGTGTCTGCGGAGGACGAGCGATTTGCCGATGACGCTTTTCAGCGATTCCTTCCGGAGAAACTCGTCCAGGGCGGACACCAGAAACCGGGAGGTCCACGGTTCGACCCTTACATAGACAACTCCCACTTTGGGCGAAGGGGGAAACTTGTTCTTGTTCTCGCTTTTCATGCGGCGATCGGAAGTTATGAAAATATCGGCGCCGACGCCGGCGTATTCGAGGACCATGCGGTCAGACCTGTTGGGCAACCTCAGTCCCGCCGCGGAGGAGGTGTCAACGCCCTTTTTCTCGAGGAATTTCTTGACGGCTTGAGGAATGCACTCGTCGAGAATGGCCTTCATGGTTTTCCTTTCTTAGAGAGAAGCCACCAGACCCGCAAAATGAAGCGCTGCCTTGATTTTGTCTCTCGAGAGGTTAGGGTACTCTTTGATTATGGCCTCGAAGTTGTGGTCCTCCTGAAGCAATTCGAGGATGATGTACACGGGAATGCGTGTGCCTTTGATGCAGGGGAGGCCGTCCATGACTTCGGGGTTGATCTCTATCATGGAAAGCGACTTGTCCTGCTGGGCGAAAATGTCAACTTTCTCCTTTTGCTTCAGATACTCCGATATTTTCATATTCTTTCCTTCCCTCGCATTATCTCATCTAACGTTCGATTTCGAGGAAGCGTCGCTGCGGTGACGTTCATCGCTGCCCCGATTTATTCTATGCAACCGACTGAACGCGCTCCGCAAGCTCGCAGAAGAGCGTCAGGGCAGTTGCGTCGGTGACGTTCAGTTTCACTAACTTGCCGAGGAGGCTGTGGGAGCCATCGAAGACGGCTATTTTATTCCGGCGTGTTCGCCCCATCATTTTCAGCGGGTTTCGCTTGCTGGGCCCCTCGACGAGAACTTCGACACGCTGGCTGATTGAGCCTCTGTTTTTCTTCAGAGAGATTTCTTTCTGGAGTTGAAGGAGAACTCTATTTCTTTCCTTCTTCTTTTCCAGAGGAACGTCATCGGGAAATTTCGCTGCGGCGGTTCCCTCTCTGGTCGAGTACTTGAATATGAATGCGCTATCATATTCGATTCTGCGCATGGCTTCCACCGTTTGCGCGAAGTCGGCTTCCGTCTCCCCGGGGAAACCGACGATAATATCCGTGCCGAGGGCTATGTTCGGGAGGGCATCTCGCAAAGCGTCCGCCAGTTTCATGTAGTCGTCGAGCGTATAGGCTCTATTCATCAGCCTGAGAACTCTGTCGGAGCCGGACTGAAGAGGAAAATGGAGATGCTCGCAGACTTTGTCGAGGCGCGCCATGGCCTCGATGAGGCGAGGGCTGATGTCCTTCGGGTGGGAGGTGACGAAGCGGATTCGCTGTATGCCGGGGACATTGTTGATTCGCTCCAGCAATGCGACGAGGTCGCATTTCGGCTCCAGCCCTTTGCCATAGGAATTGACGTTCTGGCCGAGGAGGGTGACTTCCTTATAGCCCCTGCGGGCGAGGTCTTGTATCTCGAAAAGGATTTCTTCCGGCGGGCGGCTTCGCTCCCTTCCTCGGACGTAAGGGACGACGCAGTAGGAGCAGTAGTTGTCGCATCCCCGCATGATGGAGACGAAGGCTTTGACCGCACTCTTTCGCCGTGCGGGAGCGAAATCCAGCTTTTGGGAATAATCCTCCTCGACGCGGATCTGCTTTGCTCCATTTCTCAGGGCGGATTCTATCATTTCCGGCAGATGAGCGATCTGGCTGGGGCCGCAGACGAGGTCCAAAAAGGGCATCCGATCGAGGAGCCGCTCCTTTCTCTGCTGAGCGACGCAGCCGCAGATGCCGAGGATGAGGTTCGGCTTCTTCTCCTTAATGCGCCCGAGGAGCCCCATTTTTCCGAGAGCTTTCCTCTCGGCCATTTCTCTCACGGCGCAGGTGTTGAGAAGGATGATGTCGGCGTCGGACTCGCTTCGAGCCTCCCTGAGGCCGCGCGCAACAAGGGCGCCCATTATGAACTCCGAATCGAGCGCATTCATCTGACATCCGTAAGTTTTTATGAAGACCTTTGGCTGTTTCATATTTCAAGTTTCGGCGGCTGCCTGCTCGCGGAGTGGGAACGCAGACCACTCTCGCAGCTTGCCCCCCCGTTCGTCTGTGGAGCATACCATAGGGAGGCAGCAATGTGAAGAGGGATTGCCGAGGCGAGCCGCCGGAACGGCGATTTCTTCGCAAAAAGCTGCGGATGGCTATTGATTGAAGAATGGACTGTTTGTTATAGTCCCGTCAATCGAGGGGAGCCGTGAGAGAAGAGGGAGATTCGTGCGGGCCGAGGATAAGCGCCGGGAGGTTTCTGTGCCTCCTGGTAACATGATTGTGAAATGGAGAGTTGTCTGTGGGGAAGTCATTAGTCATCGTTGAGTCGCCGACAAAGGAGAGAACCCTGAGCAGGTTTCTGGGGGCCGGGTATGTTGTCAGGTCTTCCGTGGGGCATGTGAAGGACCTTCCGAAAAAGGAATTGGGAGTCGAAGTAGAGAGCGATTTTCGCCCGAAGTACATCATCATTCCGGGCAAGGAGAAGGTTGTCAGCGGCATCAAAAAGGCGGCGAAGGACGTTGATAGCATCTTCCTGGCGCCGGACCCGGACAGGGAGGGAGAAGCCATCGCGTGGCACATTGCCTCGGAGCTTAAGGATGACAAGAAGATATACAGGGTTACTTTCCACGAGATAACGAAGCGAGCGGTGCAGGAAGCTTTCGATAACCCGGGCGAGATTGACATAGACAGGGTGAACGCCCAGCAGGCTCGGAGAATCCTCGACAGGCTCGTGGGATATAAGATCAGCCCCTTGCTGTGGAAATACGTCAGGCCCGGGTTGAGCGCCGGGAGGGTGCAGTCGGTGGCGCTGCGAATCATCTGCGACAGGGAAAAGGAAATCAGGGCCTTCAAGGCGGATGAATATTGGACTATCACCGCAAAGCTTCGGGGAGAGGAGCCTCCGGAGTTCGAGGCGAGCCTCGTGAAAATCCGGGGCGAGAAACCCTCGCTCAAAAACGAGGATGAGACGAACGCAGTCGTCGAGGCGGTGAAAGGACTCCCGTTTAAGGTATCGAGCGTTCAGAAGAAGCAGAAGAGACGAAATCCGTTTCCGCCATTCATTACCAGCTCGCTTCAGCAAGATGCGTCGGTTCGGTGTGGGTTTTCTCCCCGCAAAACGATGCTTGTGGCGCAAATGCTCTACGAGGGGGTTGACGTGGGAGAGAGGGGAACGGTGGGGCTAATCACATATATGCGAACGGACTCGACACGGGTGGCTCAGCAGGCGGTTTATGCGGCGAGGGATTTCATCTCGCGGGAATTCGGTGAGTCTTACGTTCCACCCTCTCCGAGGCGGTACGCGTCCCGCAAAACGGCGCAGGAGGCGCACGAGGCGATACGGCCGACGATGGTTGACTTGACGCCCGGGAAAGCAAAGTCCTTCCTGACGCCGGATCAATTCAAGCTATACGAACTGATATGGAATCGCTTCGTGGCTTCACAGATGGCATCTGCCGTTTACGATATGGTGGAGGTCGAGATAGAGGCGAACGGATACCTTTTCAAGACCGTCAGCTCCATACTGAAGTTCGACGGCTTTTTGCGTGTCTATAAGCTGGCGGCGCCTGAACCCAAAGGGAAAGAAGGTGAGGCAGAGAAGAAGGAGGTTGTTCTTCCTCCTCTCGAGAAGGGCCAGGTTCTGACGCTGGTGAAGGTATTGCCGGAGCAGCACTTCACCAAGCCTCCCCCGAGGTTCTCAGAGGCTTCGCTGGTCAAGGAGCTTGAAAAGCTGGGCATCGGTCGCCCGAGCACGTATGCCGCGATTGTGACGAAAATACAGAACAGGAATTACACCTCGAAAGTCAAGGGAAGGCTCGTCCCCACGGAGCTGGGATTTGTGGTCACCGATAAGCTGGTTGAGAACTTCCCGGATATTCTCAACGTCGGCTTCACGGCGGATATGGAGGGCAATCTGGACAAGATCGAGGAGGGGAAGGTTGACTGGGTGGAGACTCTCCGGGGCTTCTACTCCTCCTTCAGCAAGGACCTCGCCAAGGCGAGCGAGGGTATGAGAATCCAACCCATTGATACGGATGTCGTGTGCGAGGAGTGCGGTTCCCCAATGGCCAAGAAGTGGGGGAAAAACGGCTTTTTCCTCGCATGCTCCGCTTATCCCAAGTGCCGCAACACAAAAGATATCGCCGGAGATGACGATGAAAAACTGGCGGCTGAAATCCAAGAGAAAGCGGAGCCCTGCGAGAAGTGCGGCGGTAAAATGGTTGTCAAGCGAGGACGATACGGACCTTTTCTCGCGTGCTCTAATTATCCCAAGTGCAAGAACATCAGGTCCATTTCCGAAGGTCCGGAGGGGAAAAAGCGGGAAGCGAAACCGGTGGAGACCGACGAGAAATGCCCGGATTGTGGGAGGCCGCTGGTTCGCCGCAAGGGCCGCTACGGATGGTTTGTGGGCTGTTCCGGCTATCCCGAATGCAAATTCATCAAGAAGGAGGGGAAGGTCACTTTCGATTGTCCGAGAGAGGGATGCAACGGCAAGCTCGTCAGAAGAAGAACCAGGAGAGGAAAGACCTTCTACGGCTGCTCGAACTATCCGAAATGCGATTTCGCGGTGTGGAATCTGAGCGAGTTAAAGGAGAAAAGGGAAACCGACGCTTCATCGGAGTAAAAGGGGATGGCAACTTCCTCACGAAAACCGGTGTCTCCGTCGCGGCGCTCGAAGGGAGCGGGCTTGTCCCCGGAGGTTTTGAGGGATGACGCGCTGTATGGCCTGAGTCTCGGGCGGATGCCCCGCCAAGGCGGGGAGGGAAAAAGGGAAGAGAGGGGTAACGCAGAGGCGCAGAGAGGAGAATGAGAAGGACTCCGTCGTCGCCTGCCGTGGCATGGGCATCTTGCCCATGATTCCCACGGGAGTTGAGTGTTGTCATCTATGTAACGCCGCCCCGCCATGGCGGGGCAGTCCTGAGGGCGTCTCGCCCTCGGCGGGGGCAGGATGCCCTCCCGCGGAACGCGGGACAGGATGCCGGCGGTACAATGGCGCCTCGGCGTGGTCTGCGGACTCTGCGGTTCCAACCTCAGCCACCCGTAACTGAGGCACTACGACGCGCTTAAATTTTGTGTTTACAATAGGAGCGCATTCTGCTATATTATCGAAATTGCGAGAGGGTGAACTGCCGCTTTCCAACCGCGAGGATGAAAGAGCGTGCACTTGACGTCTCTGGAACTGGTCAGGGACAGGTTCATTTCCTACCTGCAGGACGTGCGCGATGCGTCTCCTCACACTGTGCGCAACTATTCGTCAGACATCACGGCGTTCTTCGATTTCCTCCGGCGAATTTCGCCCTCCTACGAATTGAAGTACGTGGACCGTTCCATCATCAGGAGCTACCTGACAAAGCTCTACGTTGAGCGGAAAGCGAAGGCAACCGCGCAGCGGAAACTGTCGGCTTTGAAGAGTTTTTTTAAGTTCCTCGTGAGAGAGGGCTATTTGGAGAAGAACGTTCTGTCGGCAGTTCGCAGCCCTAAGGGCGGGCGGCGGCTTCCGAGTTTCCTTGATAACGCGGAGGTGGTGCGGCTGATTGAAGCTCCGGACACCTCCACTCTTCTGGGCCTGCGAGACCGAGCGATCCTGGAGCTTCTTTACAGCACAGGAATCAGGGTGAGCGAGCTTGTAGGGCTTAACGTGGAGGACGCTGACCTTATCGGCGAAGTCGTGAAGGTGAGGGGGAAGGGGAAAAAGCAGCGGATGGCGCCGATGGGACGGACGGCTGCGATCGAGCTGAGCCGTTATCTTAACAACCCCCGGCGCAGGCGCCGGACATCGGCCGGAAACGCGGTGTTTCTCAATCGCGCAGGAGCGCGACTGACAACGAGGAGCGTGGCTCGCGTCGTCAAAAAATACGTCAGGCAGACAGCCCTCAAGGCGGGCGTCTCCCCGCACACGCTGAGGCATACTTTTGCGACACATCTGCTCAATGCGGGCGCAGACCTCCGGTCCATACAGGAGCTTCTTGGGCACAAGTCTATTTCGACAACCGTCATTTATACACACGTCTCCACAGAAAAGATGCAGGAGGTGTACTCGAAATCACACCCGAGAGCTTGAAG
>Ga0315551_10004012_pt1 | contig 10342 bp, 7 predicted proteins | sample SalMarSW160290MG_FD_203678 | JGI IMG/M metagenome (GOLD analysis project Ga0315551, IMG submission 203678) | Salt marsh sediment microbial communities from the Plum Island Ecosystem LTER, Massachusetts, United States - Salt Marsh Sediment SW1602-90 ... | reverse complement strand
AGCGTTTTAAGGATGAACGCGAATAAGTGTGCTTAATCATTGCATATCTCCTCTAGCTAACAATAATATTAAAATCAAGATTGTTCAGCCTGTTGCGATCAGACTGGCCGGACACTAAGGGGAAAATGCTAAATTTGATTTCATTACACCGGGAATGAATAACATTCTCACCTCCCCAACCTGGTTGAATGTAAGTATAACAGATTTATTTCCATCCATGAGGATATTCTCCGGATTTTTAGTACCGCTCAGATCCCCACCCCAACCATTAAAAGCCCACCCAACTGCCGGCATTGCTGTCAACTTCACTACCGTACCAGCATTGTAAATCCCGCCAGGGGGATCGAGGATCACGCTTCCGACGCCAGATGTCGTGACGGTTAGTGAGTATTGGGATACGGTTTGCTCTGTAAAATCTGCAAATACAGTTTTGTCAGCGTCCATGCTAATTTCCGCTGGATTGGTGGCACCATCCAGATCACCACTCCAGCTACTGAACTCCCAACCCGGATCGGCGTTGGCAGTCATCGTCACCACCGTCCCAGCTTGATAAACACCGCCGGGCGGATCAAAGCTGACGGTTCCTTTTCCAATCGGAATAGCTGTCAGGTAGAATTGAGGAAGGCTATTTTCGTCAAAGGTAGCGGTTACGGTTTTATCCCCATCCATGTGAATTAACCCCGGGTTAGCCGATCCGGTCAAATCCCCGCTCCAACTACTGAAACCCCAACCAGAACCTGGCACAGGCGTTAGAGTCACATCTGTGCCGACATCATAAACACCACCCAGGGGGCTCAGTGTAACACTTCCCGAGCCTTGGATATGGACAGTTAAGGTGACGGTTACGTTGAAATTATCGACGCTTGTACCCACGCCTGCCGCGTTTTCCACGGTGATTTTTCCCGAGACAGCCCCCAGGGGAACATTGGCGGTGATCTGGTTGTCATTGTCTACCGCGTAAATACTTGCGGAGGTCCCGCCAAAAGATACATCCGTGGTACCGGTAAAATCAGAACCCGAGATCCTCACTACTGTCCCAACCGGTCCGCTCATCGGGTCGAATGAGGTAATGGTTGGTGTTTTAATCACCGTAAAATCATCGATGCTGGTATCCGAACCCGCCAGGTTGGTCACGCTGATCGGCCCGGTAGTTGCTCCTGATGGCACATGCGCACTGATCTGCGTATCACTGTCTACCGAGAATGTGCTGTCGGCTACGCCGTTGAAATTCAAGATGGTCACCCCCGTGAATCCGCTGCCCGTTAGCGTTACCAGCGTCCCTACTGGGCCGCTCACTGGGTTAAAGGAACCGATCGACGGGGATACGATCACATAAAAATCACTCGCGCTCGTACCTGTTCCCGCCGGGTTGGTCACGCTGATCGGGCCGGTAGTTGCTCCTGATGGCACGTGCGCAGTGATCTGCGTATCGCTCTCTACCACAAAACTACTATCTACCACCCCATCGAAGAATCTCACTTCCGTTGCCTCAGTGAAATTCTCTCCAGTTAAAGTCACTGTTGCGTCCACGACCCCGCTGGCTGGGTCGAATGAGATGATAAGTGGTCCTTGGGTTACTGTGAACTCGGTAGAGCTTACATCGGTCCCAGATGGATTAGTCACGCTGATCGGCCCCGTGGTTGCCCCGGTGGGCACGTTCACACGGATCTGAGTGTTTGAATCAACGATAAAACCAGGGGCATTCGTTACATTGAACGCCACTGCGGTGGTCCCTGTGAAATTATTTCCTGTGAGAGTCACCAGCGTACCCACACTGCCATTATTAGGGTTGAATGAGGTGATTTCTGGAGGATACAAGACAGTAAAATCGTCTGCGCTCGTATCGGTACCGCTAGCAGTCGTAAGGCTGATGGGGCCCGTAGTTGCCCCTACCGGCACAGTTACCCGCACTTGGGTATCGTTATCCACCGTAGGACTGATGGCGAATGTTCCATTGAAGCTCACCTCCGGCGTTCCGGTGAAGTTCGCACCTGTCAGAGTCACCTCCGTACCTACCGTCCCACTTATCGGTGAAAAGGCATATATAACCGGTTGATTACTGGCGCTTAAGGCCAGGTAGTTATGCAGGTAATATTCCGAACCACTATCGCTGGCCAGAACCACAATTCCGGTGGTGCTGTTTACGTTTTGCTTGGTTGAGGTGGGGTCGTTAACGCCGGTATCCAATGAACTTTTAATGAACGGCACTCCTAAACCAGCTGGGAAGGCGATGTTATCCATGTCTGCGATCTTAAAGTAGATCCCGGAATCGCCGTTACCGTCTTTATTACGTGTGAAAACATAAAGGTGGCGATTGTCGGTGTCGATAAGCAGGTCGGGACGGGTGGCACTTTCATCCCCGCTGGTATAGACAGGATAAGCCGACCAGTTTCCTGCTGAGGTACAAGCCGATCCGCTCAAACAAACCAACACGACGATTAACGCGGCGTTTTTCGAGGTTTTTACCACCGCGAATATGCTTCCGGCGCTATCAGATTGTATCGATTTGAGGTTGATGTGGTCGTCCGCGGAGGTAGTGTAAGCGCCAACACTGGCCCAATTACTGTCTAAGTCCCCATCCGAATGCATCGCGAAGTACATATGCTTGGTATTCTGGTTGCTCCACATCACCCCGATGCGACCGCCATAAGCGACAATCGATGAAATATCATCACCATCGCTTAGTAAATTATCGGCGTCTGTTGCGGGTAAAATATAGGGTTCTCTCCAGTTCAAATCATCGCCGTCGATGCTGTGGTTTATCCAAACCTTGTATACATCATCACTTGGGTCTTTTTGAGCATATGTAATCCATAATGTTCCAGCTGTATCTTTCGCCACAACCAGCGCTTCGGTTTTGCCGCTGCCTATTTCCACAGGGAAATCACTATCAAGGGAATAGACATCCGATCCCGAATCATAACTGTATCGATATAACCTGCCTTGTTCTGCAAGGGTTGCTGCTTCAACCCCTTCGCCCGCCCAAATATGGGAGACCACATACAAGTGAACCCCATCCCATAAAGTATCCATCTTAGTATCGCTTCGATTGTCGATGGGGGTGCCAGTATCTACCCAGGTCTGGGTTCCCACATCTAGTCTAAAGATGTGATAAGCATCGTCCGGTTTTTCCCACATACCAGCCCACCAGAATCCATCGTTCCACCACAGCTTACTCTCTGGTTTTTCCGCAGTTACTTCCCCGTTCGAGCCCGTGTCAGTGGGAAATTGGAAATCACGGTAGCCCACTTCCACCAGTGTTGAAGCTTGCACCGCAGGTAAATTCCCAATCAGGAAAATCCCAGCGAGAACAGCATACCAAATCACGTGCCAGACCTTTCTTGGATTTCGTACGCGATGTGTTTTACTCATTCTGGATGTCTCCTTCAAGAAGGTACAGGATTATTGATGCTATCACTTCAATAAATTACAATAAGCCCCCGATGGATTGGTCATTGCAGTCAAATCGACCGCTGTTCTCTATCTCATGGGAGATGTATAATCTAATTTCCCGAGAATAGATTTCTAAATTAAAGGATAGTCCCTATTCGGTGACTATCGTTAAAAATGAAGGATTTGTAGATTAAAACAGATGTTTAAGACTCAACAACCCCTCGGAGACATCAGCTAAACGACCGTATTCTCCCCGTATGGTCAGCTCGCCCGCCAATCTACCCCCATGAAATGGTCGGCAAACCAATGATATCCATTGGTCTACGTGCCGCCGCCAGGCTTGATTACTCCATTGAAGGGCGGTCTGTCTTTCGAATGAGTCCAGTCGGTCCAACCCATATTCTTGCCGGGTCGAGTCGGACTGATGGCAGGGAAATCAGTGCCATAGGCGTTATTGATCAGCCACGGCAGCCAAATATCGTCCCCCTCAGGTACCCAACCAATCTCATAAAGGAACTTCACAGCCCGTAGCAGAGCTTGATCTTGCCAATCATAAACCGCATATCCCGCTCGATAAAGGATTTCTGCTTGCACGAATGCACCCTGTAACGCTTCCCAGGCATAACCGGTTTCATTTGGCGGCCATGTAAATTTACCCCCACGCCGCATCTCCTCTGGCAACGCCCCATCGATGGAATGGCCATCTTTTGTAGCCCCTTTCGGATTGACTCCTACGGGATGCTTCGGATCTGCCTGCCAGTACAATTCTCCATAAATAAACCCCTTATAAGCTTCCCTGTCTCCCAGATAGCCTTTAAATACCTGAGCTGTTCGCTCCAATTCAGCTTTATCCCCCAAATACATGGCCACCGCCGCGCGGGAAGCGCCAGCATGATTTCCCCAATTATTGGGTCGTTCCTCGTGGGTGCTCCTTAATGTGTAACCGTCCAAATTTTCTGTTAACGTATGACCCAACCAGGTTCTGAACATTTGATCCTCCCCGGGTTCCGCTGGCAAGTTCACTAAATCTGCGGAGATGACATAAGCCACCAGCTCTCGCCCCAAAGCCAGAGAACGCCCTCCCTCTTCCGTCCCGATACTCGCCATTAAATTGTCTATGACTTCTTGCCGATATTTCTGCTCACCCGTCCTGGCATAAACGAGCGCTTTAGCTAACACATACACGTTGTTCAATTGATCCTGGTCACTAAGATCTGGCTTCCCAGGATCCTGATCGGCAGCAGCTTTAAGGTTATCCCAGGCGACTCCTGAGGTTGGCAGGTTGGCAAGTTCTTCTTTCGTGATCCAGATACCGATGTAAGGTTCTTGCGCTTCTGGTCCTGCTGGTATAACCGTTGATAGGGTCGCTTGTGGCGTTTCCCCAAGCAATTGAGGAGTAGCAATCGCGGTCGGGTTAGCCTTGACCACCTCGGATCTCATTGGTAACTCAATGCTCGACTGCGTCGGGAAATTACAAGCCGAAAGGCTCAACACCGCCAGTAATATAAAACAGAATATTTGGTATTGCAAAAAACCAGCAAAACGATTCAAAATGGTTATCCTGTATCTATCAATCACTCTCATTGACTAATAATTCTAGCTTTTCCCTTGCCAGACGTTGGAGAAAGATCGGTACAAAAGCGGTCACAGTCGCATTCTGTAATTCGCCAGCGACCTCATATGCAACTTGACGAATCTGCTCCTGGGATACTTTACCCCCAAGATCACGCCATATCTCCTCGATGAGACTCTCATCAACTTGGATGATATTCCCTAGCTGGTTGTCCTTATCATTGATCGATGGATTTAGTTCCATGGTCATTCCCTCCAATAATGTGATGATGAACCAACGATCTGTAACAAATTTTATTTACCATACCAATGGATTTTCTTAGCTCCCCAAATAAAGGCCATTATATTCTTTCTAGTAAAATTTGTCAGTTACTCCAGAGACCTGACCGATTCTCTCTATACCATGCCACCGTTTTTCGTAAACCATTTTCTAGATCGTCAAGAGGCTGGTAGCCGAGCACCTGGCGCGCTCGGGAAATATCACTATAAGATCGTATAATATCTCCGGAACGAGGCGGACCATAAGCAGGTTTCACCTTGAAACCGATAATTTCTTCAAGAACATCCACGAGCTCCAGCAAATTGGTCTCTTTCCCCGCACCGATATTGAAGATTTCACCATGCGCGTTCTCTAAGTTACAAGCTTGCAGGTTCGCTTGAACCACGTTTGTGACATAAATGAAATCTCGAGATTGGTGGCCATCCCCATAAATCATAGGGGGCACTCCATTTATCAAGCGCGTGATGAACTTGGGTATAGCGGCTGCATACCCCCCTCTTGGATCCTGGCGAGGACCGAAGACATTGAAATATCTCAGGCAAACCGTTGGCAAACCGTAAACATGGGTGAAAGATCGGCATAGTTGTTCACCGCTCAGTTTGGCGGCTGCATAAGGTGAAAGCGCTTTCGGTGCCATTCCCTCATGGTGAGGTGCAGGCTGGTCGCCATAGACCGCGCTGGAAGAAGAGAACACCAGCCTGCGCACCCCAGACTGACGGGCTGCTAGTAAAAGATTGTGGGTACCTTGAATATTGCTTTCGAAACTGCGTTCCGGGTGCTCCACTGATTCAGGGACTGATACCAACGCAGCCAGATGGAACACGAACTCTATTCCCTCGACTGCCTGCTGCACAGTAGCCAAATTGCTGACATCCCCTTCTATCAGCTCAATCTTATCCTTCACTTGACTGAGATTCTCGCGTCGGCCCGTCGTGAATAGGTCCAAAACACGTACTCGACCTCCCTCGGTTACCAAACGTTGGACGATATGAGAGCCGATGAAACCAGCACCACCGGTAACCAGGAAAGACCGTCCTTCTGGCGAAAATGTAGTTAAGTTAGCCTGTCTAGAATCGATCAACTTTTTTCTGTTCAATATTAATAGAGAAGCAAGCAGTTTGGTGTCCCAAAAACGGGGTTGGGCGGGTTTCCCCCGTCCTCCCCAGGTAAATCCTTTAACTACGCAGGTCCTGGTGGATCGATATGGGTGAAACCGCCATAATTCTGGTTGCCATTCTCCCCAAAGTTTTCAATTGAAAAACCAGGAAAAGAAAGAAGCCCATAGAAAGCACCAGGCCCATGATTTCATTGTATTCAACGATTATAAAATTAGGCTCTTGGATAGGAAAGATAATATTGCGATATATTCTCCACACAAACATCAACAAGAAATATGGGATGAGGGAATAATGAGGCACTAAGAACGATAGTCGCCTTTGTAGATGGTCGGGCACTTTCCAACGCAGGATTACCAGGGGTAGAATAGTACCGTAGGCGCCTGCCAGCAGCTGCATCCAGCGGAAAATTTCTTCAAGTAAGCCAGCAGGATCGCTGATGGTTTGCAGCCCTTGGTTACTTGCCGCATATGCGGTTGAGAGATCCGCTCCGAATAAGGTCTGACCCCAATTGATTTTATCCCCAATAATCAGAACAAAACTGGCACTCAAACCCAAATAAAGCAGTGCCACAAACCTCTCTCTCACGACCCACAACCGCCTTACGACCACCAGACTTAGAATAAGATCGAAATACCATATCAGAAATGGTACAAATTCCATAAGCGCTAATCCCTTCGACCCAGTGAACCAGCGATACAGCTCCCAATTCACTACGCTAAAGATCGCTGCGGATAACGCCACGACCACGGGTAGAAGCATAATCCCAAGGACCATGCGTTCGGATAAATTCCAGGTCCGCCCTGCGTCCTCCATGAGATGTTTTACCTTTTCGCTTATACCAGTTCTGTGAACTACTGCTGTGTCTTTTGGCGCTTCAATCATCGGTGGTCTCCAGACAAGGATCGGTTTAATCTATAATACTCAAGTCAAGGGCTTACACCCTTCCGCCTAAATCTTCTCAACTGGTAAATCATGAAAAGGAAGAGGCCGACCGCTAATACCAACTCCAGGACCTCATTGTACTCCGATACCACGAAATAAAATCTTTCTGGGACTTCGGTCAGGTTACGGAATATCCTCCAGACAAACAGCATGACAAAATAAGGGATTAATGAAAAATGTGGGATCGCCACCGCGGTTAACTTCTCGAAGCGAGTAGGCACTTTCCAGCGCAAGACTGCTAAGGGCAATATCGTACCGTATGCACCCACCAACATTTGAATCCATTTGAACGTAGACCCAACGCCATAGATATTGTGCAAATTGGTTTCATCTTGTTTGTTTGACGAAGCAATTGATTCAGCTGTTTGCCAACCGAAGATTCGTTGCCCCCAGCTGATCTCCTCGCCGATCAGGAAAAACAAGCAGAGACTAAACCCCAAGAAGAGAAAAGCTACCATTTTCTCACCGGCGCGCCATTGCCGCCAGGCGTAGACCAAGCTGAGAACCAGCGCCAGGGAATAAAAAAGAACCTGTGAGTCTTCGACAAAACCATCCTCTTGCGTGTACCATTTATAGGCACTCTTTCCAAGCAATGCTGCTACAACACCAGAAAGTGCTATCAGAAACGGAAGTATTTCCAAGAGGATGATCATTCTTGGAGATAAATCCCAGGCGTGAGTGCTTTCAGAAATAAAATCCTGAACGAGTTTAGTTATCGAGAATCCTCTTTTAACTGATTTAGGTGTTGCCACAGCCTGCTTCATTGTTTCACCTCCTGACGAGATCTGCCAATCATTTAACTGCCAACGCATTGAAACACATTTGCTCTAATTGCCTGGCACTGCGAGCCCAATCGTAATGTTTTTCTACAAATTTACGCCCCTCGGTAGCAAGACGAACCCGTTCGCTCTCATCATTCAATAAGGTAATAACGCTTTCCGCGAACTCCTTCTCACCATCTGCAATGTAAAGCGGTGGGATTTCGCCATCCTCGCTCCGTACTCCGGCTGCTACAATGGATGTTGTAACCACAGGAACTTCCATGGCCAGCGCTTCCTGAATTTTATTCTGCATACCAGAGGCAAAACGCACCGGCGCTACAAAGACCATGGCACGTTCCAGGTAATCTCTCATATCTTCCACAAATCCAGTGATCCTGACCTCTGGATTACCATGCATGCGCTCGAGTATCGCGGCTGAAGGATCTCGCCCGACAATATAAACTTCAAAATTGGATATCGACTCTCTCAGGTGGGGTAGGATTTCATCGATCAGGTATATGGCCGCATCTTCGTTTGGCTTATAGCTCATTACCCCAGTAAAGATCAGGGTGTTCGGTTGTGGATTGTTTGACCTGCGTGTCCAATAACTCAGATCCATGCCATTTGGAATGATCACCGATTTGTCATCTGCTCCAAGCACTGCTTCCCGGTCACGGCTGGTAATAAAAGCGATATATGGCGTTTTCTGAACCATCTTTTGTTCTACCTGCCTGACTTGCCTGTATCGCAGTCCCAGTAAGGGTCGTTCGGCCTTTGTGGCATGCCTCATTTTTGACTGCACTCTCATCGAGGTAGCGTCACAGAAATCAACGACGATGGGCAAATCGTTCCAGTCTTCAATTACCGGGTAAACGCTTTTACCATGAAAAATCACCACATCAAAATCTTCATTTTTCACCAGTTCACGGAAGACTTTCTTCATATCTTGCACACCAGTGTAATGCTTCCACAATTGTTTCAGCTTTCTGCTCTTCAAGATGGCTGATTGGTTTGGATTACCATTCATTCTGTTCGAGTTTACTGTGGTATCAAAAGTATAAATCCGCTCCACATAAGAAGCCATTTCTTGCATAGCTTCCGGGTTTATCTCAGACCTTACCAGGGTGAGCAAAGTGATCTTATGGTTTTTAGAGAGCTCTCGTATGAAATGGTAGTGGCGATGAGGGCCTCTTACATTGGGATGTTGGAATGAAGGTATGATGTAAAGTATTTTCATGGATTTATATCAATGCTGCTCGGCTTCAGAATAACCAAAGGTGTTTTGAGATATGATTTTATCTAAATCATAATCCGCGCTGATCCGCCCCCCTCTGGGGTCCAGGATGGTGTTACCAAAAACCTTTACGTTGAAATTCATCCCAAGGTCGATGCCTTCATCACCGCAATTGATAAACTGATTGTGGCTAATCTCTCCCGTAGCACCATCATAGTCCAGGCAATCTCTATAAACATCCTGGAAGAGGTTTTCATGAACAATTACGGTACCTTTGCGTACGTTGACCGCGTCCTTACCGTAGGAATTTATGAATTTACTGTTCGTTATATTCCCATCGCTTTCAATAAATGATAGACCACCTAGAAAATTGATACCATTCACCAGAGCTTCTCTGGCATCTTCAAATTTTACTTGTTCGAAAACCGTCCCGTTGTTTCTTACTACTCCAACTACACCCCACTTCAACCACTTATTCTTGGCTATAAATAAAATCGGATCACTTTCTGTGCCGCGTGCCAGGATAGGGCTATAAGAAATGAGCGAGCGACCTGCTCCAAAACGAAGCACGGTACCAGCTTCAATCACTAAAGTCAAATTCCTGGGGATCACAATAGTCTTGTTGATGGTGTACTCGCCTTTAGGCAATATCAAATTGCCTGGATCATTCACAGCCGTCGTGAAGAATGGATGCTGGTTAAGGAAATCGTTGATAGATAAATCCACCTGGCTGGAGAGATCTTCCCCTACCGTTATCTCATAACCAGTCAATTTATACCAAAGCCAGCCAGCTCTATCCAGGGAGTATACGCTGCCAAGTAAAAGCGCCAAGGTTACCAGGCAAGCTGCCAATAATGTGCCGATCTGTTTCCCCGCTGCAGCCATCGTCATTTTTTCCTTGCTGTTATTTATGAAGACCCAATAAACCACCGACCAAAAAAGGAAAATACCTCCAATAAGGATGAGAAACGTTTTTGGTACCTTCAAGAATAATCTGGCTGCTGCTAAAAATGCCAGAACTAAAAAGGTTAACGGTAGAGAC
>Ga0315551_10004011_pt1 | contig 10346 bp, 6 predicted proteins | sample SalMarSW160290MG_FD_203678 | JGI IMG/M metagenome (GOLD analysis project Ga0315551, IMG submission 203678) | Salt marsh sediment microbial communities from the Plum Island Ecosystem LTER, Massachusetts, United States - Salt Marsh Sediment SW1602-90 ... | reverse complement strand
ATGGTTATCCCTTCTGTTATGTTGAAAATATTCATCATCAGTACATTTTAATATTTCAAAAGGGGAAATGAAAGACCTTAATAACATATATCTTGAGGATTGCATAAGCTTCATGAAGTCTATGAAAAAAGAATCTGTTGATCTTATCATAGCAGATCCACCTTATAACCTTAAAAAAGATTTCGGAAATAATAGCGACAATTGGACAGATGTCAATAGTTGGCTCAAATGGACCAAGCAATGGATAAATGAGAGTGTACGGATTTTAAAACCCACTGGATCCATTTTTATATATGGGATTCACCATTATATCTGTTACATTCATTGCCACTTATATGAAAAGAACTTAAAGTATCAGCGACAAATCATTTGGCATTATGAAAATGGATTCTCAGGATATAAAACGCTTAACGCTTTTTATGAGCCCATACTCTGGTTTTCAAAAACAGATAATTTCACATATCATGAAATACGTGAACCCTACAAAAGTCAGGAACGAATTAAAAATAAAATAACTAAAAACGGGAAGGTCTGGATGCCAAATCCAAGTGGAAGACTAGCTGGAGATGTTTGGGATTTCCCAACGCTGGCAGGAAAACGGTTTGAAAAAGAAAGAACAAAACACCCAACCCAAAAACCTCTTGATTTGTGTGATCGTTTGGTAAATCATTTTAGTAATGAGGGGGAATTAATATTGATACCTTTTGCAGGCAGCGGATCTGAATGTGTCAGTTGTTTAAAAAATAAAAGGAATTTTTTAGCGACTGAGATTAATTCACAGTATGTTGAAATAGCAAACAAAAGAATACTATCAGTTATATAATAGCCTTTTAAGTTTTTCATTCTCTACCCAAATAATACTCTTATGAAGAATTTTCCTCATCAATTTAATGATCTAGATAAACTATTAGGATCACTGGAAGTAGCCAAAGAATTAATAGAAGCCAACACTGCGCTGACTGATGACAATTTTGGTACAACCTTAACTAGAAAAGAAGTATATACGTATAGAGATAGATCATTAACCATAGACCAATATTTGGCTAATGAGCAAAAAAAACCTGCTGATTCTAGAGGGTATTTAACCGTTGCTCGAGATATTCGTAGATTTCTTGAATTATTAGGCTTACTGGTTATCTTAAATGACAATAAAGATTCTCGAATTACATCTGCCGGGAAACAACTTCTTGACTCAGAAACTGAAGAAAAAATAAATGAATTATGGAAGACTTCATTCTTAAATTTAAAACTGGAAGGAACTGATGGAGAAATTAGTCACCCCTATAGAATACTTCTAAAACTTATTGGCCAGAAACCTGGAATAGAAACGCCAAAACTAATGCTTGCATTAGAAGCCGAGAATGATTCAGAAGAGGAATTCGAAAGAATTAATACACTATCAATCCTGCCGATTGAACAAATAATTCATCAAACCGGGACAACTCCTTCAATGGCAGCAAATGCAGTAAAAATTCTCCCAGGAGTTGCTGAACAACTTTATGACATTGAAAGAATTAACAGTAGAGCCTATTTGTCAGGGCACACTTTTATCACCGAAGATGAGATTATTCCTGATGAAGATTCAGATATCCCTACCAGAACGCGTGCCACTTATAGACTAACATCTGCAGAAGATATAGCGAAAGAGCCTAATGTAAGACTTATTTCATCATCAAATATTGACATATCTGAAGCAATAAGAATTAGGCAAAACCGCTTAACAGAACATCAAGAAATCGTCAGAAAGTTAGGAGAACTAAATGAGCAGAATGATTTTACAATTTATGATGGTAAATTCGATTGCCTTGGAATAAAAGGAGACTCAGCTATTCTATATGAAGTAAAGACCATTCTAAACAATAGTAAAGACCAGGAAAAACAGACAGTAAAAGGAGTTGGTCAATTAAAGTATTATGCTTATTCTATTGTAAAAAATGAAATGGATTATGAGGATATTAAAGAAGCTCTAGTTTTCTCAAAAAAACCAGATTTAAAATTTATAGAATTCTGCAATTATGAGAACATATCTGTCATATGGAGAGTAGAAGAGTTATTTTACTATTACAATCAACAGACTGAGACAGATGACCCTTTTTCCCCAGATATTCTAATGTAATTATCACTAGCGTTACGACTAAATAAACCATTCACCTATTAACATTTTATGCTATGAAACTAAAAAAAGTGAGAATCGAAAATTACAAATGCATTTTTGATTCAACAGAGTTTTCCATAACAGATACAACTTGTCTTGTAGGGAAAAATGAATCAGGAAAGACAGCTATATTGGAATCTTTATGTCATCTGAATCCGGCCGAAAAAGAATTTGATAAATTCGATACACTTTTTGATTATCCTAGGATTCATCTGACTGATTACGAGGAAAAAAGAAAAAATGATGAGGACTTTGAAGAAGCAAATGTCTTAACAACAACATGGGAACTCGATGACAAGGAACAAAAAGTTTTAATCTCTGAATTCGGAGATAAATGTCTAAAGGATAACTTGGTTGTAGTAAAAAAAGGTTATAGTAACGACAGGACTTGGATCATAAATGCAAATGAGAAATTTGTTTTAACATGGATATTAAAATCATCCGGCCTAGCTAAAGAAGAGCTTTCAGAGTTTTCAAAACTGGATACTCTTAAGGATATAAAAGATCAAATAACTCAAATAAAAGAACCTACTGAGGGGATTAAAGCATTGAATGCTCTAATCACTCAAAAATTTGGCGAAATGACGGTAAAAAGTGCTATCATAAATAAAATAGCGTCATTTTTGCCGAGGCTTCTGCTTTTTTCCGAATACGACAAAATGCCTGGTATTGTATCATTTGATGTCCTTAATAGTCATATTCAGACGAATAACCTCTCAATTGAGGATAAGATATTTCTTGCATTTCTTGAAACAGCTAATACAAATCCAAAAGAAATTGCAGAGATTGGTAATTTCGATAGATTGAAAGCAAAATTACAGGCTGTTTCAAGCAGAATTTCTATAGATATTTTTGAATTCTGGAGCCAAAATAAACATCTAAAAGTTGACTTTTCATTTGACGCAGCACGACCAAAAGATCCAGCTCCATTTAACACAGGATACATTTTCAGAACATCGATTGAAAACTCAAAACATTGGGCTAGCGTAAATTTTGATGAGAGAAGCAAAGGATTTGTATGGTTTTTCAGTTTCCTTATTTGGTTCTCAAGGATAAAATCAAATTATGGAAACAATCTCATTATTCTTCTTGATGAACCAGGAATTAACCTTCACGGAAAAGCTCAACTTGATTTGTTAAGATATATATCAGAAAAACTTACTCCGAATTATCAAGTCATTTATACTACTCACTCACCATTTATGATTAATCCTTCTAATCTCCTTGATGTCAGGTTAGTCGAAGATACCATCACCAAAGATGATGTAATCCTTGGAACAAAAGTAAGCGATGAGGTATTAGATAACGACAGAGAAACAATCTTTCCATTGCAAGCAGCTCTTGGTTATGATATTACACAGTCTCTATTCATTGGCGAGAATTGCTTATTAGTAGAAGGTCCTTCTGATCTTTTATACTTGCACTGGATATCTCAGGAGCTTAAAAAGCGTAAAAGAACTGGACTTAACCAAAAGTGGACAATTACACCAGTCGGGGGGATTGATAAAATAGGGTCCTTTATTTCACTATTTGGTGGAAATAAAATTAATGTAGCTGTTCTCACCGACTTCCAGAAGGGTCATAAGAACAAAATAAGACAGCTCAAAGAATCAGATCTACTGAAAAAAGGACAAGTTTTTAGTGCAGAGATGTTTATTAAACAAGTTGAGGCTGATACTGAGGATCTATTAGGGCGGGAATTCTATCTGACATTGGTAAACCTTGCTTACGATCTACCCAAAAAACATCAGCTTGACATTTCAAAAACACCTGCCGAGATAAGAGTTACGGAAGAAGTAGGTAACCATTTTGCTGTATTACCTTCAACAATTGATGAGTATGATCATTATTATCCTTCTAAATGGTTGATAGAGAACGGAGCAGGGTTCTTAAACACGGGTATTAATATCGATTTTGCTTTAAACAATTTCGAACAAATATTTAAGACAATAAATGCTTTGATATAAAAAAAAGCACGAACGCACAACACGGACAATAAAGGTAAGTTGTTTTTCTTATAACAGGGAATACGAATGATACCACCTGACGGAGAAAAACGAAACCATCCTAAATCTTCTTTTTTTCTTTTTTTGGCAATCTCCCTCCCAATAACAGCGGGGAGTTGACAAAAAATGGAAATCTAATCCAAAATACATGTGGTATCAAAAATTCCCTTGAAGTGGTATCACTCTACTCCCTCGTTAAAATTTTTCACACTTTTTGCTTTTGCTCCTGCATCCAAGACAAATTTGTAATGGTCGTTGCACCCAGACACGCGCATCTGCCCACAATATAACTTCTGAACCTTGACAAATTTCTGGCTCCGAGACAACTTCTACCGCGACACTGCGCCAGTGCCCACCTCCAACTTTGTAACCGGGGATAAATTCGTGGCTCCGATCATACTTGTACCGCGACACACGTGTAGCTCACAAAAATTGTACCTAGACGGCAAAAAGTGCGCCATACCCTCCTTGCACCGTGACAGTTTCGCGGCTAAAGTACCAGGTCCCTGCCCGGTGCGGTGTAAGGTAACACCTACTAATTTTATTGCCGGGCCGTTCAGGCACATTCAGCTAAAGCTGACCAAAATCCAAATTTATTCGTTGATTAGTAAAAGGGTGACGCATATTTAATGTCTCGCTGCTATCCACGAGTATGTGGATATATGGTACGCCACCCTTAGCTCGATGCATTATGTCAATGTCTGTAATATAGAATCTACTATCTGATATAGTAGGAAGGAATACATCGAGTGATACTAAGGTAAGAAATATATTGGAAATGCTTGTCCTTATGTACTATCCTTTCTGGATGGTTTGAAATGGTTCCATTCGACTATAATATCACAAAAACCACTGAAAAGGGGTGGTATTATAATAGTTTTTATATTAAAGGTTCATAATGATTTATTGAACTTATACCCAATAATTTATAAACTCGTCCTTCAACTCATTTGTGCCTTCTTTCAAAAACATTTCAGACTGCCCAATATATGGCAATCTTCTAAGTCGTTCGACAATAGTGCCATATATTTCTACTTTGTTCTTTAATTCCAAAGCTAATTGTTTGTTAGTTGTCTCGACAGATTTCTTCCTCAAGACACTATAAGATGAATTTGCCATTTGGAATAAACTCCGAAACGGAACATAGGAAGATTTAAAATTCAATATTTTCTTCTTTGTATTTATTTGCTTCTCGATTTTTTGTTTAATGTACTCTATTCCGCTAATTGCTGTTCTTGCAGCAGTTCTTTCCAAAGTGTCTTTTGAATATTCTATATCTGATTGATAAATAGAAATCCACATATCAAGCGCTTCAATAATTAAAGCAGCTTCCTCTCTGCTGAATAGTAGATTATATTTTTGTTTTATAGACATAGAAAATACTATAGAGCTTCCCTCAATCTTGAATATACTTTCTCCAACAATACCCTTTTCACCACCCCTGCAAATTCATCATCATCCATCATCTTGGTGAATAATTCTTGATTCTGGTCCATACGTTTGATCAGGGTATTAAGGAAGACCTCTTCAAACCCATATTTAAAGTTATCCATAGTATTGCTTCTGGCTTGCTCCACCAGTTTGTCATGACCAACAAGTTCTTCTTCAATCTGGTCGAAATACAGCTTATCTGCTTCTGTCAGATTCATTCCGAATCTATCATTAAGTATTTCAATGATCTCAGACAACAGTGCTTTTTCTTCTTTATTGCTCCTAACACCAGCTTCATCAATACCATCCAAACCATATTCAGATTGATCTTCCATTGCAATGCGGATACGATCTTTCATCAGTTGCAATCGATAGTACTTCAATTCCACCTCATCCCCCAAATGAAAGGGATCGGTAACCTCTTTAGGTAGTTTTTTCAGTAAGAAACGAACATATACATACAACTTCTCCAGATCGAGGTCATAGAAGGGCATTATCTGGCTCAGGAAGGCATATAATCGTGTAAATGATACCAACGCATGCTTGAAGTTATCCTTCTCTTCTTGGGTTTCAATGATCTTATAACGATCAACAGCAGGATCAATGAAGGAATTCAATTTTGCATGGTCAGCTGGTGTGAGATTCTCTTTCTTGGTGAAGTACACCTTATTTAGTTGCTCAACTTCTGTCTCCCAAATAATGTTTACGGATTCAATCTGGTTCTTCAGATCATACAAATGATCGGGATCGGTATTTTCCTTTACAGTAGTTAGTTCGTAATATGGCTGGAAGGATTCCATGATTTCACTTTCGTCATTGACAAAATCCAGCACAAACGTGTCCGTCTTGCCCTCATGGATTCTGTTCAGTCGGGAAAGTGTCTGCACTGCTCTAACACCTGACAATTTCTTGTCCACATACATCGTATGCAATAATGGTTGATCGAATCCTGTCTGGTACTTGTCAGCCACAATCAGCAAATGATAATTATCCTTTGAAAACTCTTCGGGCAGTTGTTTTTCGGAAAATCCCGTCATTTGCGGTTCAGTATATTCGATTCCGCCATCCCGAACAGTTCCTGAGAATGCAACCAATGTACTTATTCCAGAATACCCTTTGTCTTTTATGTATCTATCAAATTCATGTTTGTATCGAACGGCATGCAACCGTGATCCCGTGACCAACATTGCTTTTGCCCTGCCCCCGATCTTTTTAGATACAATATGACGGAAATGTTCCACCATAACTTCCGTTTTTTGGGCAAGGTTATATGGATGAAGGTTTACAAACCGTGCGATGGCTGTGGCAGCTTTTTTCTTATTTACTTCAGGGTCTTCCTCAATGGCTTTAGAAAGACGGAAAAAGGTTTTATATGTAGTATAATATTTCAATACATCGTGAATGAATCCTTCTTGTATTGCTTGCTTCATAGAATACAAATGAAACGGACGGGGTTTACCATCAGGTGTATCCTTTTCACCAAATACTTCAAGTGTCTTAAACTTTGGGGTTGCAGTGAAACCAAAGAATGATAGGTTGGATTGTTTCCCTCTTGCCAGCATAAATTTTCTGATTTCATCTTCGTAATCTTCATCGGATTCCCGATCCGCTTCAACAGCTTCTTCCAGATTGGTGGCACTGAGTACTTCTTTCATTTTCTTGGCTGCTTCACCTCCTTGGGATGAGTGTGCTTCGTCAACTATCACAGCATACTTCCTTTTAGGGAGATCCCCTATCTTCTCTATAACAAATGGAAACTTCTGAAGAGTTGTGATAATAATGTTAGTCCCTTTTTCAAGGGCCTTAGCAAGCTGGTTTGAGTCAATATCTATTTTCTGTACAACACCCTGTTTATGTTCGAACTGGTAGATTGTGTTCTGAAGTTGATTATCAAGCACCTTTCTGTCAGTTACCACCACAACTGAATCAAATATCCTGGTGTCCGAATCATCATGAAGACTGGCCAGCCGATATGACAACCATGCAATGCTGTTACTCTTGCCGGATCCTGCGGAATGCTGTATAAGATAATTCTTCCCGGCACCATGGGCTCTTGCATCGGCTATCAGCTTTCTTACCGAATCGAGCTGATGGTATCTCGGGAATATCAATTTATCCTCAGCACCATTTTCACCTTTCTCCAGGTGAATGAATCTGCCTATTATTTCAAGCAGACTATCCTTTTTCAGGATTTCCGTCCACATATAATCTGTTCTCCTTCCGTTCGGATTAGGAGGATTACCTGCACCATTATTGTACCCTTTATTAAAGGGGAGGTAGTAGGTCTTGCTGCTATTAACCCGGGTTGTCATGCTAATTGTATCAGCATCCACCGCAAAATGTACCAGTGATCCCCTGTTAAAACGAAAAAGAGGTTCCTTCGGATCCCTGTCAAACATATATTGACTTTCAGCATTGGCTGTAGTCTGACCGGTAAAAGCATTCTTTAATTCAATGGTTAGAATACTGATACCATTCAAGGATATCAAAAGGTCTACGGAATTTTCGTTATGGCGATCATATTTGACCTGCCTGGTGGCGGTTAGTACATTCTTGTCATACCTGTCCAACGCTTCTGGATTAAGGCCTGAGGATGGCTTAAAATAAGCCAGATTGAATTTAATCCCATGGGATGTGAATCCATGTCTTATCACATCAAGCAAACCACGACTGTCAATATCCTTTTTAAGCCTGTACAGAAACTTATCTTTTGATTGCTCACTATGAATGTTAAGGAACTTCTCCCATTCCCTGGGTTGGGTTTGTTCAATAAATGAAAACAGGTGATTCTCCATGAGTGCTGTCTCCCTGTCAAAGTCTGTTGGCAAGCTATGTGTATACTCTCCATATAAGGTAAGAAGATGCACAATATCCTCCTCAAAGATTTCTTCAGTATAGATTTTAGGTTGGTCCATGGTTAATCTTATAATCTCTTACATCTATTTTACCGGTAACAGCTTCGTTAATGAGAGAAGTTTTATATTCACCGAGTAATTTAATTTCACGTTGATTCTTTTCAATAGAAAAATCAATCTGCCTCAATTCTTCTCCTAATTTAAGGATAATCATATTTTGCTCATCGTAGCCAGGGGCAGGAACAATGAAATCTTTCAGTGCTTGTGTTGATAATTCTTTGAAAGTTGTACCTCTTCCTTGAGAATCAAGTTCTGCTTTAGCATTAAGCAATAAATAATAGTAATATTCTCTATTTACATTTTTTGTAAATACAATTGACTTACAACCCTGATTAGAACAGGCTTCAACATTCAATACCCCAAGATGACCTATGGGTGCTCTATTGGATATAATAATAGATCCAGCAGGTGAAATAATTTTGCCAATACTATTTAATCCTTCCTTTGTTATCTTCCTTTCTGAATCATTAATATATACAGTTTTCATTTTACCAAGGTCATCAGTAGTTACCCAATATATATTACCATCCCAGTAATCCGCATTCGAACTTTTTGGTGTTGACCCTCCTTGGATTGAAGCAATATATTTTAACCTTATGATTTCCCAATGCTCCGGTATCTCTCCCAGCCACTCAATCCCCGAATCTTTCATCGGCACATTGGGATCAAGACCCTTGGTTACGGCTTGGTTGATCACAGCCGTGCGTTCTTCTTTCAGCAGTTCGATCAGCCGTTCTTTTTTGGCAATCAAGTCATCAATTTGTTGGGTTTTGTTATTAAGGAACTTGACAATCGCATCCCTTTCTTTTGTTGTGGGGACAGGAAATTCAAATTCCACAAATACATTTTGATACAGATGACTAATCGTTGAACCAGTTTTTCTATAATTAATGAATTCAGTGAATACAGTTGAATTCAGAATCCAATATAGAAACGCTGTATCATATGTGTCATTTATTGGTCTAACCAAAAAAATACCGCTATTAAGACAGGCATGTCCACATAAATTTTTTACTAATGCGACCTTACCTATTGTGCCGTCTTTTGTAATAAGAAGATCACCTTCTCTCAACTGTATGTATGGGTCTTCCTCGTATCGAGATTGGTCAATATAATAGCACAAATCCCAATTTATCTTTCCATCTCTAAAATCTGTTCCAGTAATTAGATAGGCATACCCTTCTTGGAGAAATTCATCAGATTTTAATCCCTTCCAACCAATTCTTCCCTTGACATAACCACCATGCTTAATCTTTTTTATATCCCACTCCAATGGTATCTTACAAATCCAATCAATCCCTATTTCCCTATATTCTTGGTATCTAATCATTTTATTATCTTTCTTCCTTGCACTAAAAACTTACCAAATGCCCACATCGCTTTATCAAACAGTCTATAATCATTGAGTTCAGCGGATATATTGTTAAAGAAACTCAAGTATTCCTCCTTATAAATTACAAGTTTCGTTTTTTCATCATTCCTTAATTCTTCAATTTGATTGTTCCTTATGTATCGCATGGCACGGTATACATGCTGATCGAAAATTGGGAATCTGTCTGGATTAATAATATGTAATAGGAAAATCTTCCAGATGGCTGTTAAATCATAAAAATTTTCACTAATCATCTTTAAATCTATACTCTTAGCCTGCCGGAATTTATTAATTAACATCAATTTGGGGATCACTTTAGTATCAATTGAGATACTTTTCTTCTTTGATAAATTCATCCCATTTTTCCATATAAACAACTCTCGGATATCTTTCTCAGTTAACGGATCATTCTTAATATGTCTGAAGTAAATTTCATCAGAATAAGCATTGTAATACTTACTCCAGCA
>Ga0315551_10004008_pt1 | contig 10349 bp, 11 predicted proteins | sample SalMarSW160290MG_FD_203678 | JGI IMG/M metagenome (GOLD analysis project Ga0315551, IMG submission 203678) | Salt marsh sediment microbial communities from the Plum Island Ecosystem LTER, Massachusetts, United States - Salt Marsh Sediment SW1602-90 ... | reverse complement strand
GCCTTCCTTTTTCTCGAGCGATATCTTATGAGGCTTATCATCGACCAAGAACTCAAACTCCACCTTATTTTCCTCCAATCCGCCATTTGCCTAGACTAAGCCATGGAGAGAAAACGTTTTTCTGTTCGACAAACCCCGCTGCTGTGGGAACGGTCCTCTCCAAGTCAGTGAATGCAGATGCCATTAAGGCCACCTTCATATCTTCCTCTGTTTTCTCTTTCCCTTTCCACTGGCCAAAATACTTGTTAATGAAATCAGTTGTGGTGTTTCCCGCTCGAAACTGGGGATGGCGGATGACTTCTTTTAAAAAATCGATTGTCGTTTTAATTCCCAGAATAACATAGTCGTCCAAAGCATTAACCATCCTCTGGCATGCTAAATCCCTCTCTTCTGCCCAGACGATGAGCTTGGCCAGGATGGGGTCGTAATATATGGGCACGTCACAGCCGCTGTAAATACCGCTGTCATGACGAACTCCTGGTCCTTGCGGCTCTTTCAAGAAAAGCACTTTTCCTGACGAGGGAAGAAAATTATGGAGGGGATCCTCAGCATAGATCCGGCATTCTATAGAGTGCCCTCTGGGCTGTATATCTTCCTGTTTAAAGGAGAGCTTCTCTCCTGCGGCAATCATTAGCTGTTGGTGGACCAGATCCACACCCGATGTGAGCTCGGTTACAGGATGTTCCACCTGCAGCCGGGCATTGACTTCTAGAAAATAAAACTCTTTATCTTTATCCAGGAGAAATTCCACTGTTCCCGCATTGTTATAACCAGAGACCTGAATCACTTTTTTGGCCATATCCCCCATTTTCTTGCGCTGTTCCGGATTTAGTGCCTGTGAGGGAGTCTCCTCCACGATCTTCTGGTACCGGCGCTGGATGGAACATTCTCTTTCGAAAAGATGAACCACGTTGCCGTAGTTATCAGCCAGAACCTGAAATTCCACGTGCCGGGGTTCCTCAATGTACTTTTCCAGATACACAGACTCATCGCCAAAGGCAGATTTGGCCTCTCTCCTGCCCGACTCAAGGGAAGGCCTCAGGTCCTTGGGCTTCCACACTATACGCATACCTTTTCCCCCGCCACCGGCTGAGGCTTTTACCATCAAGGGGTAGCCGATCTTCCTGGCTTCCGCATCATAGTCTGAAAGCCTCTTATGGACAGTTTTCATTCCGGGGATGATGGGGACACCGGCCTTCTCCATAGTCAGCCGGGAACGCACTTTATCTCCAACCAGGTCGAGGGCCTTGGAGTTGGGGCCGATGAAGATTATCTTCTCTTTTTCACAAAGTTTGGCGAATGCAGCATTCTCAGCAAGAAAGCCATAGCCGGGGTGGATAGCTTCTGCTCCAGAGCGGTGGGCTACCTCTATGATCTTTTCCATGTCGAGATAGCTTTCCACAGCAGGAGGCGGTCCGATAAGCCAGGCCTCATCAGCCACCTGGACATGGAGGCTTTTGCGGTCCGCTTCTGAATAAACGGCGATCGTGGAAATATCCATTTCCTGACAGGCACGCATTATTCTGACTGCGATTTCACCGCGGTTGGCAATGAGGATTTTTTCGAACATCTATTTCTCTTCCGTCCAGGATGGTTTTCTCTTCTCCAGAAAAGCCGCCATTCCCTCCTGGCCTTCTTTACTCACTCTCAAATTGGCAATCATCCGGGCCGTAAACGCCTTAGCCTCTTCAAAAGACATCCGGGGAACTTCTTGAATGAGCTTCTTGCAGCTGGCCAGGGCCTCTGGCCCAGAGGTCAAAAGAAGGGAAACGATTTCCTCAACCTTCCCTTCAAGCTGGTCAGGAGGAACCACCTCATTAAGAAGTCCAATCTCACAGGCCTTCTGGGCCGATATTCTCTTTCCCGTCAAGAAATATTCTCTAGCCTTGGACTCCCCTATTTTTCGGATCACATAGGGCGATATAGCAGCCGGGACTAGTCCAATTTTAACCTCGCTCAGGCCAAACCTTGCCTGATCAGAGGCAATGGCTATATCACAGGCAGAGATAAAGCCAGTTCCCCCGCCGATGGCAGTCCCGTTCACCATGGCCAGCGTTGGTTTGGGCAGAGTGTAGATCTCGTGGAGAAGCTCGGCCAGGTGAAGGGATTCCTCCAAATTCTGTTCAAAAGAATAGTGGATGATCTCCCGCATCCAGTTGATATCGGCCCCTGCACAAAAAGATTTGCCCATGCCAGTCATAACTGCAATCCGAATTTTTTTGTCATTTTTGATCCTTGTAAAAGCATCATCCAGTTCAGCAATCATGGTGGCGTTGAAGGCGTTGTGAACATCAGGACGGTTGAACAGGATACGAACAGCCTTGCCTTTGATCTCAAAAAGAATCGTCTTATAATCTCTCTTTTCCACTTCACATCCTGAAAATGCCGACTTTGTAATCTGGGATGGTAGTATTCAGGCTCATGGATATTCCTAAGGCCAGAGCTTCTCTCGTTTCTAGAGGATCGAGGATACCGTCATCCCAGAGCTGGGCAGTACTGAAATAGGGACTGGCTTCATAATCGTATTTTTCGAGGATTGGCTTGATCATCTCTTCCTTCTTTTTCTCAGTGAGTTTCTGACCCTGCTCCTTCAGCCTTTTCAGCTTGACAGTAACCAGTACATTAGCAGCCTGCTCTCCACCCATGACACTGATTCGCGCATTGGGCCACATCCACAGTAAGCGTGGCTCGTAGGCACGGCCACACATGGCATAATTACCGGCTCCGTAAGAGCCTCCGAAGATCAAAGTAAACTTGGGAACATCCGCATTGGCTGTAGCATGGACAAGTTTAGCCCCATCCTTGGCGATCCCTCCGTGCTCGTACTGCTTACCCACGATGAATCCGGTGATGTTCTGAAGGTAGATGAGAGGGATCTTGCGCATGGCGCAGAGTGTGATAAAATGGGCTCCTTTGAGTGAGCTCTCAGAAAAAAGAACTCCATTGTTGGCAAGAATGCCCACCGGGTACCCCATAATGCGGGCAAAGCCGCAGATCAAACTCTGCCCATAAAGCTCCTTAAACTCTTGAAAACGGCTTCCATCCACCAAGCGGGCGATAATTTCTCTGACATCGAGAGTTTTTCTCAAATCCGCGGGAACGATCCCATAGATTTCTTGAGGGTCATAGTAAGGATCTTCCGGCTCGCTGACATCCAGCTGGAATTTGCAGGGAGGATCCAATGTTTCCACGATGTTTCGGGCAATCTCCAGAGCATGGTCATCATTAAGGGCATAGTAATCCGAGACTCCAGAGATACGGCAGTGGACGTCGGCTCCCCCTAAATCCTCATCTGAAACTTCCTCTCCTGTGGCAGCCTTGACCAGAGGGGGGCCTCCGATGAAGATGGTTCCCTGTTTGCGAACGATCACTGTCTCATCACTCATGGCCGGGACATAGGCACCGCCTGCAGTGCAGGAACCCATGACGATGGATATCTGAGGAATACCCAGAGCCGAAAGCCTGGCCTGATTGTAGAAAATGCGGCCGAAATGTTCCTTATCAGGAAAGGTTCCGGACTGTCGGGGAAGGAATATGCCGCCAGAATCCACAAGATAAATGCATGGCAGGCGGTTCTTCAAAGCCACTTCTTGCGCACGGACATGCTTTTTTATGGTCATAGGAAAGTAAGTTCCCCCTTTGACCGTGGCATCATTGGCCACCACCAGCACTTCCCGACCGTGGATAACTCCGATTCCGGTTACTACACCTGCAGATGGAGCTTCATTATCGTATAGATCATAGGCGGCTAAGGGTGTTAGCTCCAGAAATGGCGTGTTCCTGTCAAAAAGCTTTTCCAGCCTCTCCCTGACTAAGAGCTTTTTCCTGCTCTTGTGAAGCTCTCTGTATTTCTCAGGTCCGCCCAGTTGGACCTTGGCCAGCTTATGCTTGTATTCGGATACCAGCTTTTTCATGTTTTCAAAGTTTTCTCTGTATTCTTTGCTCTTGGTGTCCACCTTGCTCTCCAATCTATACATGGTTCTCACCTCAGAATTTTTTTATATCAACGAAAATCTAACTCTGAGTCATATTTTAGCCCATTCAGGCCTTTTTTTCCTCGTATTTCAAGAACCCGGACCGTTCAGGGAACGGGCCCTAGAGCGCTCAAATCTATGGTGTGTGAGAATTGTCCCTCTTTTTGTGGATCGTTCGGAGAAACGGCTCCTGCATCTGTTATTCTACATTTATTGATTATTCTGGGACAAACTTGTATCCGTAACAGAGGATTCCCGACTCTCCCTGTTGAAAAATCTTACGGAATTCAATCCTGACCCTTTGTCCCACTTTCAACTCCTCAAAATCGCAATCCACGATCTGGGCAGTGAGTTTCACTCCGTCATCGAGTTCAACGATTCCCACCGCATAGGGAGCCTGATCAGCAAACTGGTGGGGAGGAACGCGTATAATCGTATAGGTAAGGACCTTCCCCCTCTCAGCCAATTTAGCGGGCACTAAATCTCTTCTCTTACATTGAGGGCAGAGCAGTCTGGGCGGGAAAAATTTGGCATCACAAGTCTCGCATTTATTGGCTTCAAGCCGGTAGCGTTGGGGAATTTCTCTCCAATATCTCGATGGTGTCGACATCTTTCCCTCCTATTCTCTCTCAAATATATGGACCACAGTGCTTCCTCCGCTTCCGCCCATGTTCTGAGTCATTCCTGTCCTGGCCTCCTTGATCTGTCTGTCTCCGGCCTCTCCTCGTAACTGCTTGACGATTTCCACAACCTGAGCTACACCTGTGGCTCCCACCGGATGGCCCTTAGCTTTCAGGCCGCCGCTTGTGTTGACAGGAATCTTTCCTTCCAGGGAGGTTATTCCCTCCTCTGCAGCCACTCCGCCTTTTCCCTTCTCCACAATCCCCAGAGCTTCCAGGACACAGATTTCAGCAATGGTGAAGCAGTCATGAACCTCGATGATATCGATATCATGAGGCTTTTTGTCCGCCATGGCATATGCCTGCTTGGCAGCCTGATAAGTGGCTTCGAGCCAAGTGATATCCTTCCTGGAACTCAAAGCAATCGAATCGGTGGCATGGCCTGTCCCGATGATTTTTATGACGGGTTTCCCCATCTCTTTAGCCATCTCCACAGGACAGATAATGGCGGCCGCTGCTCCATCCGTTATGGGAGAGCAGTCCAGGATTCTTAAAGGATCAGCGACCATGACCGAATTCAACACTGCTTCCACAGTGATTTTAAAGGGGAACTGGGCCAGAGGATTCATGGAACCGTTGTGATGATTCTTGACAGCAACCATTGCCAGTTGTTCCCTGGTTGTACCGTATTTTTCCATGTGCGCTCTGGCGATCAATGCATACAGGCCGGGGAAAGTTATTCCATGGTAGCCTTCATACTCCTGGTCAGCGGCAGTGCTCAAGGCATACGTGGCCTCATAACCACTGACATCGGTCATCTTCTCAACACCTCCGACGAGAACGACATCGCTTATTCCGGATGCCACTTCCATCCAGCCGAGTCTAAGGGCCAGACCGCCAGAGGCGCAAGCGGTTTCCACCCTTGTCGAAGGAATGGGATTTTGACCCAGGTAATCAGCGAGCATGGATGCAATATGCTCCTGGCCCACGAACACACCAGAAGACATGGAGCCCACATACATGGAGTCGATCCGGTTCACTCCAGCATCATCTAGAGCCAAGAGAGCCGTTTCTACGAAAATCGTCCTTAACGATTTTTCCCAGAGCTCCCCCCACTTTGTCATTCCCATACCGATAACAGCTACATCTCTCATTTGTTTCTCCTATTCTGCCATTTTGATCTTTTGCCGGAACTTGGCATAGACACCATATTCGATGTACTTCTTGTTATTATCCAGAATATCCCTTGTTTTTGGAGCTAAGTCCCTCACCTCATCGATCCTTTCTGTGACTTCGAAGATAAAGGCATCGCTTCCCGCTCCTGAGCCGTAGGAAACGATGAGAATCTTATCACCGGGCTTGGAAATATCAAAAGTGGCTGTCAGACCGAGTGGAGAAGATCCTGAATAAGTGTTTCCCAACCTGTTAACCAGCCAGCCCGGTTCAATCTGGGACCTCTCAAATCCCAGCATTTTCCCCACCCTGAAAGGGAATTTTCCGTTGGGTTGATGGAAGATGACATAATCCAGATCCGATGGCTGCACCCCGGCTTTCTTCATGATTCCTTGAGCTGCTCCCATTATATGCTTGAAATAGGCAGGATCACCGGTGAATCGCCCGCCGTGCTGAGGATAATACTGATATTCCCGCCGCCAAAAATCAGGAGTGTCCGTCATGTAAGAGTAGGTCTCCAGAGCCTTGGCGACGACCTTTTCTTTTCCGAAAACGAAAGCGGCTGCTCCTGCTGCTGCTGAATATTCCAGGGCATCACCAGGTGCTCCCTGTGAAGTGTCCGCACCTACAGCTAACCCGTATTTGATTTCTCCAGCTCTAACCAAACCCAAGGCGACATACATCCCTTCTGTGCCTGCTTTGCAGGCAAATTCAAAATCAGCGCTGTGAACCTCAGGCGTGGCGCCGATGGCTTCTGCTAAAACCGTACCGCTGGGTTTGACCGCGTAGGGATGGGATTCCGAGCCAACATAGACAGCACCGATCTCGGAAGGATCGATACCTGCTCTTTTTAAGGCGCATTTAGACGCTTCCACGGACATGGTGATGGTATCTTGATCTAGAGAAGGAACCGATTTCTCCTCAAGCATCAACCCTCTCTTGTAGCTGGGAGCATCTGCCCCCCAGACTTTTGCAATTTCCTCCACCTTAATTCTGTTCCGCGGAATGTACGCCCCGTAGCCGACAATACCGTCCATTTAGAGCCTCCCTTCTCTGGTGGGTGAAAGATTGTAGCCTGACATAAATGAGATATAAAAATGAATAAGGTCTAAAATGACAAAATATAATGTCATATATCCTTTTCTGAGTCAAGAAGTTTGGGAGAAAAGTAAGCATCCTTATTTCCGTGATAGGGGTGAGGGATGAGGGATCGTCAGCACGCTGATTTCCCCATCCCTCACCCTTTTCAATTCAGTATATATTTAAACTCATCACGGTTTTGGGGATGCTTCCGAAAGAAATTGACACAGCACTTTCCCCCAAATAGAATGGAGAAAGATTGGAGCGATTTTAGGGAACTTTTTTCTCAAAAATCTCGTCTACCAAGGTGAGTTGAGTGCAGATCAAAACAGTCGTCAAGGAGTGTATAGAAGGCCATAAAGGAGCCTGGCATATGTTAGTCAATGCTTATTCCAAAAGGATATTCAACATGGCTTACCAGTTCACAGGAGCCTATGAAGAAGCAGAAGACATGACCCAGGAGATCTTCATGAAGCTATACAATTCTCTTGAAAAATATGATTTTGGTAAAAATTTCAGCGCCTGGCTGCTTACTCTTGCCAAGAATCATCTCATCGACCAGTACCGAAAAACCAAATGGGAAAAGAAATCTAGGGATGACTTCAACGAGCACTATCTTTCCGCAGAAGCATCGGATAGGCCTGAAGAAGGGGCCATAAGAGAGGAAAGCAAAAAGATGATTTGGGAAGGCCTTCGCAAACTTTCTTCAGAGGTGCGTATGACTATGATCCTCAGAGATATCCAAGGGAAATCTTACCAAGAAATCGCAGAAATCATGAGTCTTCCTCTGGGCACGGTGAAATCCCGGGTTAACAGGGGAAGGTTGCAACTGGCGAAAATCCTCAAAGAGGAGAAAGAAAAATGAAATGTGAAAGAATAGAAGAACTCTTGTCTCCTTATCTGGAGGATGAGCTCGATCCTGAGGAGCGAAGAGCCGTGGAGTCTCACCTGCGGACATGCCAGAGCTGCGCTGCTCTGCTCTCCTTTATGAAGAAAACAAAGGAATCACTGGCTAGCTTTCCTGAACTCGAGCTGAGCGATGGCCTGCTCGATCGCCTCTATATTATCCCCGAAAAGAAAAGAAGATTCCAAATTAACTTGGATTTCCTCCTTCAACCTGCTCTTCAGCCCATTCTGGCTGCAGCAACCATACTGATGATGATGATATCCTTTTATCTTTTCAACCCGAATAGACAGAACATCAATAACTCAGTGAATCGCCAGGTTCATCTTGGTTACAGCAAAATCGAGAAGTTGTACGCCAAGGCTGAATCTTTCACCGATAATTTAGGAGCTTACAAGGACAATGTTCTCGTTTCCCTCAAAAAAATAAATCCCTTTGGAGAAAACGAGGATTAAACGAGATAAAGACGGAGGTAAAAATGGAAGAAAAAGTTGTGGTCAAAAAGCCACCTAAATCCCCTGCCCTTGCAGGAGTTCTCACTTTCTTTTTTCCCATGGGAGTAGGTGCTCTCTACAACAACCAGATTCGCAAAGCGATCATTTTCTTCTTTGTGTTTGCTGGATTGGTAACCATTCAAACCACTGGACAAGGACAGCCTTTCTGGGGCCTTACGCTCGCAGGATTCATCATCTACCAGATTTTCGATGCTGTCCAAACGGCTAGCAACATCAACCGCAGAGCCCTTAGAAAAGAAGAAGAAGCCGTGGAAGTGGAAGAGCTTCCTGATTTTGTAAAAACCGGTTCCATTTTCTGGGGAATCGTTCTCATGGCCCTGGGCGTGATTTTCCTTCTGGCCAATTTTGATATCATGAATTACGACACCATCTTCAAATTCTGGCCTCTAGCTGTAATCATCGTCGGGATAAAGCTGGTTGTGGACTATGCTTCCAGGAAAAACAACAGGACGGAAAGTTAGAGGAGGAAAAAATGGCAAAAAACAGACGGAAAGATGCTCTGGCATGGGGAATCGTCCTCATCCTCATAGGACTGGTCATTTTTCTCCATAACCTGGAAATATCCGTATGGGATTCTGTCGCTCGCCTCTGGCCGCTGGTTCTCATCGTGTGGGGAGCCTGGAAACTCTATTTCGGAATCACGGAACATAAAGAAGAATCCGAAAGCATGAAGGGTAAAAATGAAAGCTAAAGAAATCCTTCTTCTCATCCTTATCATTGCGGCCGGCATATTCTTCTATCATGCGCAGATGGGAAAGATCGACATCGACTGGGACTTCGATGGTCATTTTCTCTTTAACGTCGATGAATTCACCTTCCAAGAGTCTCAGGTCATCGATCCTCCCTTCCCCCCGGTCCTCCAAATCCTCAACTCTCATGGTGATGTTGAAATCCAAGGATCAGAGGAAGAAAACATAACCATACATTTCCAGAAAATTATCTGGCGAAGGAATGAGGAACAGGCTCAGAAAGTTTCTGACCAGCTCAAGATGATCGTGGAAAGGGATGAAAACCAATTGACTCTCACCACCAACCGAAGCGAACTCAGAAGAAAACACTTCGAGACTCATTTCAAGGTTTCCATCCCTCAGGGTATGGATATCACCGTGAAAAATTCCTACGGACTGGTCAAAGCTTCCAAGGTAGGAAATACCAATATCATCAACAACAACGGAAAAATCAAAGCGATGGACATAGATGGGGAATTGACCATCAAAAACAGATACGAAGATGTAGAAGTGGAAAATGTATCAGCCAACTGCCAGGTGGAAAGCCGGAATTCGGATGTGACTCTTTATGATATAGGAGGAAAAGTAAAGGTCGATCACAGATACGGAAAAATTCGTTTGGAAAATGTCTCACGGAATGTAGAAATCGAAGGCTATCAGAGTGCAGTCTTTGGGAAGAATTTGCAGGGAGAGGTCAACGTAGTGACCTCATACAGAAACATCGTGTTGAGTGATGTGGGTCCGGCAAAAATCACAGGGAGCCAATCCCGGGTGGAAGTGGATGGAGCCCGAGGCCCGCTTCACCTGACCCACAAATATGGAAGAGTCCAGCTGAACAACATTCAAGGTGACCTTAATATCGATTGCAGGGATGCGTTTATTCAAGGGAGGGCCATAGTCGGAGAGAAAATTCTTATTTCTTCCTCTTACAAAGACATTGAGCTGGCTGAATTCTCGGGAGAAACCACAATCGACCTTTCCAACGGTAACATTATCCTGGAACCTTCTCCTCTTACTCATTCTCTTAAAGTCGAAGGCAGGTATTCTGACATAAAATTCTACTGGCCTCTCCAGGAAAAATACCCATTTGAAGCTCGCTCAAAAGGTGGAGAGATCCATTGGAACCTTCCTTTGGAGTTAAGCTATCGCGAGGAGAACGGCTTCACTGTGATAAAGGCTTTTACTGAAGAGTCGGAGAAACCATCCATCTTCCTTTCCACCAACTACGGCACGATCACCATCGAAGGATATCCTAAGCCTGAGAATAATCTGTGAAGATTGAGGAAAGACCTTCTCCGGTCAGACAATGTAAGAACTGATGACCAAACTGTAGGGACCGTTCCCCAAACAGTCAT
>Ga0315551_10004003_pt1 | contig 10355 bp, 10 predicted proteins | sample SalMarSW160290MG_FD_203678 | JGI IMG/M metagenome (GOLD analysis project Ga0315551, IMG submission 203678) | Salt marsh sediment microbial communities from the Plum Island Ecosystem LTER, Massachusetts, United States - Salt Marsh Sediment SW1602-90 ... | reverse complement strand
TCGTTGCGCTGAGAATGTTATAAATGAAAATGTCGTTAAAGAGCCTTATGTTAGTGCCCCACTTCTTCAAGTCGTCAACTACAAACATTGGGAAAACATTGCTGGCGTCAGCGATTAGGGGCCTGTGAACCTCGACGCCTTTCAGAATTTCCCTAGTTTTTAGGTTGCCAGAATTAAGAGTGAAAACCGAGACGTCGTGTCCTATGTCAACGAATTCATGCGTTATGTACGCTGCATAAGTGCCCAAACCGCCGACGAGTTCAGGTGGGTATTCCCAAACGAAAAAACCAATTCTCAAAACTTTCACCTGAAAGGTATGCGGCTTTAACTATTTCTAAGATTGTATTTATGTCTTCTCTCAAAGATTAATAGATAAACAGGCAAATGCCTTTATATTGGGTGCTGATAAGCACATCAGCTTGTAAGGGTCTGCTACAGTTGATTACACTGCCTTCTACTGGGAAAAACCATGCATGGAGTATCCAAGGGCACAAAATGAACTAGTCCTCATCAGATTGATATTTCTTCTAATAATCCCGCTTCTGGATACGGGAAAACATGCACTTTTTCTGGTGCGAAGCTCAGAGTAACATTGGTCCCAACATCAAACCATTCTTCTGTTAACGAAGGCTTTATAACCACAACGGAATCTTGGCTTTCGAGTCGAATCACGTATCTTACAAATGTCCCTTCGAAAGTGATTTTCTTCACCTCACCTCTAAGGACGTTTCCGCTTTTGCCCATTACTCGCGCAACAACAAAAATCTCAGGCCTTATAACCAAAACAGCCCTTTCGCCTTTCCCCACACCTTTGCCAGTTGCTTGGACTTTAACTCCACCGCGGAGTTCTATCTCTAAATCGTTGCCACTTGCCTCCGAAACTATGCCTTCCAGAAAGTTGGATTCTCCAATAAAATACGCGACGAACAGACTGCTTGGGTTCATGTAAAGCTCCTGCGGCGTTCCCACCTGAACAACCCTTCCTTTCTTCATCACCGCAATTCTATCCGAAATTGACATTGCTTCAGCCTGATCGTGAGTAACGTGAATAGCAGTCAAGTTCAAGTCCTTAGCCATTCTTCTCATTTCATATCTAATCTCGTTTCTCACCTTGGCATCCAACTGCCCAAGCGGTTCGTCCAAAAGTAAAGTCTTAGCTCCGGCTGCCAGCGCGCGCGCGACCGCTATTCGTTGCATCATCCCGCCGCTTAACTCGTTTGGATAAGCGTGCAAGCGTTCATGAAGCTTAACCAACTCAAGTACTTCATGGCCTATAGTTCCAGCTGCTTTCAGGTCAAAGTTCTTCACTCTGGGACCGTAGTTCACGTTTTCCCAAGCAGTCATGTGTGGAAATAAAGCAAAGGTTTGAAAAACAAACCCGATTTCCCTGTCTTCGGGTGGGACATCGTCCACGCGCCTACCTCCGATGTAAATCTCGCCATTATCTGGTTCAATTAGCCCAGCGATCAGTCTTAGCAAGGTGGTTTTTCCGCAACCGCTGGGACCTAACAAAGCAAAATATTCTTTGTCACGTACAGTTAGGTTAACGTTGTCCAGAGCCACGATGTCTCCGAATTTCTTCGTCAGGTTAACAACGCGGACTTCAGGCATTTCTGGGTTCTCCTTTCAGGCGTATAGTATAATGATGTGAGTTATAAAGCGCCATGTCAATATCTCCCTTTTCCTCGGGTCACGAATCTCAGCAAGAGCAGAATTATGAATGAAAGCAAGACCAGCAAACCACAACCTAACCCGATTTCCAACGAGGTAGCAGGCACTACGCCCTTCACCCAGTTAACTATAACCACAGGTGCCGTTTGCAGGTTTGTCACCACAGCGACCGTTGCGCCTGTTTCACTTACACTTCGCGTGAAAACCATAATAGCACCTGAAAGAATCGAATACTTCGTCAACGGAAGCATTATCGTTCTGAACACGCCAAAAGGTTTGGCGCCAAGTGTCCTTGCAGCTTCCTCCATGTCCAGACTTATCCTTTCAAACGCTGCGGACATTGACCTCACAAAATACGGGTAAGTGATTGCCAAGTGAGCAAAGACCAACAGCAGAAGTTCAGGTATGAAAGCGAAGCTTTGCCAGAAGAACTTGAGAGAAACACCTAAGGCGATGGACGGAACAATCAATGGAATGTTAACGAGAATATCCAGCACCGTTGAGGGCATTTTCCCAAATTTCTTTCTGGCAATCAGTATTGCCATCGGTAGGCCGACTATGAAGCCGATGACCGTAACGATGCCTCCTAGAAGGTACGAAAGAAGCAAGCTTTGCCAATAGTCTCCCCACACACCAGACCCTGAAACCGCAGCGGACAGAGTACCTGTAAACACGGCTTGAAAAGCGGGTAAAGCCACGAAAAGAGACGGAAGCAGAACTATTGCCACAAAAACTATTAATGTAACAGTGTTTCTTGATGTTGCAGCTTTTGAATAACTGAGTTTTCTTTCAATGCTAGGCCAAACCCGATTAAACGGCAATCGCAATCTTGAACCCAAAATACGAATTAAAGCGAAGATCGTGAGAGATGTTATTATTAGTATTAAGCTTGCGAATACGGTGGCACCTTCATACGCGACCTGAGAAACAAGGCCGCTGGAAAATTCATTTTTCATATTCTGAAGGAAAACTGGACCGTTCTCGAACGCCCCTGCAACAATAAATGTTGCCCCAGTTTCCGAAAGAGACCGCGCAAATGAAAGAATAAACGCGGCTATCAATGCAGGTTTAAGTATTGGGAAAGTGACGGTTCGAACTGCTATAAATGGCGGTGCACCAAGAGTCCTAGATGCCTGCTCATACTCCATCTTGTAATCAAGCAATGCCCCAACTAAAACGCGAACCACAATAGGATAAGAGAATGCGAAATGAAGGAGCACAATAAGCAACCAACCTGTAGAAATTAGTGAACCGCCAAAAAGGGCAGATAAGCCCTCAGGTCCATTCCAGAAAAGCAACAGCGAATAGCCGAGCGCTGCGGTCGGCACAATAAACGGTATATCTGCGAAAGTGTCGAGAACGTTAAGCCACCTTGACTTTCCGCGTGTAATGAGCCAGGCCATCGGAACGCCCGCTAAAACATCTAACGCAGAAACAAGTAACGCAATTACGAAAGAATTCGTCACTGCGGTGAGCGCTCGATCCATAAGTGGCGGCTGATCGAAGACCTGTTGGATTGTGTTCCATTTTGTGAAAATTCCGATGATGGGAGGCAGCAAGATTAGTGCGAGGAAAACTATTACTGCGGCAAGGTACATGGCGTATTTTAACGCTTTTTTCGATGATAGCGCATTTAGAATATCAGAGATTTTGCGGCGATACAGTGAATCTCCTCCAATTCTGTCCTATCCTTTATGATTGACTCCATCTTTGTTGTGGTATTAGGGTTTCCTCCCTTCCATCCCCCTTGAACCACATAGCATTCTACTCAAACCTTTCAGACTCTATGTATAGCTCATAAATATTTTTCGTACCCTAATGTACTGGATAATCAAAGAAAAATGAAATAACTCCGCTGAAGCACTAATTTGTTTTCCGCGCTAACGCAAGGAAAAATAGAAAAGGGATTGATTGTTTTATTGGAAGTTGAGTTCGAAGCTTATTGGAACATTTTCTCCCCATGACTGTCTAAGTGGACAGATTTTTTGTGCCATTTGGTAGACTCTCTTGGCTTTTTCTCTTTCGCGTTCGTCATCTTTTTCCAACTTGACATTCATGGCGAAGTGTATGTTTGTAAAGATCAATTTTTCCAGTCCTTCTATGTTCATCTTGACAGCCGCTTTTGTCTCAAGATTTTTAAGTCCTAAGCTGGAGTTCTTTGCAATCAAAATAAACAGCGTGTTCATGCATGAAGCCAAAGAGGCTGCAAAAATCTCTTCGGGAACGCAGTAGCCTTCTTTTCCGCCGAATGCTGGGGGTGGACTAACAGTGACAATCTGCTTACCCTTAACTGTCAAATCAGATTCAGTTCCGCCTTTCCAACTAGCTACACCTTCAAAAACCATTTCAGGCATAAAATACCTCCATTGAATATGTAGATTGGCAACAAAAATTTAACATTTGTGGGAAGAAAAAACTGCAATACCATAAACTTTGAAGCTTGACTCGAATTTTTCCTTAAGCCCTTAGTGACAGGAGAGGCTATGCATTAAGTTCTCTCAATCAGTTCAATAAGCGTTCCATCAGGGTCTTCCACAAACGCTATCAATGGTCCTGCTGGACTAAGCTTGAAAGGCTCGTCAGTTATCGTAACTTTTTCATTTTGCATTGTCTCGATTGTCTGGTTCATGTCCGTCACTTCGAAGGCAAGATGATCGAACACGCGATCCTCGTAGTCAGCTTGAATAAATTTCTTCTGGTTGCGGTAGAAAGTCAATTCAAGCGTGGAACCTTTAGCCTGCGGGTCTCTGAGAAAAGCAATCTCGGCGTTGTTCTGCGGTATCTCTCGCCGACTCACAAGCTTGAGACCGAGAAGTCTGGTGTAAAAGTCGATTGATCGATCCATATTACTTGTACGAATGCTAGTGTGAACAAACATGTGCTTTCCTCACCTTTAGCATGCTTCTTAACGTGTTAGGAGTGCATGATTCATTATAAAGAAGTTGCGATAAGCCGAAAAAGAGAGAATTCAGTTACAATTTGAGACTTTTTCCACCATAATGCTGTCTGAATTCTTCATCTAATGCTTCATTGACAAGCGCGTCTGCCTTCTGAATTTGAACGTTGGTTCTGGGTACACTTATGAAACTGACTTTTTTGAAGCACCTGTTTAATTCTTGGACTTTCTTCCACAATTTCCTCAGCTCCGAGTTTTTCACGGTGTATTCTCCGGTGAGTTGTCTGGTTACTAGTTCGCTGTCGAGGTGACAGACAATTTCTTCAGCATTAATTGTTGCCGCAAATTGCAGTGCCGCTATTAACGCTTCGTATTCGGCTTGATTATTAGTACGCAAGCCTAGATAACGCGAATTCGTCGTTAAGACTTGACCGTTTTCCGATAGAACTATGAAAGCCGCGGCGGCTGGTCCAGGGTTGCCTCTGGCGCCGCCGTCAGAAAAAACCATTAGTCGCTTGTGTATGTCTATTCCCTCGCTTTTGTGTGTCTTCAGCCTTCTATTAAAGAGTGGGGAGCTGACTATTTTCGGTTGTTCCATGCCTTTCTTAGCTTTGAGACAAAGTCTGCTTCGTCTTGCGCTAAGCGAGTTTTGATCTGTCTCCAAGCCGCTGGACAATTTTTGTATTTCACGCCTACAATGTCGTGAATTATCCTGTCGATTTCAGTTCTATTTTGAGGGGTAGCCTCTATACCTGCCTTCTTAAAAACTTCTTTAAGATGTCTGAAGTAGCACGTCACGATAGGATCCTCCTAATCTAAGTGTGCTGGTGACTTTGTAAATTTTATGCTGCAATTTGGCGTCACAAATGCAACAGGCGTTTCGATTAATATTCCGCCTCTGAATCGCGAATTCATAAAAATTATGGGCTTAAACGCCGCAAAGTAAAATTGCAATGGCAAATCTTAGACGTTCGTCCGTATATGCCCTTATTATTATAGCGTTGCTTGGCGTCCTCATGGGACTTGGTCAAGCAATGACAACTAGCCTTACTGTAAAAGGCGGGGAAGAAGTGACTTACCCAATAACTCTTGCTGTCGAAGATCGCGTTTTGATACAATTCACAGCTATTGGAGAACAAGTCAGTGTCTTGCAATTCTCTATAATCTTCCCAAACGCGAGTGAAATAGATTTTGGGGAAGTCGGCAAAGCCAGTTACAGTTTTATATGTGACGCTGAAGGCGAGTACGTGCTGCACTTCGTAAACAACGATCAAAACATAGAAAAGCGCGTATATTTAAACTATGAAATTGATCATTACGTTTTCGGAATTCCTCAAATGCTTTTCATGGCGCTGATAATTGTGTTGGCTTGTGTAGGCGGCGTATTCGCTTTCGTGATTCTGGGAAGAAAAACGTAGCCACGTTCAGGTGTACACAGAAATTTTAAATAAAGTGAACTCTCGTAGTATCGACCAGCTTATGTTAACGTGAACGCGGAGTGAACAAAAGTGCTTGTTACAAACAAAGATTTGATGGTTCCAGCGAGAAAAAACGGCTACGCCATTGGCGCTTTTAACGTTCAAAACCTTGAAAGCACATCAGCCATAGCTGAGGCTGCAACAGAAGAGAAATCGCCCGTGATAATGCAGATCACACCGAGCGTCATCAAATATGCAGGCTTAGCTTACATATCAAATTTGGTTAAAACTGCAGCGCAGCTGGCACCAGTGCCGATAGCCATGCATCTTGACCACGGAGACACCTTCGAAACAGCCGCGAAGTGCATTGATGCGGGTTTTACTTCGGTTATGATAGACGGTTCCTTCCTGAATTTTGAAGAAAACGTAGCCCTAACAAAGCGTGTGGTAAGCATTGCGCATCCAAAAGGCGTTTCCGTTGAGGCGGAACTTGGAAAACTTGCGGGTGTAGAAGAGCGAAGCGTGGAAGAGAAGGAAGCTATCTTAACTGACCCTGAAACAGCCGTGGAGTTCGTTGAGAAAACAGGTGTTGACACTTTAGCGGTGGCGATTGGCACGTCGCATGGAGCGTACAAGTTCAAGAGCGAAGCCAAGCTTGACTTGGAAAGGCTAAAGGTAATCAGCGAGAAAATAAGTATTCCACTTGTTTTGCACGGAGCCTCAAGCGTGCCACAATGGATTGTTGAAAAGGCTAACAAGTACGGTGCTGAGCTGAGCGGTGCAAAGGGCATACCAGAAGATCAGTATAGAAAAGCCATACCACTTGGCATCGCGAAAATCAACATTGACACAGACTTGCGCTTGGCGTTTACGGCAACGGTGCGTGAAGTTTTGACTAACTCGCCTAAAAATTTTGACCCTCGAAAGATTCTGGGTCCAGCGAAAGACGCCATGAAAGAAGTCGCTAAAGGCAAAATGCGTTTATTCGGAAGCTCAGGAAAAGCATAGGTGCTTGTTGCTATTTTTCTCAAAATATTATTTTTTTAGTAGTTCCATGAGTATCGGCATTAACTCAAAACCGCGGTCTAAAACGCCCAAACTCCCGTTTTCGCATTCCCGCTCAGAGAACTTGGCAATCTTTTCGTCCTTGATCTTTCCACCTGATATGAGCACTGGAACTGGAGTGTCGCTGTGCACCTTCAAAGCGCAGGGCGTTGCATGGTCCGTGGTTATGCAGATTATTTGATCTTTTAGCGAGATTTCCTTCAGTAGCCTCCCGAAAAAGTGCTTATCGATAGCGGAGATTATTTCGGTTTTTCTGTAGCAGTTGCCATCATGGCCAGGCTCATCTGGACCTTTGAGGTGAATGTAAAAGCAATCATGATGCGGCAGTATGTCCAACAGTTTCTTTACTCTGATTTCACAGTCTTTTTCAAGGTCGCCTGAGGGTGGAGGAAGAAGAGTTGCCTGCATCCCAGTCAGCTGGGCTATTCCTCTTTCGGCATGCATGTCGGCAAGGGCTGCGAAGTTCACGTTATATCTCTTGTTGATGTTAAAGAATTTTGGCAACTCGTGTCCTGCGTCTCTTGTGAGCACTACGTTTGCCTTGAGTTTGCCTTCTGCAGCACGTTTCTTGTTTACCACATGGTTTTCCCAGAGCTCATGCGCTTTCTCGATAAACTCGTTCACTAGATCCGCAGAATTTCGAGCTTCTTCTGTGTCATCCAACGGCTCGCACTTTTTGAGAACCATCTCCACGTTGGGCGTAGCTACTCCTATGCCGTTCACTATGGAGTAAGCGGGGTCGCTGTTCGTTATCTTGCCGGAAAGACATTTTCCTTTGCTCTTAAAAACAAGAACCGCACGGTGACCCAGCGTGTTCCTGAATTCAAATGTTGCAGGGCACGATTCCAACTTTACGTTTTCGTTGACGGCTTCACTTAGTTCGGTAGCTTCTTCAGTGGTTAAGCTTCTTGCCACCCGCCTATCGATTATTCTTCTTCCCTGACCCAAAGTTGCGAAATTACACCTTAAAGCCAAATCGCCGTCCACTACGTTTAGGCCTGCGCCCACGGCTTCTATTATACCGCGTCCAGTGCTATACTTGAATGGGTCATAACCCAGAAGTGAAATGACAGCTACGTCGCTCTCAGGGGCAACGCCTTTTCTAACGGTATACATTAACCCAGTTTTCCCGTTTTTGGCGAGAAAGTCCATGTTAGGGGTTTCAGCCGCTTCCAGAGGGGTTTTATTCCCAAGCTCAGCAATTGGCAAATCGCCCATACCATCAATAGCAACATATATTAGCTTCAGCGCAGGAGATTTCCTCCCTTAAGCCAGAGAGCTTACTCTATTTTGAGGCTGTATTTCTTTTTTGCGTTCCTAAACTACGTTTTCACGGATAGAAGTGCTCTAATTTCCGTTTGCGCCGCTTGCGACGTTCCAGTGGTGTTCACGAGGTAAACTTCAGTCTGTTCGAAATACCTTCGAAGTCTTTTCTAAGCTCGATTTTTCTATTGGCTCTCACCAGTTGGTGAGGATTGCAGAAATCATGCGGCAACATGTACTGCAACGTGTGAACAGTCAAATTGTTGCTCAGCGGGGTTGCGCTTGTCGATTCTAAATAGCTCACGGTGAAGCTTGAGCCGTCGTCATTAAGAGGCGAAACCTTCACCAATTGAAGCTCTTGATCATGCATTACGAGTTGCGCATAGGAAAAATTGCTGATTGCTCCAGTGTTGCCTTCTATAGTTGCTGTACATTCGGTGAAGGTTACGTTTCCGAAATCTGCCAAAGTGCTGATGGTGCCGTTAACCTTTGGCCGCTCCACTACCCATTCAGCTGACAACCGAGAAGAATTATAAACAAAAGTCTTTCTGAAGTGCTGACCCCGCGTGACATCAGCAATTTCTATTGACCAACTGCTCGTGTTTTCGTTTATGAGGCTTATTGAGGCTGTGACCGTGTCGCCTGCTCGAACGTGAATGTTTGATATGCGAACTAGATACTCAGGTAACAGTTCATACCAAGCGTAATAGAAAAACTTGCCGTCAATGCACTCCTGCTCGGTGCCTGTCTGAATTAAGGTGTCTTCTCCGTATCCACCCATTCCAATCCATACACCTGAAAACGTGTTATTTTCCGAAGGCTTGATCTCGGGCACTGTCCAAGAGGCGCTGACGCTGCTCACTACTGGCGAACGATTTTGAACGTCCGAAGCCACAATATAGCCTGACCACTGCGAAACTCTGAAGAACGCTGGATTATCTGTTTGGTTCGGGCTTGCCAGAAATAGGTTTATCGAATAATAAACCGCAACAGCGCCAACGATAAACGTCATTACAGCAATTGCCGAATAGAGTTTTGAAACGTTGATTTTGAGAAGCACAGTCTGCCACCTTTTCTATTGGAAAGAATTAATAAGCATATAAGAATTTGCTGTTTTCCGAAACAGGCGAGCCAAAGCTCAAACAATGGCGTTGCCAATACAAACTACAGAGTTAAAGATGAAAAAGCGTGTTTATGCCAGCATTTTGCTCATAAGCTATCCCTGAATCCTGATACGACATCTTTGATCGATTGGATTAAGGGATGTTTGATTTCTTCAGGAGCCTTAAGCTTTTCTAGGCGATCTACCCTGAAGTATATTGGCGGATGAGGGTCTAAGCCTAACCATTCTTGAACGCGGAAAGATGGCGTCCGTTCGTATAAAAGCCGTTGGAAGCCGATTTTTTCAAGAGCCCCAGCTAAGACCTCGGGCTTGCCCATCATAATGGCAGATACAAGGTCAGCTCTCGCTTCGAAGAATTTGGCGATGAAAAATATTACCACCATAACAGCCCAAAAGTACAAGAAGAACAGTAAAGAGGAGAAAAATGACGGGAACAATGGAAACAGCACGTAGAATCTGAAGAAAAACTCGGCAGAAGTCAACCCGTAAAGAATAAGGGGATCACGCCCTTTAAGATGACCGAACTCATGCCCCAAGACGCTAATAATTTCTTCCTCTTCAAGCTGAACAAGAAGACCAGTAGTTATCAAAACCACCCCTCGACTCGGGCTGGGACCCGCAGCCGCAGCGTTAGGAATCATAGTGTTTGATACAACGATTTTAGGCATTGGAAAACCGAATTTGTCTGCAATCCTTTTTACAAGGTCATATACGTTCACTTTTTTAACCGACAGGTTCTCAGGCTGACAGGATATGCCCTGTTTCGCAAAGACCTTTTGCGCTGCTTCACAGCCAATTTCGCCATGTTTAGCCAAAATTTCATCGTAGATTTCCTTCTTTATTGTTAATATTTGATCTCGTGTGAGGGTTTGCTTAAGGTCATCATTTTCTTTGATGGGCAAATTATATTTTAGAAAGT
>Ga0315551_10003993_pt1 | contig 10377 bp, 3 predicted proteins | sample SalMarSW160290MG_FD_203678 | JGI IMG/M metagenome (GOLD analysis project Ga0315551, IMG submission 203678) | Salt marsh sediment microbial communities from the Plum Island Ecosystem LTER, Massachusetts, United States - Salt Marsh Sediment SW1602-90 ... | reverse complement strand
GCCTCTTGCGCAGGGCCGGAACCAAGCTGGCCGTCTTCAGCGCGTGCAACAGCGGCCGCTGGCCGTTCGTGGAGCCGCTGCTCCGGGCCGGGCTGCCGGTCGTCATCGGCACCCAGGGTTGGGTGAATTATCCGGCGACGGTCGCCTTCTGCCACAGGCTCTACGGAGCCCTGGTGATCGGGTTGTCTCTGGACGAGGCGGTCACCTGGGCACGGCTGCACCTGCTGGAGCCGACGGCCCTGCCGGAAGAGTGGCGTTGGCAGTGGGCCATGTTCATGGTCTACATGCCCACGCCCGAGGCGGTGCTCTTTCCGAAGCCCAAGCGGCCTGCGGTCCGTGAGCGCCAGGAGGCCATGCGGAGCCAGCGCCAGCAGACAGTCATCAACATCGGGAAGCTCGTCTACCAGGACATCGATCAGCGGATCGAGAAGGTCGAGGGTGGCCAGGTGACCGCCAGCGCCATCGGGCAGATCACAGACCGCTGATCTCACGTGGCTGCTGCGGCCGGCCGAGGGGGACACCGCTTACCTGCTGGAGCGGCTGGGGTACATCGTGGCCAGCCCGCCCCAGCGTCCGGCCGAGCTTGGCCCATGGGCGGACGAGTGGGCCCGGAAGCGGCTGGTGCGGGCGCTCACGGGGCTCGGCATCACGGCGGCCCTGCCCAACCTGCGGCGCCCCTGGGCGCACATCTTCAGTGTGGGCAAGCTGGGGAAGTAGTGCCAGTTGTGTCTGGCGGAGGAGGTACTGATATGGAACCAAGACACTATCGCAACTTCACCCTGCGCGTCAGCCCGGTGGCGCGCCGTCCGGGTCGCTACCACGTGCAGATCTTCGGGCTGATCCCCGGCGGCCAACCGGCGGCCGACGAGCGGGAGACGATGACCTATGACCCCGCGCGCTTCGTCGCCGGCGCGCTCAACCTGCTCGACGCCGTCCAGTTCGGCCAGATGACGGCTCGCCAACTCTACGCGCTCGGCACGGCCCTGGCCGACACGCTGCTCGCCGGCTCGATCCGCAAACGCTGGTGGGACAGCCTGAACGTGGCCCGCGAGCGACGGCTCGGCCTCCGCCTGCGCCTGCTGTTCGAGGCGCCCGAGCTGATCGCGCTGCCCTGGGAGTTCCTGTATCTGCGGCCCCCCTGGGAGAACGCGGATAGCGATCTCTACTTCCTGGCGCTCCAGCCGGACGTCTCCATCGTCCGCCACGAGATGCTGGACATCGCGGAGCCTTCGCTGACGCCGCAGGCGAGCTACCGACTGGTGGCCGCGCAGGCATCCCCGGCGGGTCAGCCCGAGTTAGCCCTGGGCGCGGAGCGGGTGGCGATCGAGGCGGCCATCGCCAGGCTCCCGCAGGCGGACCTGCTGCAGCCGGCCTGGGTCGAGAAGGCGACGCGGCGGGCGTTGCGCGAGGCGCTGCGGACGCCGGCCGACATCCTCCACTTCTCCGGGCACGGCCGCCTGGCCGGCAGCGGCGGCCAGATCATCCTGGAGCGGGAAGGGGGCGGGAGCGACCCCTACGCCGCGACCTCCCTGGCCAGCCTGATCCAGGCCTCGCCGCTCCGGCTGGCCATCCTGAATGCGTGCGAGACCGGCGCCCGCTCCGGCAGTAACCCCTGGAGCGGCGTTGCGTCGGCGCTGGTGCGCGCCGGGGTCGCCGCGGTGGTCGCCAGCCAGTACCCGATCCTCGACACCAGCGCGACCCCGCTGGCCGAGGAGATCTACCTGGGCGTGCTCACGGGTCTGACCATCGACGAGGCGGTCTCCAACGCACGGCGCGCCATCTACCAGGAAGCCGGCCTGCAGATCCCCGACTGGGGCGCGCCGGTGCTTTACTTGCGGGCCGAGGAGGGGTTCATCTTCCCGCCCGTCCTCGCCCCGACCGGGGCGCAACCCGCGGCACCCCAGGGGGCCGGCCAGCAGATCAGCATCCAGGTTACCCAGACGATCGCCGGGCCGGTGACAGGTACAGTCACCGGGGTCAACGCGGGCGCCATCGGCGCACAGGTCGCGACCGCCGTGGCCCAGGCGATGCCGGGCGAGTCGCCGCGCGCCATCCCGCGCATCCTCCCGCCCCGCCAGGATACTCCCTTGCTCGGCCGTGAAGATGAGCTGAGCCGGGCCCAGATCAGATTGGGGGCCGGTGACAAGGTCTACTTCTACGGTACCTACGGGGTTGGCAAGACCAGCCTGGCCGCCGAGCTTTACCGCCGGTTGGTGGGACAGAAAGCGTTCGCGGACGGCTGCCTGTGGGATCGGGTCTCCCGGTTGAGCGCGGAGAAGGTGCTTGATCGCGTGGCCGGCAAGTTCGCCGGGCAACAGGTGGCCGAGGCGGCCGGCCGGGAGGAGAAAATCCAGGCCCTGAACGACCTCCTGGCCGGCCGCAACGACCTGCTCATTGCCCTCGACGAGGTAGACGATAGGGCGGTCGCCCAGGCTGTCCTGCAGGCGGCCGCCGACTGTACGGTGATCCTCAACGGCACGCAGCGGCTCAACCTGGCAGGCGCGGCGACCGAGCGACGCCTCCAGCCGCTGGGTCGAGCGGTCGCGGAGGAGCTGTTCAAGACGCTGGCGCGGCCCTCGGGCGCTGCGTTCAGCGACGAAGAGGCGGCGCTGGTGGCCGACATCTGCCGGCGGATGCGTTACCTGCCCCTCGCGGTCAAGCTGGCCGCGTTGAAGTACGCCGAAGGGGTTGAATCCCTCCAAGACCTGCGCGATCGCCTGGTGTCCGAGCCGGAGAGCCTGTCGCCGGAGGACGGGGTGGTCGCCATCTTCGCAGCCCACTACGCCGACCTGAAGGGGATGCCGACGGCCCTGAATCTGCTGGTGCGCATCGCCAGCTTTCCGGCCCTGGAGGCGCCCCTAAAGGCGTTGCAGGAGGGCCAATCCGACTTCTACAGTTCCAAGGACAAGCTGGTAGACATGGGCCTGGTGGACTACGCCGGGCCCGACCGCCTGGTGCTCCACCCGCTACTGGGCAACCAGGTGCAGCGCGTCGAGCCGGAGGCCATCTCACCCGAGCGGGAGCGAGCGGCGCGCTGGCTGGCGGACTACGCCAAGCGGAACCGAGAGGACTACGACGCGCTGGAGGGAGAGCGGGCCAATCTGCTGGCGCTGCTGGATCGCTACGCCGGGGAGCGCCGTTGGGACGATCTGGTCGCGCTGCTGCGCGACCTCTTCGACTACCTGCGGGTGCGCGGCCAGTGGCAGGAAGCCCTCGAGCGGCTCGATGCGGTCGTGGCTGCGGCGGGCCAGGAGACTCAGGCCTGGAACCGCGGCTGGGCCTACCTGCACCGGGGCATCATGCGCACCCTGCGCGCCGAATACGCCCCCGCCCAGGCGGACTTCGACCAAGCGGAGCGCCTGTTCACGGCGGCGGGGGACCAGGCCTATCGCGGCAAGACACTGTATCACCGCGCGAACGTCTCGATCCTGCAAGGCGCGCTGACGCTGGCGCGTCGTCAGTTGGAGCAGGCCATCGCGTGGATGGGCGACGCCGCCCCATCCCCCGACCGGGCCGGAGCACACGAGCGGCTGGCTAACCTGCTGGTGACGCAAGGGAAGCCGGAAGCAGCCGAACCCCACTTCGAGGCCGCGCTGGCGCTGGGTGACGCCGAGAAGCAGGCGCGCGCTCACATCGCCCTGGGGCAGTACGCGCGCCAGAAGGGCGATTACCAGGGAGCGGAGGCACATCTCGCCGCCGCCGGACAGCTCATCGAAAGCATCAATGACGTGCTCGCCCGGGCGTCGTTGCACCGAGAGCTCGGTTATGTTCACTACTATCAGGGCCGCTACGACGACGCGCGGAGCGCCTTCGAACAAGCGGATGCGATCTTCACGGACCTGAAGTACCAGCCGGGCCTGGCACAAGTCAAGCAAGCCCTGGGTAACGTGGCCCTGGCCCATGGCCAACTGGATGAAGCGGCCGGGCACTACGGCGCCGCCCTGCAGATTAACGAGGCGCGGGGCCAGAGCGGCAGCGCGGCGTACAACCGGTATCAGCTTGGCGTGGTCGCGCAGCGCCACCAGCGCTACGGCGATGCCAGGGAGATGTACCGGGCGGCCGGCAAGGGCGCAGGCGACATGGGAGATATCGCCTTGCAGGCCGCGGTCCAGCACCAGTTGACCAGCCTGGCGTTGGCGACCGGGGACGTTGCCGGGGCCATCGAATCCAATCAGGAAGCCATCCGGCTTGCCCGGCAGGTATCCGATGCACTGACCGAGACATCAGCGCTCTACTACCACGGCCTGCTGGAGATCCGGGCAGGGAACCTGGAGGCCGGCCGGCAGACGTTGGCGCAGGTTCACGCCTCCTTCGCCGCGCTCAACTCCCCGGAGGCGGACAAGGTCGCGACCTTGCTGGCAGGACTCGGGACGGAGGGGGGCGAAGCGCCAGCAGGGCTCCTTGCGGCCGCGGTTGGCATTGACGTGACCAAAGGCGGCGCGTTGGAGGCCGAGCCGTCGATAGATGTGATCAAAGGCGAAGTGGTGGGGGTCGTCGAATTTGGTGCCGTGTCGGATAGTGTTCAGGTGAAAGTGGCTCTGGACATCGACGTCGTGAAGGACCGTGGAACCATCGTCGGGGCCAAAATCGATGAACTTTGAGCGTCTCGGTGAAGAGGACAACGCACCCCTCTCTCATGCTCGAACAAAACTTGGAGGCATTACCATGGCTCTTGATCTTCCCAACAGAGTCGCTGAAAACATCGCTCATTTTGCTAGCCGTGCGTGGCTGCTGCAGCCGGTGCTGGACTGGCTGGAGAGTAGCTCTCGGTGCCTGTTCATCCTGACCGGCGGGCCGGGCACCGGCCGGAGCACGCCCAGGATCTGACCGAAGCACCTTGCATGAATCCTGCAGAAGCGACTCATTCGACCCAGCTCTCAGCCCTGGCGCTCAGCCGGGACGGGCGCTGGCTGTCCGCCGGGGACAGTGCTGGCCGGGTGTGGATCTTCAAGTGGATGCAGTGGACCACGTGAAACATGATGCGCGGCAGGCCGCCAGAAGCCCAGCGATGAGGTGCCAACGGTGAGGGTTCGCAGCAACGGTTGCTTTATGGCGCGAGATGATGTCGGAGGAGGTACCGTGATGTTTGGAGGCTATCGCAAAGGCGAAGCAGAGATGCCACGGGTCATCCATATCTCGCTGGCCCGCTACCGCCGCGAGTTACCACAGCCGGGCGAAGCCCTGGAGTTCCTGGTGGCCATCCACGAGGAAGGGATGGGGATCACCTGGCAGCAGAACGTCACGGTTGACCCGGCAACCGAGGCATTTCTGGTCGAGGCCACCAACGACCTGCTGCTGTGGAGCGTCAACCGGGCCCTCACACCCAAGAAAGCCGCCCAGCGCGCCCGCGAGCTGGGCGCGCGGTTGTACCAGACCTTTGTCGGTGCAGAGGGCGAGAAGGTCCTGGGGGCCATCACGCCGACTGCCATCCTGCTCGACGTGGACGAGACCGTCCTGAACCTGCCCTGGAAGCTGATCGCCGCTCCCACGGGGCCCCTGCCGCTGGCGACTCCCTTTGGCCGGCTGGTGACCACACGCATGATCCTGCGCCAGGGCCGCGATCCGCTGCAGGAGGATCAGGTGGTACGCATCCTGGCGGTGGCCAATCCCACCTCGGACTTGGCCGCCAGTGAGGCCGAGATTGCGGCCCTCCAGGAGCTCCAGGGACCCCACGGCCCCTTCCGGGTGGAGGTCGACGTGCTGACCCGCGACCAGGCCACGCGGGCTCACTTTGCCCAGAAGCTGGCCGCTGGTGACTACGACATGCTCCATTTCGGCGGGCACGGCTTCCTCGATCGGGACACGCCTGGCTTGAGTATCCTGCGCTTCGCCGACGGCGACCTGACGGCCGACGAGGTGCTCGAGCTGCCCTGGAAGAAGCCGCCGTACTTTGTGTTCAACAGCGCCTGCGAGTCGGGTCGCGGGGTGGGTGGCCAGCGGCTTGTCTCCGCCGAGGGCCAGACCAATGGCCTGGCCGCCGCCTTCCTGGCTGCCGGGGTGTATGGGTATGCCGGCTACTTCTGGCCGGTGACCGAGGCCGGCGCCAGCATCTTCGCCAGGACCTTCTACCAACATCTGTTCCTGCGCGAGAACGTGGGGCTGGCCTTCCTGGAAGCCCGCCAGCGCGCCATCCGCGAGCTGGGCGAGGTGGGCGACCTGGCCGGCTACAGCGCCATCCTGTACGGCGATGCCGCCTCCAAGCATCGCCGGGACCTGGCCATGGCCGTGTAAGACGTGAGCCCCACAAATGGGGAGCCAGAAGATTGAACATGGCGGTTCAGACAACCACGCGTGACGGCGATCTGTTCAACGAGGCCCTGATACGATCCTACGTCGACGACAACCCGCGCTTCGTCGAGCGCGACTGGCTCTGGCAGCGCGTGCAAACGGCGTTGTTCCAGCCCAACTGTCGCTTCGTGCTGCTCACGGCTGAGCCGGGCGCCGGCAAGAGCACCTTCATGGCACAGCTCGCCGCTGACCACCCGCCGGCCGCCGGCCGACCGACGTGGCTGCGCTACTTCATTCGCCGCGATCAGCGGACGCCTCTAGGCGACGTCGGCGTTCGTTCTTTCCTGCTGCGCATCGGATACCAGCTAGCCGCGCTTCACCCTGACCTCTTCACCCAAGAACGGGTACAGCTATCTGTCGAGCAGCGCATCGGGGAGGTCGAGGCCAAGGGCGAGGTTGTTGGCGCCGTGGTCAAGCGCGTTCTCGCGTCTCCCTTTTACCAGAAAGCAGTGGAGGTCCGCCAGCATGTCGAGCGCAACGCGGGTCGCATCGTCGGCCTGAAGCTGGAGGAACTGGTGATCGAGACGCGCCAACTCGACCCGAGCGACCTGCAGTACATGGCGTTGCTCGATCCTGCCCGCGCCCTCCTCCAGCGCGATCCGGTGGTGCAGATCGTGGTCCTGGTCGATGCCCTAGACGAGATCCGCTACCACGATGTCGAGGACAACATCCTCAAGTGGCTTACCAATTGTCCGGAGCTGCCGCCAAACATCCACTTCGTGCTGACCTCCCGGCGACCTGACACGGCGCTTCAGGTCTTCTGCGACAAACAACGGCCCTTCGTGCAACGTCTGACAATCGATCCGGAAAGTGAACCGGTTCAGCATGACGTGCAGGTGTACGTCGACCGCCTCGTCGCGCAGCCCCAGATAGCCGCCGAGTTGGCTAGTACACCGCAAGGCGTCGGCGCATTTGCAGTCCAGCTCGCCGAAAAGGCTAACGGCAACCTGGGCTACCTGGACGCACTGGCCCGCGCCCTTGACAGTGCCCTGGCGCGTAAGGATGCTGTGCTGTTAAGAGCGACACTCGACCTCCGGAACCTGCCGGATGAGCTCGAAGACCTCTATGCCTTCTTCCTCCATCAGATCCAGGTCGAAGCTAATGACTTGGCGGTGGGAGTTACTGTTCCGGACAGCTACAAGCCTCTCTACCTGCCTGCATGGCCGGCCGTCTACATGCCGTTGCTGGGTGTACTGGCCGTAGCGGCAGAGCCGTTGACGCCCGATCAGATGAAGGACTTCGGGGGAATCGATGCCGACCCGGCATATGTGAAGGATGCCTTAGGGTGTCTGCACCAATTCCTGGATGATGTAGACGGCCGCTACCGGCTGTATCACGCTACAGTGCCGGACTTTCTGACCGACCCTTCCACCAAAGCCAACCCGCAGACCAACGATCTGTACCAGGACTCAGCCGTATCGCACCGTCGCATCCTACACTACTACCAGCAGTTGGTGGGAGACTGGCCTGCCGCGCGCTGGTCGGAGATGGACAGGTACGGCTGGCGTCATCTCTTGGCGCACGCAGAGCAAGCCGGCGTCGAGCGCCCTGCGCCAGTTCTGTTCGTCATCTGCGACGCCGGCTTTCTGGAAGCCAAGCGCCAGGCCATGACGAGCGCGGTCGCACTTGAGGAAGATTGGACGCGATCTCTGCAGGCGTGTCGAGCAGCTGGCGACTATGCTCGCTTTGTCCGCTATGGGTTGCAGCGGGCACGCCAGTTCATGGAAATCTCTCCGCTGCTGTCGACACCAGTCGCGCGCACGGCTGCGCGGCTGGCCGTTCGCCGAGGGAGTGAGGCTGCAGTCAATCGCCTGGCAGCCGAGATGGCCTTAATCCCCCATCTCCACGCCCGCATTGGTGCTGAGCAAGCACTGCTCGACGAGTTGATTGCGACCGCGGTCAAATACCCGGCGCTCGAACGCCTGGCCCGAAGCCTGCACTCGGCGCTCACGACGCTGCCGTCCGGAGAGGACCGGGATTCCTATCTGGTGAACTATGTCGGTGCCCTAGCCCGTGCCCAGCGCCGCGGGTGGCAGGAGACAGTTCGATCGTACCTAGACGAGGTGAAGAGCCTCTTGCCGCGCGTGTCGTTGCTGGCGATCCTGGCGCGCGGCTGCGCCGAGGACGACGACCTGCAAACAGCGCTCCACCTCTTGCAGGAGGCGCTTGAGCAATGCCAGGGCGTCACCATCGGCGATGACTTCGTGCCCGATCTTCTCCAGATGATGACTGGGGCTGAGCGTGTGCCGCCGGCCACCATCCTCGCGAATGCCCTCGGCGCGATCCTCAGTGCAGCACCATCCCTGGGCGCGCAGGACTGCGCGAACGTTGTGGCCGCCACGCGCACCCAGTTCGACCGGATCATGGACCAATTCGACCTTTCCGAGGCTGCACTGCTGTTGCTTAACCTCAACCGGTTGGCCATCGATGCGCTCGATGCTGCCGGTCTGCGCGATCTTGCTCAGGAGATGGCACGCGAGGTGATGCAGCCTTACTTGCGTATGGCCGCAGACGAGGATGCAACAGGAGCAATTCAAGGTCTCGTTCAGCCCTGGGCTGCTGTCGAGCTACTGGCCCTGCTGCCGATCCTCGCCCACTTTGGCGCCGAACATGATCGTGAGGTATGGTGGCATCTCTTCCGGGGCTGCCTGGCAGATGTCGGCTCGGCCTTGGACCTCCTGTGGATTGCCGAAACTGCAAGTGACCTGTCCACCGCCGATATCGGCGCTTCGGAGGTAAACGCGGTCCTGGAAGCGGTGGAGGAGCGCGCCGAGGCACTCTCTCTCGACGAGGTGGGCTTCGCCATCGCCGGCAACCTGGCACTGGGCTATGGCCGCGCGAATAATCCTGTGCACGCTCGCGATCTCGTCTCTCGCGTTCTCGACCAGGTTAGCGCTCAACAGTTGGGACCATGTCAGTATCCCGAGCAGGCAGCAGGCCGGGCCAACGGATTGACCGCAGTCTGGGCTGCGGCCTGCAGTTGTGGCGAGCGAGATCTGGTGGAACGAACGCTGGCCTGGCTGAAGGAAATTGCATCTACGGTGGTTCCGTTTAACAATCGAGCGGTTGTCTGGCGCCAGGCAATCCCCTCCGTGCGTGATCTTCCAGACCTTGATCTGGCAAGCGATGTTTTTGACCAACTGAAGCTGCGGATGGTCGAGAACGTCGAGCGTGGTCCTTTCCTGGCAACAGCGTGCCAACAATTCGGCGATGCCTATACCGAACTGGCGATGCCTGCGGAAGCGCAGCGCTTACTGGCGGATTGCGTCCGGCTAGCGCACACGACGATGGACGAAAAGCCATTGGTGGAGCTCCTGGCCTTGGCGGCTAGTAATTACGCTCGCCTCGGCGATATCGAGGCCAGCACCGGTCTTCTGAGGGGGCTCCTTCAGGTCATTCCACGCATCGAAGGCGACAACATCCAGGCCGACCGCCTGGATTACGACCTCATTGGGATAGGCGCGCTGGCCAGTGTCTCGCCGTCAGGCAAGGCAGCGGCAGCGCGGTTGCTTGACGAGGCGACAGGCATCGCTCAGTTGATCGGGCTGGACGAATACGCACTCAGGGCATTGGCCGCCGTCGTCCGGACGGCCGCAGCGCACGACCTGGCAGCTCCGGTCGATGCCATGACTGAGCGGCTGCGGAAGCTCAAGGAACCATGGGACAAAACCGGCCTTGTCGCCGTCCTGCAGGTCGCCTGGGCATTGCACCAGGCAGGGAAGGAGCGCGATGCCCAGCAGTTGCTGGGGCAGGTGGAGGCCGCGGTCGAGCACATGCCGCGCGAGGCCGACTACGAACGCCAGGCCGTGTGCCAAGGCTGCGCAGAACTCATTGCGTTTTGCGATGCGATGGGTGCACTCCAGCAGTCGACGCATTGGCGTGAGCTGGCCGGGGCACTGGCTGGTCAGATTCAGGATCCGACTTTTCGCACCAGCGCCTGCGCGGAGCTAGCCCGCATCGAAGCGCGCTGCAAGGATTCTCGCAGCGCCGGAACCTGGCTGGCCGAGGCCATTGATGCCTGGCATCGAATAGAGGAGCGGTTCTATGCGAGTCCCTACATAGGCGATATCTACCGAGCATGGGATGCGA
>Ga0315551_10003977_pt1 | contig 10395 bp, 6 predicted proteins | sample SalMarSW160290MG_FD_203678 | JGI IMG/M metagenome (GOLD analysis project Ga0315551, IMG submission 203678) | Salt marsh sediment microbial communities from the Plum Island Ecosystem LTER, Massachusetts, United States - Salt Marsh Sediment SW1602-90 ... | reverse complement strand
TCCGCGGGAGAGGGCATTGGGAGGTCCTGTAAGTCTTGCCGGGTTTGACCAGGTCTACCATAACAATCAAGTCGCGATATATCAGGTAGTCAGGTAACCATTGGATGATTCGAGAAAAATTGTCAGGTTGGTATTGGAAAGAATTACTCCTCCGAGTCTGGACCAGGCTGCGTCATCTCTCAAATCTTTGGCTGTTATGCCTGCCTATATTGTTCATCCTGCCTGACATCCTATCTTTCCCATATCCATCTGCCGAGGCGCTCTATTCGGATATTAGCGTCTCTCATTACCCCAACGCAATCTTCCTGCGCCGTTCGATTCTTGAATGGCATACGATTCCTCTCTGGTCCCCCACTATTCTAAGCGGATATCCGTTTGGGGCAAACCCTCTGTCGGGATTATGGTACCCACCTGGCTGGATCGCGTTGTTGCTCCCGCTTCCGTTCGGATTCAACATCATGGTGATGATCCATCTTCTATGGGGTGGCATTGGTATCTATTACCTGCTTCGGGTGGAAGGCGTAAATAAAACTGTTTCTCTGTTGGGGGCGTTAGCATTTGAATCTTTACCGAAGTTGTTTGCCCATTATGGGGCGGGTCACCTGACCCTGCTCTATGTCGTGCCATGGACGCCATGGTTGTTGCTGGCAGAGTCTTTAAGAGGGTCCGGGGATAGAGCTCTTTGGCAAGCCGGGAAGCTGACCAGAGTTTCTGCTAGCCTGCTACACCCTGGGATAATCCTGGCTCTGACCTTCTTAGCTGATCCACGCTGGGCAGTTTATGCAGGTTTGTTATGGGTTGGGTATATCCTGGTGCATAATCCCAAATCGAGGTTGCGGGGATTGACCACTCAAGCCCTGTTGGCCATATTACTGGCAGCTCCGTTAGCGCTTCCGTTACTCGAGTATACCCATCTGAGCACCCGCGCCGATCTTAGCCCAATGGATGTCTTGGTTTATTCCTTGCCAACAGAAAGGTTGCTGGGTTTAATTTATCCTATCTTTGGCGGCTTCCAAGAATGGACGTTTTATCCAGGGGCTATTATCCTAATTCTGGCGTTATTGGGTATGCTATGGAAAAAAACCAGGTCGCAAGGCAAATTCTGGATAGGAGTATTTCTTATCACACTGGTCTTCTCGCTGGGATCTCAAGTGCCTGTTCTGGTTTACCTGACAAGATTACCCGGGATCAACTTGCTGAGAGTGCCTGCGCGAGCCCTCTTCCTGACAGATTTTTCCTTGATCATATTGGCTTGTATAACGCTCGATCAAATGATTAAGAGCATAACCACTGCAGATATGAAGTTTATCAGTCTCACTTTGTTTGCAATAGCTGGGTTTGTGACCGCACTTACTGGAGGGATATGGTTGTTAATGGGAAATTTACCCTTGAACATTGGATGGGGCGGGTTGGTGATTCTACTAAGCCTGACTTGGTTGTTCCTCTACCTTCGAGGCAGGTTGCCATTAAAGATTTGTATAGCAGGTTTAGGTTTGATTGGTCTATTGGATTGGGGCTATTCGGATTTATCCGCATATAAGCCCCATACAATCGTTGTGGTGACTCAGGAAAAACAAGCAGTTGCCAGGTATATCGCAGAAATAGCAAATGGCTCTCGGATTTATTCGCCTTCTTATAGCATCCCACAACAAACCGCGGCTCTGCAACATCTTGAACTGGCAGATGGGGTAGATCCATTGCAGTTGAAATCGTACGCAGAATTCATGCAAGCGGCAAGTGGCATACCGGAAGCGGGATACAGCGTTACCTTGCCACCTTTTGGGGATGATGATCCCAATGTAGCCAACGCGGCTTATCGCCCGGATTCCAAGGTGCTTGGATTACTAAATGTAGGTTACCTGGTAGCTGAATACGATATCACCAGTGACGGTTTAGCTTTGATCGCTCGTTTTGGGGATACGCGCCTCTATAAAAACTTGCTGGAACTGCCCAGAGCCTGGATACAATCCGAAAATGGAGCAGGAGGAAGGATTATTCCCGCCATGATCACCTCTCGGAGCCCTAACCGCATCTCGATCCAAGCTAATGGCCCCGGGATTCTGGTAATTTCAGAAATCGCTTATCCTGGTTGGCGGGTTTACGTAGATGGGAAAGAAAGCGATATCAGGGTGACGGACCAGATCTTGCGATCGGTGAAAATTAATGCGGGTACCCATGAAGTGATCTTTAGCTATCGCCCCATGAGTATTTATATCGGTCTGGTGCTCTTTACGATCGGTGTGGTAGTGGTTTCAAGAAAGAGACAATATCCCTTGAGTCAGGAAAACGAATCCCAAATAGATCAAAAAAACCCCGGCAACAAAGATTAGCCCACGGTAAATCCCATCAGTTATCCAGCGCCGACCGCTTGCAACTATGGTAGAAAGGGTGGTATCCCAGGCAAAATCTGCAGAGATATGCCCGAGGTAAAAAGCGATTAATGCAGCCACACCTAATGCACGTGCTTGGGTTAAATAGCCAGCTGCCACGGTCACCCACCATGCATACCAGAACGGATTGCTAACCGTGGCGACCATGCCCAAACTTACTAATTGTCTTGAGGTCATGTTCCCCAACTCGGAATTCTTACCCGGCAACCCGATCTTTTTTCGCCACGAATCCCATGCCATTTTTGCACCCATCCAGGTGAGGAGAGCCCCGCCGAGCAAAGCAATAACTGTTTGAATAGTGGGATGTGCTAAACCTGCAGATAAACCAAAAGCAATCAGTATAACGATAAGCAGTTCCAGGAGAGAATGACCTGTGGCTACTAATGGCCCGGTAAACCAACCTCGTCGAGGGGACTGACTTACGATTGCTACTGATACTGGTCCGGGTGAGATAACCGCTCCAAAGCCAACAACGAATGAAAAGATAAAAACAGCAGGAATGGAGGAAGAAGGAATCATGATAATCGCAGAAGAATTAACCTAGATTTAGGGTGTGGAAAAAACCTTGCCAGTCGATCTTATATAAGGATTAAGCGCAGGATGAATTGGGGTGATTTTACCATGTTGGTCCAGTAATTTGCCCCAAGATCCAAACCAATTAAATCACTATTATTATTCTTAGTGAATTACCATCTTGAAAACTTTAGTAGTTACGCAGTTCAGGGGAAAATCAGGGGTGTTTGGGCAACGCCCGCCCAAACACCCCTATCCTCCCACCAACTGCATAAGTTCTAAACTTAATATTGTGAAGGAGGGGATATACTATCCAAATCCATGATATCTTAGATGTCAATCAATTCGAAACCAATAAAAACCCTCTGATCTGATAGAATATGCCTTCAACATGATTAGAAAAAACTTACGCCTGCCCTATCTATTTCTGATCATAACGCCATTTGTCTTATTGTCTCCAATATTGTTAACAGGACGGGCTTTATTTTGGGGGACACCCTCTTTGCAGTTTGTTCCCTGGTGGTCATGGGCTTGGGAAACTCTGCGAACGGGACATTTGCCCTTATGGAATCCCCTTTTAGGGATGGGCGCACCGTTACTCGCCAATTACCAATCCGCATTGTTCTACCCCCCCAACTGGATGTACCTGGTACTGGGAGGGTTGGGTGGGTCAGGATTGATCGCCTGGGGACAAGCCATGCTGATAGGGTTGCACCTTTGCTGGGCAGCTCTGGGTATGGCGTTGCTTGCCCGTCGATTGGGGTTGAATCTACTAGCCCAGATAATTTGTGGGCTGTCATTCAGCCTTTCGGGATACCTGGTTACTCGAGCGGGTTTTCTCAGTATAAATGCAACTTCTGCATGGTTACCCTGGATAATCCTAGGTGTTACCGAGCTTGTTTTTACAATAAATTCTGCTAGAGAGCGAAAAGTCGGCGTTGCAGGTGAAAATAAAACCAAGAGTACGAATTTTGGTATCCCATTTCATGTCTTCAAGAAGATAATGAAGAAGCCGGTACTGATTTTGATCCCCAGTATAGGCATGCAATTGCTGGCGGGGCATGCGCAAACCAGCTGGTACACGCTTGTACTGGCAGTAATTTGGGGTGGGTACCTGACTTTCGCCGAGAGAGAAACGCAGAGGTCTACAAGAATACAGGGGAAAGCGCATAGCCATATTTCAGTAAGAACACCATATCTCTCAAATGTAACCTTTAAAGACCTACTCGGGTACATCCATCGATTGGCGTCAATGTGGGGTTGGTTAGGATTTGTAATCCTATCAGGGATTTTGCTAGCGGCTGTGCAGCTACTCCCAACAACCGAATATTTGCTGGTATCACAACGTGCTAAAGCAGTGGATTACGAATTCGCTATGACATATTCTTTCTGGCCGTGGCGCTTCCTGACTGTGCTAGCACCAAAACTTTTTGGTGATCCGGCGACTGGTGATTATTGGGGTTATGGTTATTATTGGGAAGATGCGATTTATGTGGGATTATTACCGTTGATATTGGCTATGATAGCGGTCTACAATGGAATAAAGAAGAGACATTTGCAGGACCACGAATTGTCTCATGCGGAACTCAACCCAACTAAATTGGAAACTTTTTTATTGATTGTAATGTTGTTTTCTTTTCTGTTGGCTTTGGGTAAGAACACACCTATTTTCCCGTGGCTGTACAAGCATGTACCAACCTTTTCCATGTTTCAGGCGCCCACCAGATGGACAATTTGGGCAGAATTTGCTTTAGCTCTGCTAGCCGGCATGGGTGCGAATTCCTTAAAACGTCCTACAGGCAAGGGTTTGTATTGGACTCGCCTGGGGGTCGCCGGTGCTATCGCAATTTCATTTGGGGCAGGCTTGGCCGCAATATTTTCTGAAAACATTATTGAAGCGATTAAGCCATCCTTTCTGAAAGCGACGGCTATGACCGGCGTGTGGGGTGTAGGCGCCGGTATTCTGATTCTAACTGCCCCGCTCGCACCGCTTGAAAGTTCTGAGGAAAGCAGGCTAAGGAAGAACTGGTGGTTTTGGGCTGCCAACATATTCGTAGCGGCAGATCTGTTAATTGCCGGTTGGGGCCAGAATCCAGGAGTTGACAGGAATTTTTATCGCACTGTTCCTGGGACAATATCACAAATTAAACCATTGTTGGGAGACGAACGCCTGTATATTTTTCCTGAAGGTGAAGATGCTCTTAAATATTCTCGCTTTTTTCGCGCAAACACATTTGCCCCACCCGAAAGCTTCACTGGTTGGGACAATTTGCGAGACACTTTTTTACCTAATCTGTCTCTCCTGGACGGGATACCGACGGCAAGCAATTTCGATCCCTTGGTGCCAGGAAGATACCAGGTATGGATATCAGCTTTGGATCAAGCATCTTTACAGGTTAAGTCTGAATTACTGAACCTTATGAGTGTAAAAATAGTAGAAAATGTGGATAATACCCATCCATTCGGGATATATTTTCAAATAGGGGACCCTTATCCGCGGATTCGATGGCTATCTTGCGGCTTATTGGCTAGTAATGGGGATCAAGCTTTAGATCGGATATTGAACGGAAAGATGGATTTTAATAGCGAAGTGGTACTCGAAGCAGACACGCCTATAGAAATCCCCGATTGCCTCGATGCAGGGGGTGCCTCCGTGCAAACAACGTCTGCATCCCCCAATGATCTAAAAGTTGAGATAGAAGCAAAATATCCTGGTTTTCTGTTAATAGCCGATGTATGGTATCCTGGGTGGAAAGCCTGGATCGACGATACACCAATCCCTATCATGAGAGCGAATTATTTATTCCGGGCTGTGAGTATTCCTTCGGGGAATCATGAGGTAACTTTAGCCTATCGTCCAATCTGGTTTTACGTTGGATTGGCTATCTGTATAATTGCATGGTTGGGGTTAGGCTATTTGTGGGTTAATTCAAGCGCAGAAGAACGATAAAGCGCATTCAAACAGCAGGATTATATTGTCTAAATCTTTATCGTAGGAGAACGATATGTCACTCGTGCAAGATTTTTCAGACACAATTATTGAAAATATAGAAAAAGTTATTGTTGGTAAACGGTCGACGGTAGAGTTAGCGGTGATTAGTTTACTCTGCCAAGGTCACCTGTTGATCGAGGATGTACCTGGTGTTGGCAAAACCATGCTGGCCCGCAGCCTGGCACGTTCGTTAGGCTGCAAGTTCAGCCGCATTCAATTTACACCTGATATGTTGCCGAGCGATGTAACCGGGGTTTCGATCTTTAACCAGGTAAGTCGTGATTTTGAGTTTCGGCCAGGCCCGATTATGGCTCAGATTGTCCTTGCTGACGAGATAAACCGGGCGACGCCAAAAACGCAAGCCGCGCTCCTGGAAGCGATGGATGAAAGACAGATTACTGTTGATGGATTAACTCATCTCCTACCGCACCCTTTTATGGTTTTGGCTACTCAAAACCCCATCGAATATGAGGGAACATTTCCTCTGCCAGAAGCACAATTGGATCGTTTTTTACTGCGGGTCCGCTTGGGATATCCACAAGCCGATGAGGAGATTAACGTGCTTGAGCGCCAACAGTTCCGTCACCCGATTGAGGAGCTGGAGAGCGTCATATCAAGTGAACAGGTATTGCAAGCCCAGGAGGCGGTGAAGGAAGTCTTCGTAGCCTCACCCGTAAAACAATATATCGTGGAACTGTCTCGGCGAACGCGTGAATATCCGGAGGTTTACCTGGGAGCCAGCCCACGTGGTAGTTTGACCTTATACCGGGCAGGTCAGGCACGAGCGGCATTGCAGGGACGGGATTATGTGCTCCCGGACGATATCAAGGCTCTGGCTGGAGCAGCGCTCGGACACCGCGTTATCCTCGGACCAGCAGCTCGCCTGAGAGATTTATCTGCCGAACAAGTTGTCGAAGAGATTTTAGACACGGTCGCAGTGCCAGGAGGAGATCTTACTTTCCAGAATTAAGTATGACGACCGGTCAGCGAATTGTATTGATTCTACTGGTACTCAGCGTGTTTGCTGGGATTGTTTCGGGATCGCAGCTATATTACCGCTTAAGTTATTTATCGGCATTGTTAATGGTATCAAGTTGGTTTTGGGCAAAGCTGGCCTTACGAGGTCTCAGGTTTCGCAGACGAGCACGCACTCTGCGCGCCCAAGTAGGTCAGATCTTCGAGGAACGATTTGAAATCGATAACCCTAATCGTTTACCACGAATGTGGATAGCAGTAAGAGATGAATCTCCCTTACCTGGATCTCAAGGGTCGCGGGTCTTCGCATTGATCGAGGGAAAGCGGGGGCGCACATACTTGGCACGTACGCGATTGGTAGAACGTGGCGTGTTTTCTTTAGGGCCAACGGTGTTGGAGTCTGGAGATCCATTTGGGCTTTTCCCTGTTAGCGAGTTGATCCCAGCAAGCAATTCACTGCTGGTTTATCCGATGATGGTTGATATCAGTTCTTTTATCAGTCCACCTGGTTTGATGCCGGGAGGGGAATCGCTCCGCCGGCGTACTCCACAAGTGACTGCCAATGCGGCGGGTGTACGCGACTATGCGCCTGGTGATCCTTTAAACCGGATACATTGGGTGAGCACAGCCAGGAGGGGGCGATTGATATCTAAGGAATTTGAACTGGATCCCCAAGGGGATGTATGGTTGTTCTTAGATTCGACTCAAGATAATCAGGCGGGATTGCCTTATGATAGATCTGCACTACTAGCTGAATCCTTGTGGAAGCGAGACTCTCGAGTCGATTTACCCCCTTCAACCGAGGAATATGGGGTCAGTATCGCAGCTTCCCTGGCGCGTTATTATTTACAACAAGGACGTGCATTAGGTTTTGTCAGTGCTGGGCAATTGTTAAGCTTGCTGCCTCCAGAGCGAGGAGGGCGCCAGCTAGGCAAAATCCTAGAAGCATTAGCAATGCTAAGGGCAGAAGGAAATCTGCCACTTCATGGGTTGGTGGAAATCCAGGCACAACATCTTGCTCGGGGTAGTGCTGTGGTGATAATTACCCCGTCCGTTCACCAGGAGGTAGCTTTAGCAGCTGATTATTTATTGCGACGCGGGCTACGCCCAATTGCGGTATTGATCGATGCGGCTTCCTTCAATGGCGCTGCAGGTACGAATGAGTTGGTTGAGATGCTGAAAATGTTACGAATACCTGTTCGACAAGTGAAACGAGACATGAAGCTAGAAGTAGCTTTATCGGGACGATACCAATAAATATGATTTTGGGTCTAATCTCGAATCACTAAGAAGATGAAAAGCATATCGATTTTTTGAGCACAAGCGTTACAACCTAATCCATCTTATCCTTGGTCGGATGAGTAGCTTATGATCAACGGCACATCAATGAAAAACCTTGGTGTGCCTTGATTTTTTATCGAATTTTCGATTTTTTATTCTGTAGATAATTGTAACAAACCGGCGATTACTTCGTTTTCTTGTATAGTAGGTGAAATTTGCTACAAGCCCACTGATTGAGGTTGAGTAAAGGCAACTATAAAAAACCAGCAATATTCCGGAAAATATTGAGATTGTATTCCTGGGCAGCAATGAAGCGATGATCAAAACTGGTCGCTAATCCTACATTTTTCGTAGGTAGATTATCGTGGAGCTAATAGCGAAACCGGCCTTACCAAGCCGGTTTTTATTTTCTCGGATTTCACCCATCTAATACACAGGGATCAAACACTGGTAATCTGGAGGTGAATCCAAATGACCTGTAAACTGCATATAGTTAAGAAAATCATTTGGTTGATGGCCTTAATACTGATTTCAAACGGTTGTAGTAGTAGAGAAAATAGAAGCATGGTCACCGATACACCCCAACTTGATCAATGGGTCCCTGTTGATACTGATCCTGCTGATGGCACTTCACCCATTGAAGTACGCCTAGCCCTCTCACGTGTGCCAAAGTTGAATGAAAGCGTTGATTTAACCATGATGATCTTCTCGAAAGTTGACTCACCGGGAACGATAGCGAGTATTTATTTGCCAGAAGGTGCTGAGTTGCTCGAAGGCAACCCATCTTGGCAGGGCGATCTTCAGGCAAAAGTTCCCGTATTCATAGGGGCGCGATTGAGGTTTAATAAAGAGGGGGATTGGGTAATTAAAGCCAAAGCCCAGCGGTGTCTTGGGAAGGGAGAGGACTGGGGGGATATTGCGTGCGTGACCCTGCATGTCGGTAAAGAGAACAGCAATGCTGAAATTGCGACACAAGCACCCGGTTCCCCTGCTTGCGATTCACCCCCTCAGAATTGATTATTCAGATATACGCCCTTAATTCAAAGGCATCCAGACTTCTTGATCTGTGAGCGCCCAGGAGGGATAGGGTTCCCTGGCCAGAAAGCGATGGGCGAAGAGGGATGCCAGCTTGGCATAACGTTCACCTGCACTCTCTGCCAATAAATAGAGCAAGGCTACCTGAGCAGCGTCGGCGAGACTGGTAAGAATGGCTTTGCTGAACCATTGGGCCTGGTCGGAATTGGATCTGGCAATTTCGGAAAGCGAATTCTCGATGGTCTGGCGCGCCAATCGAGCCTCGGGTATATTCATTCTCAGGAGCAGAGGTATAAATTCATCCAGGAAGGGTTCATGTGCTCCCTTCTTATGCATGGCTTCTAACATATCCAGGGCTTGTATGTTACTGGTTCCCTCCCAAATGGCTGTGACCAGGGCTTCACGGTGGAGGCGGGAAATCGGGTATTCATCCAAGAAGCCGAGACCTCCAAAAAGTTCCATGGCTAAGCGAGTGGATTCAGCGGCGTGTTTGGCGGTGCGGTTTTTTGCTAGGTGGGAGAGAAAGCGTGCATAATGATAGCCAATTGTATAAGGCGGCTCTTCCTTCCAGGATTCATCGAATTTCTGAACGGCATGAAATACCAGACAAAGCCCTCCAGCAGTTCTAACTGCCAGATCGGTGAGATCCCATTGTATCAAGGGGTGGTCAACCAATAATTTACTAAAGGCAGTGCGTGAGCGGACCCTGAAAAGGGATTCAAGGTGAGCTTTGCGGGTCAATCCCATGGCTCCAACTGCATTGGCAAGGCGCGATACAGTTAGGTTCTCGAGGGTATAGTAGATGCCTAAACCAGCTTGGCCAACCAGATAAGCCTGGCTATCGTGAAATTCTACTTCCCCAGTTGGCACCGCGCGAGTCGCGCTTTTGTCTTTTAAACGGCGGACGAAGAAATTGAGGTGATTACCTTGATCAACCCGCGGAACGAGAAAAAGGGCAATACCCTTTGGCCCAGATTCTGTACCCTCAGGTCGAGCTGTTACCAGAGCTATATCAGCGAGACCAGCGTTGCTAGCGAAATATTTATGATTTCCTAGGAGCCTCCAGGAACCGTTTTCACGGTGGGCAATGGTGAGATTGGCACCCAGATCGCTGCCTCCTTGAGTTTCTGTCATCCAGGTAGCACCCCAGGCTTCACCTGAAAGCAAAGGCTCTAACCAGGACTTGAGATCAGGGCAATATTTATAAAT
>Ga0315551_10003976_pt1 | contig 10398 bp, 9 predicted proteins | sample SalMarSW160290MG_FD_203678 | JGI IMG/M metagenome (GOLD analysis project Ga0315551, IMG submission 203678) | Salt marsh sediment microbial communities from the Plum Island Ecosystem LTER, Massachusetts, United States - Salt Marsh Sediment SW1602-90 ... | reverse complement strand
CATGCCAAATTCTCGAAAAGAGATTTTGAACATTACAGGGTTTTCCCTTGAATAATTTTCCTGTGAGTTGTAGGTTGAAAGTAGTTTTATGCTAGCCGAGGTGTAGAACACGGTTAGATTTAAGGAGTGACGAGCGGCGTTGTAGTGATATACTCTGGCGTTAAGCGCTTCTGCCTATAATACCTTCTGAGCTCAAAACATTTTCCTCGTCTTTTCTCGCAGCAGCCATCAAATTGCGGATATGCGCCGTTGCCCAGAGGAAAGCCACCGCCGCTCCAACGGTGTTGCCCACTGCTATGCCAAACCAGACTCCCATAAGACCCCTGTCCAGGATGAAAGCGAACAGCACCGAGAATAGAGGTGTCAACACCAGGGTACGGATAATTGTTGCTATGAGGGCGTTCATTCCCTTGCCCGTACCTTGGAACACAGCGGAAGACAATATTCCGAAGGCTGCCGTCGGATAGAACAGACACATTATCCTCAAGAAAACTACCAGATCATCGGCGATCCGAGCCGAAGCCTCGGCCTGGGTGAACATCGCCGTGATCTGGAGAGAAAGTAAGAAGGTGGCAATCGCTATCAAGATCTCGATGACAACACCTATCTTCAAAGCGTACATAAAGGCCACCTTAAGCTTTTTGAAGGCGTGTTGCCCGAAGGTAGCGCCGGTAACCGATACCACGGCAGTGGCCATTCCAAGAAGAGGCAGTATGGCAATGGTGGCTACTCTCCATCCGGTGGTGTAAACTGCCACCCCGTCGGTGCCGCCAGCACGCACGAGAATGAGATTTATGATCAACATGGTAAATGACATGGAGAGCTGCTGGGCCGAGGCGGGTAAACCGACCTTAAAGATATCTGCTACGATTTCTTTTTTGAATCGAAAGCCACGGAAGCTGAATGAGATGTAGGTGTCTTTCTTGAGGAAGAGCCAATTAAACAGGATCACGGATGTAACGAGCAACGATAAAATGGTAGCCCAGGCAGCCCCAGCAACGCCAAGCTTGAGCGTATAAATGAAGATAGGATCCAGTACCATGTTGATGCCGGAGCCCAATATCATGGCGAACATAGCTCTCCTGGCATCTCCTTCACTGCGCAGTATGGCAGCTGCAATGTTGACAAAGAATACAATTGTGGTACCGGCGAACATTATCTTAGCATAGGATACGGCCATACCAATCGTTCTTCCGGCGCCCAACTGAAGGAAGACGTTCTCAGCGAAGAGGAACAGCGGAATCGTGAAAACCACTGCTACCAAGAGCATTATTATGATTGTATGGGCCGCAACGGCGTCTGCGCCCTTCTTATCTCTGGCCCCTATCCTGCGGGATATGGCAGATCCACCCCCTAGTCCTAGCCCCGTGGCTATGGCCATGGCCATGAAGAAAAAGGGGAAAAAGAACCCCACCGCCGATAGGGCATCAGCACCCAGCCCAGAGACCCAAATAGCATCGACAAGATTGTATATTGTTTGCACTGACATTGCTGTGATCATAGGCAAGGCAAGCTTGATGATGGCTTTTTTGGGGTTACCCAATAGAGTCTTGACGCCCTCAGTCTCAATTTTGGGAGAGGGCGTATCTGACAGGGGCTGCCCGGGGGATTGCTCAGTCATGAAAGTTTCCTTGATTCTATAGGATTTAACCAGTTACTGCTTCTTTCAAACCCTTGGCTGGTTCAAACATTGAACCTATATTCCAAATCTATTCGCCAAGATGTCGGATAAAGCCGTATTTCCTGGAAATCACAAGATCTGCCTTTCTGGCTGGTTGGTCTTCTTTTATTCTGTAATCAACGTCCATGATTTCTATAAACTCTGCTTTATAGTCCTTTTAAAACCCGTCGAAAATTTTGGATAACTGGCTATAAACCCACCTTACCACTTATTCAAGAATTCTTTGATGACATCTTCTGGAGATAAATTAAGATAAATTTGACTGGTTGTCAATTTTATGTCCTCTTTTTTCCTCCTCTTCCTTCAGCCTCTTCAATCTCTGCTCACGACGAGCTTTTGCTTCTTCATATTTTTTTCTCTCTTCTTGGGTTTGAAGAATGAGCTGAGGAACAGGGGTAGGTCGTCCTTTTTCATCAAGAGCTACCATGGTTAGAAAAGCGGTGGCTACAGGGAGAACCTGGCCGGTTTTTACTTTTTCTGTGTCCACATGAACCTCAATCTCCATACTGGTTTTTCCCACAAAGGTGAGCTCTGCTCTCAAGGAAATAACATCACCAATACGAACAGGGTTTTCAAAATTCAATGAGTCTATGGAAGCAGTGACTACGTTACGGCGAGCATGACGAGAGGCAGCTACATAGGCCACCTCATCTACCAGTTTCATGATGATGCCTCCATGAACATTACCATAATGACTGGCATGGTGGGGCATCATAACCTGGGAAAGAGTAGCAGTTGATTCTATTACTTTCTTTCGTATCTCCATTTTCTGCCCCTCCTTAACTCTCTTATGGTCTTTGAATAGAAAAATATCGACAAGGTAATCGGATTATCCTTGATATGGGGACGTGATTATTTTTACTTCCGTGAGTTCTTCGGTCAATCAGACCAGCGAATCTTTAGCATCAGATTATGGTTTCGCCGCGGTATGATGCATTTCTCTATGGAAAAGAAAAAACTCATTCTCTATATTTGAAAGAATGGGCTCATTCATAGATGACCTCGGCAGGTACATAGGATCTGGCTAATAAGTTTCAAAAGATAAAGATGCCAGTTGCTTATGTTTAGCTACAATCTCTAATCTCCATGTTCCAATCCGGCCATGTAGATTCTTGAAGGCATAGGTTCGCCATCCTCTTGGAGCTAGATTGAATCCAACCCCCTGAGTATAACTGCGGACAAGCTTTCCGTTGTAGTACCATAAATAAGTGATTTCTGTCTTTTTGCCTTTTTCATATCCTGGTGGGCCAAAGACTCTTACAAAACACCAGATTGTGCCGATATCTACAGAGATTCGGGGGATTTCTTCTTCAAATCTATTTACTGGCGTACGATCATCAACCCTTTCACAGAGGCAAGCTCCCACTTTTATATTGGGGCTTTCTAAAGTTAAAGGTTCACTGATCTTTACGGTTTTTCTGGTAACATTATCAGCTCTAACTTCCTCGATGACCTTGGTATCTTCACTAATTTCAAGGCCTCGGGAGCATAGTTCTTCCACATGATGAGCTTCAACAATCACATAGTCACGATCGGGCACATTTGAGAACTGAAATCGACCTTTTTCATCAGTGACACTCTGCTTATCTATCTCTTTTATCGTCACTATTACGTCTTTTCTGGGATTATCAAATATATCCCTAACCTCACCTTCGATTTTTAGCTGGATCTCAGGTGCCGGCGAAGACTGTCCCTGAGAAGGTTTCGTTGACCCAGGCGGAGTAGGAACTTCTTGAACATTTTGTCCCCCTACAAACACAGTTAACCCCAGTAAAAGAAATCCCACTCCTACCCCACCCCCAAAATACTTTGGCTTCTGCCATTTTCGATTGATAGTTTTCTCCTTCATATTTTTCACCTCCTTGAGATCACTTTCTATTTCAGGTCGCTGTCCCTATTTGTTATTTATTGTTCCTTTAGATTGGTGCCCAGCTCGCGTCGCGAACGAGCGAGCGCAATGTGTCAGCCTTTGGACCAAATTGCTCCAATTTAGACAAGGCCTCCTGCTTGAACCGGCTAGCCCAGGTCTTTGCGCCGTCTATCCCGAACAGATCAACAGCAGTGCGCTTACCCTCGTCCATGCCTGAATGCTTGCCTGTTTCCTCGACTCCCGCCACTATATCAGCCACATCGTCAAGGAACTGATAGGACAGACCCAGGTTCATGCCGCACTCGTAAAGCAGCAAGGCTTCGTCCTCGTTGGCACCACAGAGAATCGCGTCGGCTTTGGCAGCCGCCGCATAGAGGACACCAGTTTTTAAACGGTAGCATCTCAATAGATGGTCACCGTCCTCAATGGGCTGGGTGAGATCTATTTCCTGGCCCTCATACATACGGAATCCCGCCCGGCTAACTTCTAACGCCGCGGTCACGCGGCGTTCATAGGAGACCATCGGATTGTCCAGGCTCACGGCGTAAGCCATATTCACGAGGAACGCCGGCGTCATATCTACTGCCCAGCGAGGGAACACCAGGTGGGCACACGGCTTACCGTGTCGGACTTGAGCGTTGTCCATGGAAGGTAGATCGTCAAGCAACAGGGAAGCTGCATGGACCAGTTCGACGCCACAAGCCCCCGGCATGGAGATATGGAACGCGTCGTGGTGGAATATCTCGCCTGCGGCAACAGCAGCTATGGGGCGCCACCGATGCCCCCCGCCCATGACAGCATATTTAGCCACCCGGGAGATTTCAGTGTCGGGATGTTTGGAAAATACTCTCGCCAGGTATTCTTCCACCGCTACTCGAATACGTTTTTTAAATGCATCAAAATTGCTGGCCTTGTTCATTGATTTTCCTCCTTTTTTGGAGATGAGTCGTCTCGGTTATAGAGAGAATCTCCGGAATTCTTATATCGAAACCTTTCCTCCTGCATGTCAGGCAAAACCAATCGGGCATCGAACACATAGGCCATCAGGAGTGGCCAGACTGCTCCATAGCCGAAGGCCCAGACGATCTCTTCCAATGGCACTCGCAAAAGGCTGGGGCCCCAAAGGTTGTCGGCGTTCCATTGCAGAAGAAAGTCGGGCCATATCACAGACGGTGCACCGGCCAAAACCAGGTATAGAAGCGTAAACCCTATCGCCCCAGCTACAGGAATGGGCCAGAGCTCGCCACGCCGCCACAGCAGTAGCACGCCAAGAACAACGATGCTCACCATTACGGATGTCATCACTCCTAATCCAGAGAACCCGCATACCAAGGCGATGGCCACGCCTGATGACGTACAGGCAATGTAGCGTCTCAAAAGGCGTCCTGTTTGGAGGCTCAGCGTAATCCGGCGCTGCACCAGCCATATCGATAGCAGCCATGCAATACCGCCGTTTGCGAATGAAAAGATGATGTCTTCCGGACCGGTCAGAAAATTGGCCACTCGTACAGGATTCCAGTATTCCGGCACAAAGGCGACTGAGGCCAAGGCATATGGTGCCGAGAGCAAGCCGCTTAAGAGCATCAACCGCCGCTGCTCCTGGAACACTATGAGTCCTACTAAAAAAATTATAAGCAGTGCTAGACTCAGGGCCAGATAAGGATATGCGCTAAGTACTGTCATACTTTTATCACCAAAATTAAGTATATTACTCATACTTCAGTGCATCCACCGTGTTGAGGCGCACGGCTCGCCAGGCGGGATGCAGGCTGCCCAGTACGCCTAGAAAGAGCACCGCGCACGATACCTCCAACACCAGGCGGGGGGTGACCTCGGGCTCGAGGAACCCACGCACCTGGGGCAGACTGGCCAACCAGGTCAGCCCACCAATACCCAGGACAGACCCCACAGCGCTACCAATCATCGCCAGTATCAAGCCTTCCGTTACAATCATCGTCAAAATACGACCTGCTTGCCAGCCAATGGCTGACAGCACGCCGATCTCGTGCGTTCGTTCCGTGACCGACATGAGCAACGTGTTCAGCACCACAACCAGTGCCATAACCAGCGCGATGGTGGAGGTACTCCAGGCCATTGCGCGCAACAGCCGAAGTATGTCGTTGTTGTCAGCGATTTCGCGAGTTTCGGTAAACATCAGATCCGGGAAGGCCTCGGAGAGACGGAATTGCACGGCGGCCACCCTCTCTGGATCGTCGGGGCGATCCAGGCGAAGGTTGAATTCCGTAACCTTACCAGGCCGATCCACCAGATCCTGCATGGCAGGCAACTGAAGGACTATGGTGTTATTGCTCATGACACCGGTTTGTTTAAACGTGCCTGTCACAACGAACTTACTGCCGCGAAGCCGGATGGTATTCCTCGGCTTTTTGCCCAACGCCTCAGCCGCGGCTTGTCCCAGGAGGATACCAGTTGGCTCCCCCAGCCCGGGCAGGCTTCCCTCGTGCAGGCGCAGGGTTTGCCACAGGTAACCGCTCGGGGACCAACCTGTGACCAGCGCGGTGTGGCCAGACTCCAGTGTCACCAGATCGACAAGCTCACCGGCCACGGCTCGGATGCCATCTATCCGGCGCAACTCATCTGCAACACTTTCATCGATGGAAGCAGTCAATAGCTCTACAGCCCCTTTACGCACAGCCAACATATGTGTGCCTCTCTCGAGGAGACTGTTGATCCAGGCTTGCTCCAACCCACGGGATATGCCGACCAGCGCGATAAAACTAGCTACGGCCACAGCAATCCCCAAAGCCGTTAAAGAGGATCGCATCGGCCTACGCCCCAGGTTACGGATCGGGATGCTCAGGAATCGCATATCTGTTTTCTCACCATGCCGTTAGTCCGATACGATCAATCCATCCACGAGCCGCACCACACGGCTGACACGGGAGGCGATCTCGCGTTCATGAGTAACCACAACCAGTGTGGTTCCCTCGTTCACGTGGATGTCCCCGAGCAGGTTCAGAATTTCCGCCGAGGTCTTAGAGTCGAGATTTCCGGTTGGCTCATCAGCCAAAATCAGGTCTGGGGAGTTGGCCAAACTCCGTGCGATGGCGACGCGCTGCCGTTCGCCGGCTGAGAGTTCGCTCGGGCGATGATGGGTACGCTCGGCCAAACCCACGCGCGCAAGCAGGTCCGCCGCCTGCTGACGCCGCTCTTCTGCACGCCGTTTTACACCGAACATAGGCACTTCCACGTTTTCCAGGGCCGTCAGGGTCGACAGCAGATTAAAGGCTTGGAAGACAAAGCCGATGCGCTCGGAGCGCAGATCGGCCCATTCTTTTGCCGACCCAGGCTCAATGCCTTCGAAAAACACACGCCCTTGGGTAGGACGATCGAGTCCGCACAGCAGATGCAACAGCGTTGATTTGCCGCTGCCGCTGGGGCCGACAATTGCCAAGGACTCCCCGCGTGAAATCCCCAACGTCACATCACACAGGGCGATAACGCGCCCGTCATCATAGAATCGGCTTACCTGCTCAAGTGAAGCGATGGCGTCGTCATGGGATAGGAATTTCCTTTTTTCCCTTGCCTGCCATTTCTTCATTTTTTTATCTTTTCAACCTCCTAATTTTTATAAATTTCGCTGACAAAAAAACTGTAATTCATGAAAAACAATTTTCCTCCGGAAAACAGGGACAGCGACCATTTATTCATTCTGACGAGGCCTTCCTCGTGGTAAAGTCTTTAGTCGCCGCCCAAGCAGTCCCTCTATCCTGCTTATAAAACGGTGGTCTCCACAAGGACGTCCGGTCTCCGGGTGCTACTCCTTACTTCATCTATTGTTAGCTTATCATCTTCTTCCTTTAAATACTCCAACCAATCTCTTATCTCCCGGTATAATCTTCAGATAAAATCGGGTCCGAACCCCTATTAACATGTCCTCCCACGCTCGACCACCTGTATTCCTCAGGTCTATCTATAACTTCTGCCCGGACAGGATTGTTCTCCACATACCTTATGGCGGCAAATAAATGCCTCTCATCAAGACCCCATGAGTAAAATCGGCCCTGCCATGAGTGGCCTTTTGCTTTCTTCTTTCTATTAAAGTGCTGTGAATACTTCATGTGGAGAGCATTAAAGGTGGGTGCAAGCGAATCTTCTCTCATGAGAACACAGACAAAATGTACATGATTGCTCATAAGACAATATGCCCATATCTTCAAAGACTATCTCCGAGTATAATCTCTGAGCCACGGTAGAGATTGTCTGAAATCATTCCTGTCTTCAAAAACAGGTTGCTGATAATTTCCCCTTTGAGTGACATGATGAGGAAAACCTTTTGCTACGGCTCTTGATATTCCTGGCACCTCAAAGATTTACATGCAGCGACTCAACCTAATAATAATGGTCGCTGTCCCTATTTTCCTATTAGTGATTGTGAAGATCTTACTTTTATCTTAGCTAAAAAGCAGCCCGTGTCAAAAAGAGCCTCACGGGATTTGGGTGAGGGTTGACTAATAGCTCTCTTTTGTTAAATTAAATGCTACAAATGAATATTTTAAATAATGAAAAAGAGGTAAACTAAAATGGGACTTCAAATGAAAATGTGGCTATTGGTGGCTTTAATGTTCGGCATTCTCTATGGAGTAATTACCGGAATCGGAACCTGGATGGAAGCAGGAAATGCTTTGTTTTATCTGGCTTTAGCTTCCCTGTTCATAGGCTTTCAGTATTTGATTGGACCTTCACTGGTGCAGCTAATGATGAGGGTAAAATGGGTTTCAGAAAGAGAAGAGCCTGAACTCCACCAGATGGTAGGAGAACTTGCTGAAAGAGCTGGCATTCCAAAACCGAGGGTGGGCATCTCTAGATTAGCAATTCCCAATGCCTTTGCTTTTGGGAAAACCTTAAGAGATGGAAGAGTTTGTGTTACCCAAGAAATTCAGAGATTGCTCAATAAAGATCAATTGAAAGCAGTGCTGGGCCATGAAATCTCCCATCTTAAAAACAGAGATATGATGATTATCACTTTGCTTTCGGTCATACCTTTGATGCTTTACTGGTTAGCTTGGAGTACACTCTGGGGAGGGATGTTTGGTAGAAGAAGGGAAGGTGGAGGGTACGCTGTTCTGATTGGTCTGGGAGCTATGCTTCTTTATTTTGTAACCAACCTTTTAGTTTTGTATGGTTCCCGGATCAGAGAATACTATGCGGATCGAGGAAGTGTAAAACTAGGGAATTCTCCTCAGCATCTAGCTACAGCTCTTTACCGGTTGGTTTACAGGTCAGCTCAACTTCGAAGAAATCCACAGGTAAAACAAGAGCTTAAGCGAGTGGAAGGAGTAAAGGCTTTTTTCTTGAATGATGTTTCTCGAGCTCAAAATGAGATTAGAGAGCTTAAGGAAATAGATAAAGACCTCTCGGAAACTATTGATCCAAATGAACTTGCCGAGCTTCGCCTGAAAACAGTAAAACTCAGGGGAGTTGAAAAAATGATGGAGCTTTTCACCACCCATCCCAATATGCTAAAGAGAATTAAACACCTTGCGGGGCTAACTTAAAATTTCTTCTTCTCTAATAATTTCTCAAAACTATCTTTTTTAGACTCACTATTACGTTTTTTCTTGGATTATCAAATGGATATCACCATGTTTAGGCGATTGAATTCGGAACTCTGATATTAAAGGCTGAAAATGGAAGATAAAACAAAGAAGAAGCCAGTTAACTCGATTTTATAAATTTTCAGCAAAGGAGGATTAGATGGCCATTGTATCCATGCAAAAGGTGGTAAGGAATTACTATCTAGGAAAGACGGTAGTCAATGCCTTGGGAGGGATAGACCTGCAGGTAGAAAAGGGCGAGTTTATCTGCATTGCTGGTCCTTCGGGAAGCGGGAAGACCACCCTGCTCAACTTGATTGGCTGTTTGGACAGGCCCTCCTCCGGCAAAGTGCTTCTTGATGGCGATGATGTCGAGCGGTTGAGCGACAATCAATTGTCGAGGTTGAGGGCGGAGAGGATAGGCTTCATCTTCCAATCCTTCAATTTAATCCCCGTTCTCTCCGCCTTCGAAAATATAGAATACCCACTGCTCTTGAAAGGCGTTCCTCGCGGAAGTCGAAAGAAAAAAGTCCTGGCCATGTTGGAGGAGGTGGAGTTAGCTGATTTTACCAGACATCGTCCCAACCAGTTAAGTGGAGGACAAAGACAAAGGGTGGCCATTGCCCGAGCCCTGGTTACTGATCCAGAGATGGTCCTCGCCGATGAGCCCACGGCTAACCTGGATTCTAAGACAGGCGAGGCCATCGTGGACTTGATGAGGAAGATAAACCAGGAGATGAAAGCCACCTTCATTTTCTCCACCCATGATTCCATGGTGATGAAACATGCTCATCGGATGATTCGTCTTAAGGACGGAAGGATAGCATAGGAGATCAAGATGAATATTAAAATTGCTGCACGGAGCGTTTTTCGAAACAAGAGGAGGACAGTCATCACTCTTCTATCCATCATCTTTGGCTGCGTGGCCATTATAGTCTTTGGAGGATTCGTCGATTACTCTATGTGGGGTTTGAGGGAAAGCACCATTCACAGTAGACTAGGGCATCTGCAGGTTTACAAGGCTGGATATTCCGAGAAGGGAGGAACCAATCCCCTGGCCTACACCATCGAGGACTATCCCAGGATAAGATCAATCATCGAAGATGAAGACCATGTCGATTTTGTTACCTCGCGGCTGGAGTTTTCCGGCTTAATTGGCGGCGCTGAGAATAGCGTCATCTGTGTTGGAAAAGGAGTGGAGCCAGAGAAGGAAAGAGAGCTGGGTATGACTGTTAGCATAGTTGAGGGAGAGGATCTAAGCAGTGAGGAACCGGAGGAAGGAATCATTG
>Ga0315551_10003974_pt1 | contig 10399 bp, 10 predicted proteins | sample SalMarSW160290MG_FD_203678 | JGI IMG/M metagenome (GOLD analysis project Ga0315551, IMG submission 203678) | Salt marsh sediment microbial communities from the Plum Island Ecosystem LTER, Massachusetts, United States - Salt Marsh Sediment SW1602-90 ... | reverse complement strand
AATGGGCGTTCCGCACCGCCGAGGATCTGTCCTTCTTGCTCGAGCGTCAGGCCGTGGAGCAGCGCCGCCTGTCGCGCGCCGCCCTGGAGACGCTGGCCATCATCGCCTATCGCCAGCCGATCACCCGGCCCGAGATCGAGTCCATCCGGGGCGTCGGCTCCGACAGCGTCCTGCGCACCCTGGTAAGCCACGGCCTGATCGACGAAGTGGGGCGAGCACCCACCGTGGGACATCCCATCCTCTACGGCACCACCTTCGAGTTCCTGCAGCACTTTGGCCTGCGTAGCCTGGAAGAAATGCCGCCGCTGGAGGAGGTGGCGGCCGACGAAGAAGCCGGCGACGTGGATGTGCCGGAGGAGCTGTAGCGCGCCGGATACAGCGATCAACCCAAGACGCGAAGAGCACAAAGCGGCCTAGAGCCCTTTGCGCTCTTTTTTCACACCGGCCACAGCGATAGCTGATACGCCGGGCGGTGGCCGTCGAGGAGGATGAAGGGCACTGCCCGTTTAGTGACCACGCCCAGCTTGCGCAGGTCGGTCAGCTCGCGCAGATGGCCACGCCGCCGCTCCCGCAACAGCCGGTCAACCCCCACCGGCCCGATGCCGGGCACGCGCAGCAGATCGCGCCGGTCGGCGGTGTTCACCTCCACAGGCGTATGTGCCAAGTTGTGCTGCGCCCAGGCCAGCTTGGGATCGCTCTCCAACGGTAGGTTACCGCCGGTGTCGAAGGGCAGCTCCTCGGTGAGGAAGCCATAGTCGCGCAGGAGAAAGGAGGCCTGATACAGCCGGTGCTCGCGCAGGGGCGGCGTGGGGGGATGCTCCTCCAGCGGCGTGTCGGGCACGGGCGTGAACGCCATAAAGTAGGCCCGCGCGATCCCCACCTGCCGGTTCAGAAACTCGGTCGTGGTCAGCAACTCAACGTCACTCTCGTCTGAGCCGCCCACGACGAACTGGGTGGTGGAGCTGGGGCGCCGGCCCACCATCTCCCGGCGGATCTCCTCGATCCAGCGCAGCCGCTGTAGCAGTTCCTCGTCGAAATCCTTGTGCGGTGCCAGGCGGGCCAGCCGCTTGGCGTTGGGCGCCTCCAGGTTGACGGATACCCGGTCGGCCAGGCGCATCGCCGCCACCACCTGCTCCCGCTCCGCGCCGGGCATGATCTTGAGGTGGATGTAGCCCCCAAACTCGTAGCGGCGGCGCAGGATCTCGGCCGTAGCGATGAGGCGGTCCTCGATGCGCGGCCCGCCGCCGGCGATAGCCGAACTGAGAAAGATGCCCTCGGCGGTGCCCTGCTTGTGCAGCCGCATGAAGAGCGCGGCCAATTCATCGGGAGAAAATGTGGCGCGGCGGAAATCGCGCCCCTGCCGGAAAGCGCAGTAGGCACAGTCCCGCTCGCAGGCGCTGGTGAGCAGCGTCTTGAGCAGCGCGATGCGCTTCCCGCCGGGCATCACCGCGTTGTGGATGAAGGCACTATCGTCGCCCTCCGAACGAGATGGTACGCGGCCAGTGTTGCCCACCTCTTCGGCAGGCTCGAAGCAGGTGGCCGGTCCCAGCAGCTTGAGCTTTTCTAACGCGTCCATCCTGCCACTATTATACGAACAAATGTTCTGGTTGTCAAGCAAAGGAAGCCCTTTTGGTTTTTTCAAAACCCAAAGGGCTTTATTACAAATCCTCGCGCCCTTCCAGCGCGCGGGTGAGCGTCACCACGTCGGCATACTCCAGGTCGCCGCCCACCGGCAGCCCGCGCCCCAAGCGGGTGACACGCACACCCAAAGGCCGCAGCCGCGTCAACAGGTACGAGGCTGTCCAGTCCCCTTCGCTGGTGGGGTTGGTCGCCAGGATGACCTCCCCCACCCCCCCGGTACCGATACGGTTCAAAAGCTCGTTGATGCGCAGGTTCTCGACGAACATCCCCTCCGAGGGAGCCAGCACGCCGTGCAGGACGTGATACACGCCCTTGTACACCCCGGCCTGCTCAATCGCCAGCACGTCGAGCGGCTCCTCGACCACGCAGATGATGGAGCGGTCGCGCCCGGCGTCGGTGCAGATGGGACAGGGGTCGCTCTCCGTGATGTTGTAACAAGTGGAGCAAAAGCGCGTCTGCTCCTTCAGCGCGCGGAGGGCGTCGGCCAGCCGCTCCGCAAGCTCCGTCTGGTTGCGCAGCAGGAAAAATGTGAGACGGGCAGCCGTCTTGCGGCCAATGCCCGGCAGTTCCGAAAGCTCCTCGATGAGGCGGCTTACCGAAGCTGGTATCGTCGGCATCGCTACCTCGCAGCTAGCCCAATCCAGAGATACCGAGCCCTCCGGTGAGGGGCTCCATCTTTTCCGCCGTTGCCTGGTCGATCTGCTCCAGCCCGCCGTTGACCGCGGCGACGATCAAATCCTGCAGCATCTCCACGTCCTCCGGGTCGATCACCTCCGGCTCGATGACGATCGACTGCACCCGACGTTCGCCGGTTACGGTGGCTGTTACCGCGCCGCCACCGGCCGTCGAAGTGACGACCATCTCCGCCACCTCATCCTGCGCCTTGAGCATCTCTTCCTGCAAGCTCTGGAGTTGTTGGAGCATTCCGCCCCCACCCTTCCGCGAGCCACCACTCTTGCGCTTGATCTTTCTCGTCAATACAACCTCCTCAAACCTACTGCCGCACGACTGCGCCCAGATCCTCCACCGCCGCCCGCACCAATGGATCATCAATCGTGGCTAAATCCACCGACGGCGTCGCCTTCGCCTCGGTTTGGGCCGGTGGCGATTCACCCGCGCGCTGCTGCGCCAGCACACACCGCACACGATACCGCTGTCCAACAAGCTCGCTCAAAACCTGCTCCACGTCCCGCTTGTTCTGCTCCTCCTCCACCCGGCTGCGGTGAAAGTCGTGGGCAAAGCCAAGGACAATCACGTCCCCTTCGACAGCCACCGGCTCGCACGAGCGCATCAGCGCCTCCAAAGGCAGATTGCGCGGGCGGAGGGCATTTAGGAAGTCTGACCAGCGGCCGCACAGCGTCTCCGGCGTCACAGACCCGTCACCGGGCTTGAGGCTATCGTACGTCGGCCCTGGCTCTCGGATCGCCTCGGGCGTCCGAGACGGTGCAGAGGACAATGGGGGAACAGCGCCCTCCGTCCTGGCCGGATTGCCCCCTCGGGCCTCGCTAGACGCAGGCGCGGAGTTCGACGGCGCGCGCGAGGGTGACGTGCTAGGTCGGGACGGCTGCGGCTTGCCGGGTGCAGGACTCCCCGCCTCAGACGGCAGCACGGCCTCGACGAAGGCCATCTCCAGCGGCAACTGGGGCTGCCAGCCCCCCTTGGCCTCGACCACCGCCTGGTTGAAGAGCCGCACTGCCTGCGCCAGGGCTTGGGACGAAAAATCAGCAGCCTGGGCCTCCAACTGCGGGCGCACATCCTCCGGAATGTGAGCCAGGACAACACCCGATTTTAGCTTCAGCAAAAGCAGCGCCCGCAGATGCTCCACCATCTGGCGCGCGAACTGGCGGGGATCGGCACCTTCGTCTATGGCGATGTTTATGGCGCTCAACCCCTGCGCCACATCGCCCGCAGCCAATGCCCCGGCCACCTGCATCACCGCCTCGCCGGCCCCGGTTCCCAATGCCGCCCGCACCTCATCCGCCGTAATGCCACCTTCCTCGAAAGAGGCCAACTGATCCAGCAGGCTCTCTGCATCGCGCATGCTGCCGGTCGCTTGCCGGGCGACCAGGGCCAGCGCCTCCCGGTCAGCCTCGATGTGCTCCTGCTCCGTCATCCAGACCAAGCGCTCGACGATCTGGCTGACGGGGATGCGGCGGAAGTCGAAACGCTGGCACCGTGAGAGCACCGTCGCCGGAATCTTGTGCGACTCGGTCGTCGCCAGCACAAAGATGGCGTGTGGCGGCGGCTCCTCCAACGTCTTGAGCAGCGCGTTGAACGCGGCGTTAGAGAGCATGTGCACCTCGTCGATCACGTACACCTTATAGCGCGCCTCGTTGGGCCGGAAACCGACCTTTTCCCGCAGCTCGCGCACGTCGTCGACGCCGGTGTTCGATGCCGCGTCGATCTCGATCAAGTCGAGCAGCCGTCCCTCGTTGACCGCCTGGCAGATGGTGCATTCGTTGCAGGGGCGTTGCGCCTCCGGAGCCAGGCAATTGACCGCCTTGGCCAGCAGGCGCGCGGTGGTCGTCTTGCCGGTGCCGCGTGGCCCGGCGAAGAGATACGCGTGATGGATGCGGCCCGACGTGAGCGCGTTACGCAGCGTACGCACGACGTGCTCCTGTCCCACTACCTCATCGAACGTTTTAGGTCGCCACTTTCGATACAACGCCTGCACCGCCATCCAGCAGCCTCCCCTATTCTAGTGCCCAAACCTCTTGTTGGCTTCTTTGAGCAACCAACCTGCTGCGGTTTCGCGCGGAGCGCGAAACCGCCAACGTGTCGCTCGCAAAGCGAGCGACACGCATAGTCTAGCACCTTCAGCCGAGAAAAGCAAGTGGACGCTCTTCGGGATACCGCAATAAGTGTATATAGGTAGAGCGAGCGTCGCTGGGGGAGCGAGAGGCTAGGCGATGGGTTGAACGGGTTTGGCGGCGGTTTTCGAGGCAAAAGATGGGCATTTGGCGCAACAAGTCGGCCTGAAGTACGAGGTGGGAGCGCAATAAGTCAGCGCGAGGGGCGCTGCGGGTGCCATCGCCGCGACTGCTAGAGTGAAAAGCCAGATGTATGCAGGGGCGCGGGAGGGCGAGGGTAGGCCAGAATCCGGCTGCCAGGCGCGTGGGAACAGGCTGTCCGGGATGGGGCAACAGCCAAGGGGTGGTGAGTTCACGGCATTTGAGAGGTCGGGGGCAAACGCGCAGGTGGGAGCGCGTCGCCCCCTGTTCAGATACCGGTCGGGGAACGCGCGGCGGCGAGGGTAGCTTCGCGGACGAAGCGGGCCACATTGAGCGCAGAGGTGAGGATATCAGCCAGGATAGAGACCTTGGCACTGTTGGACAAGCCAAAGCAAGGAGAACGTTTGACGCCGCGGCGGGTCTGGTCGGCGTTGCGGCTTTCGGAGTAGCTGCGGCGGCCTATACGCAGCTTCCAGGTGTCGGAGTCGACGGGATGGTCACGGGCCAGGCGGACGTCGCCATCGGGGAGGGAGAGACTGACACGCACCAGATAGTCGACATCCCGGTACGGGCACTCTGGAGTCGATGCGTCTGTGAGGGCAGTGAGGATGTCAGGCTGGGAGCGGTGCAGACAGCGCTGGCGGCACAGCCACTTGCTGTCGCCGCGCCGATAATCGTGGCCGTTGAAGGCGAGGCGGTAGCCGTGCGGGCAGAGGGGCGTGCCTTGGGCATCGTAGCCGCGGCGCAGGCAGGCCAGCGGGTCGGCATCGACGGCATGACGGCGTAACACGATGGTGCGCAGGGCCTTGAGGTCGTCGTGGACGAACTGGAGGATGTCGTCGAAGCCTTCACCGGCATCGGCGATGAACTCGCCGATGGACAGGTTGGGGAAGCGGCGGCGCAGGTCTTTGAGGCCGGGGATGGTCTGGAGGTGATCGTTGCGATTGGCAGGGACGAAGGGGCCGGAGATCGGCCACAGGGCGAAGAATCGGTCATCCACGATGTTGAAGGCCTTGGACTTGTAGCCGAAGTGGTGCTTGCCGCGACCGTTCTCGGTATCGCCGGGATCAGCCGAGTCGGTGGGCTGATTCGAGCCGGAGTAGTAGACGTAGGCGGCCTGGGGGTCGCGCGGGGTGACGAGGCGACAGTGGTCGGCGCAGGCGGCGGTATTGCAGGCGCAGCCGTCGTGTCCAGCGGCGCGGGCAGCGCAGGTGCGGGATGCAGGCGGGAGGAAGCAGATCGGGTTCTGGTGGTGGCACACCATCTTGGAACGGGCCTGGACCAGTTGGCTGTCGGAGGCGATGCTGACGCCGCGGTCGGGTGGATCGCCGGGGAAGGTGGATGCGGTGGGAATGATGCCGTAGGCCATCAGCCCCAGCAGCAGGCTGTCTTCACATTGCAGGACCCAGGACTGGGCGGTGTTGTCCAGCGCGACGCGAAAGGTGGATTCGGCGGGGATGTCGTCGAGCTCAAAGCCCATCCGCAGACAGTAACCTGTGCCACGTTCAGAAGAGTGCAGCTCGGTGAGCAGCTGCGGCCAGGTCCAATTGCGCCAGCGTGCCAGCAGCCAGGCCAGGCCGATGCTGACGGGATCAAAGGGTGGTGGGCCGTAGGCGCTGGAGAAGCGCTGGCCGAGGATGGCGCGCCAGGGGCTGAAGTCGAACAGGCGCAGGACCAGGTCGAAGTTGTCCAGACCGATCAGATCGTCGGCGCAGCGGATGTCATCCGGCGGCAGCCAGACGTATTGGGAACGGCACACCCGCGCATGCCAGGGCGGCACGCCGGGCGGGAGTTCGAGCTGCAGCGGCAGGAGCGGGCGGATGGTCTCCCATTGGCAGGTGCTGATAAAGTTCTCGGTCAGCAAACGCCGCTCAGCGGCAGGCAGGCTGCGGGTCGCCGCCAGGTCGGCGCGCGAGAGGGAAGTCAGGTGACGAAATGGGCTGTCGTGTAGGTCCGGCGGCGGGGATACGATCTGTGAGGGGATCAGGATACTCATCGCCGTCTCCTCCGTCCCCGCAGCCAGACCCGGGTGAGCGTCTGGCTGCGCGTATACGCTGTGCGGTCATCCTGGTCACACAACTGGCGCAGCCGCGCCGAGAATGTGGGCAGCCGCAGCAGCACCAGGCCGTTGTTGCGCCAGTAGCGCGCCATCTCCTTGGTGACGCCAAAGTGACGTCCGATGGCGACCAGTGTGCGCGGCGGCTGCCCGTCCAGGCCGTACGCGGCGGTGATGACCTGGCGCAGTCGTTCCGGCAGCCGCGAGACCGCCTCGACCAGCGCCTCTCGCACGGCCGCGTGCCAGAGATCTTCCTCGGCCGCCTCAAGCGCACCCACCGCCGAATCCGCAAGCGGCTCAGCTATCGGCGGTTCAGCCCGTTGTGCCGTATCCCAGATGCGATAGCGGATGGCTGCCCCTGCGTAGGTCGAGAATGCCACCCCGCGCTGCGGATCGAAGTGCAAGATCGCCTGCCACAGCGCGATGCGCCCCTCTTGCAGAACGTCGTCATACGTGGCAGTACCACTCACCTGCCGTCGCAAGATGTGGTGTACCAGCCCCTCGTGCTGGCGCATCAGCCGTTCCAGGCAAGCCCGGCATCCGGCTTGTGCGCAGGCAAAGGCGGCTGGCCCTTCCAGGGGAAATGGATGTACAATGGACATCAGACACCTCCTTGGTCTAAATTGTGGTTGGTTGGGTTAACCTATTATCCACAATTTGCCAGGAGGTGTCACTGGTATGGGTTGAGTTCGCCTCAACTCGGGCTATTCAGTTGGGTTGAGTTTTCGCCCTCGACTTATTGCGGTATCCCGCGTGCTGTAGTGTGATGGTAACGTCAATCCAGATCCCTTAACGGCACAATCAAAGCTTGCTCCACGTCCTCAGGGAGTGGCACCCGCATCACTATCTCCGGCCACAACTCGAGCGGAGGCGCTGCGATCAAATCCTTGGCCAGGCAGATTGCCTCCAGGTCATCATGCAGGTAATGCCTCCGACCACAGTGCAAGGCATCGCAGCTCGCACGAATGCCCGGGCCGCACCGCTTCCAAGGGCAGGTACGCCCCAGGTAATTCCCTTCGGGGTCGGCCAGAAAGACTTCGCCTCCGCGGTTGAATCCCTGTGCATGTCCTTGCAACTTGCGCCCTAGCTTGGCTAGGGGTGCCAGGTCCGCATCATCCGTGACCGTCACCAGCATATCGGCGTCCTTTGGATTTGGCTCATCAGTGGTCAGCGAACCAATCAGGGCAATGCGAAGCACGCCGGGCAATTTGCCGGCAGCACGAACAAAGTGGAGCACCTCGGCGATGAGTCGCGCACGCTTGGAAGGAAGCAGCGAACCGGATTCTTCAACTGGTGAGGGCTCAATGATCGGCTCAATATCCTCAGATGCCAGCCAATTCAGCACTCGCTGCTCCAACCGGGCATCCTTGAACGCGTACCAACGCTCTTGCTCACGGAAATGACCTGCCAGCACGTCCTTGAAACAACGAAAGGCCCCTCGCCCGCTGATGGCTCGCCACAACTGATCCTGCAATCGTTCATCCTCGACGGTGACGACAAAATCCTCCATATCCCGGTATCCCTCGTGGGGATCGGCATGGGACACGCCGATGTAACGAGAGCCATACTGTGCTTCGACTTGATCGGCCTCCAGCAGCATCTGCTGCTGCCACTCTGGCAAGTCTTGTTGCTGAAGAATCTTGGCCAGATCAAAGGGTTGTTCCTCGGGATCATGAGCCTCATAGATGCGCTCCAGTTCCCGACGCGTCTCGTCCATAATCTCCACCACTTGCCCGGTTTCCAGGTCTAGGTAGCGACTCGTTTCCCACGACGCATCCTCAAAGGCATACTTCAACTCGCCCAAGCTCATCTTGATCTTTCGCATCAGCCCTGCACCTCCTTTGCAGTCAGCCCATCTTCAAGAGCCTCTCATCTCCCCCCACAGCACCGCTTGTACTTTTTGCCGCTGCCGCAGGGGCACGGGTCGTTGCGTCCGATGCGTCGAGTTCCCTTGCCTGGTGAGGGCAAAGGAAACATCTCGGCATCGTCGGACAACACCTTTTGCAGCTTCCGATAGGCGGGATGGGTTCGATCGGAGGCCGCTTGCTTGACCAATGCATAGTGCCGCTCCAGGCGCGCCACGTAGCGAGAGTCGCTCAAGACCGCGTCTTCCACCAGTTGAAGCAATTCCTCGGCCTGCGGGCTTTGCGGGTTGAGCGGGTCGAGAAACGGCCCAGCCATCTCATCGCCCCGATCAAAGCTATAGCTGATGGAAGCCAAAAAGCTCTCCGGCCGTTTCTCCTCCACCACGTTGAGCATAACCCGCTGGCAATCACAGGCCGGATCAGGGCAGTAATACTCCAGCAACCCATAAGAGCCCACCGGCAGGTCGCCATGTGGATCGAGCAGATGCATCACGCGGGTCTCGTCGGCTGCCAACTCGGGCTCGACGACGTAGAAGGGTATCAAATGCATTATCCGCCACCCTTCTTGCGCGGATAGAGCGTGAGTGAACCCGGTTCGCGTGGGGCTCCCACTTGGGCCAACCGCCTCTTTCGTTCCTGCTGATAAGCACGGATTCTCTTCGCCAAAGGGTGGCGCAGGTCGATCCGTACGTGAGTGATCGAAATGGCCAAAACCTCCTTGCCATCTTCCGACAGCTTCATGCCGCACGTTATCCCGCCCTCGTCACCAGCATAGAACACGTGATCAATAAGCAGTTTCTGATCACGTCGGACCATACTCCTCTGATCTCGCAACGCGCGCCTCATCGCCGCCGTCGGTCGTGCCGGGATGGGAAGCTGGGCTTCCATCTCGCATACCAGTTTCATCGCTTGTTCGTAATCATCTATCATCGCGCCTCTCCAATATCGGCCAAGTTGACGGGCACCACGGCAATATCGTTGTCCACATTCAAGAAAACGAGATTGGCCCTCACCTCGATCCCCAATTGCGCGCTAACGGCACGCGCGTACCGCCGCACCTGCTCGTCGTAGGCTTCGTTTTGTATGTGAGGCTGGAGCTCAGCAACGGCGCGCACCTCGTCTGTTTTGAACTCGGCAATCGTGTATGTCTCACCGGTACGATAGAGCAGATCCACGATACCGCTCACAGAACGGCCATCCTCGACGACGCTAAAGCCCACCTCGTGCCAGTGCTGCGCCGCGTCCATCTCGGTCCACACGGAATGAGCCCGAAAGCGCCTCAATAGACGCTTCGCCTCAACGACCGCTGCGTGGATTTCTGCTCCATCCACGACGCCCATCTCCAATGCAAACGGACGTAAGAAAGGCTCCAGTTTCTCGTCCTCAAAGCACCAATGACTCAGCGCGGTATGAACCAGCGTACCCACAACCCACGCGGGAGCGTGAGCGCGTTTCGTCTGCGGCACCACGCGCCAGACCCGCCGCGGCGGGTGAAGCAGCTTGGGGTCGATTACGATCTCGGGAATGACCAACGATGCGACCAGGTCTTTAGATGCGGGATGCATGATCCGTGATACGTGATCCGCAGCCTGCTCCATCGCCTGCTGCTCTTCACGCCAGGGATAGAGCGTGCAGCCGACATTAGGGGTCAGAGGCAACGACTGTGGCTCGACCGGCGTGCCGGCAACGGCTACCTCATCCAACCCGGCCGCCTGCCCCAGCAACTTGAGCCAACCGGTCGCGCTCAACCCACCACCCTTGAGCACCCTGGTGTGGGCGCTGATCAGCAGCTTTTCCCGGGCGCGGGTGGCGGCCACGTAGAGCAGGCGGCGATCCTCCGCCTCGTCTCGCTCGGCATCGCGCAGGGCCGCCAGCCGGTATGCGGC
>Ga0315551_10003972_pt1 | contig 10400 bp, 9 predicted proteins | sample SalMarSW160290MG_FD_203678 | JGI IMG/M metagenome (GOLD analysis project Ga0315551, IMG submission 203678) | Salt marsh sediment microbial communities from the Plum Island Ecosystem LTER, Massachusetts, United States - Salt Marsh Sediment SW1602-90 ... | reverse complement strand
ACACAGACATCTGATATCAGATCATATCTGGCATATCTTAATGACAAGCAATATTCCAGAGCCACCGTAGCCCGCAAGCTGGCTACCTTACGGAGCTTTTATAAGTTTCTTGTCAAAACAAATCGGTTTAGCTCCAGTCCAGTCACGGCTGTAAGAACACCAAAGCAGGAGAAAAAACTACCAAAATTTCTTGAGTACGAACAAGTCAAGAAACTGCTTGAGACACCACCTATGGATAACTGGTTAGGCGCAAGAGACAGAGCTATCCTGGAGACGCTTTATAGTACGGGTATAAGGGTTAGCGAGCTTGTAGCATTGAATATGGAAGATATAGACTTCTTAGGTGAGATCGTACGCATCCGAGGTAAAGGCAAAAAGGAAAGAATTTCACCGATTAGCTCGTCAGCCTTACAGGTTATTCAGCACTACATGGAGTTCAGGAATAAACGAGCGCAAAACAACATTAATTTTGACTCGAAAGTTTTGTTTGTGAATAAACACGGCCGACGGCTAAGCACCCGCAGCGTCCGTCGCAAGATGGACAAATATCTTAAAATGGCCGGCCTGGACCCGTCAATCAGTCCGCATACCTTACGCCACAGCTTCGCAACTCATATGTTAAATAATGGTGCAGATTTAAGGAGTGTTCAGGAGCTGCTCGGCCATCAGTCGTTATCCACGACGCAGGTTTACACCCATCTTACAACAAAAAAGCTCAAAGAAGTCTATGAAAAAGCACATCCGAGAGAATCCACCTTCGGTGGTGATGAAACAATAAATGATGACTCGGAAAGCACAGAAAGAAATAGTGAAGTCGATGAGTTGTAAAAGCTGATATCTGAATATCTGATTGCCTGTGATTAGTAGGGAAAGCCGCTCTTCTTGGCGGCTTTTCCTATTTAGGCCGAACTGGAATCCTTGATGTCGGAGCGCAGCGGAGATCCGCCTGTGGCGGGCTCGATGCTCGACGAGTATCGAGTTCTGGGAGTGATTTATTTTGAGTTTTGATACTTGACGGAAGAAACACGTTCTGTCCAGCTACAAAGCCATAAATCGAAGAGCATTTTTTTGCCGGTTCGCTGCTGGTTGACTCGAAAGATGCTGTTTTTTCGCCATGCAGTAATCCCATCGGCAATTTTATTCGCCAGCTGCTCGGGTACTTCTATTCTATCCAATTCAAGCGGGTCATTGGCCAGGTCATAGACATAGACACTTTTATTCGCCGGAGCGTATGTGAACTTTTGATTGTCTTTGACAAAGCCTGCCGGGCCTTGTTGCATCCAGCCGGAAAAATATACTTTACGGTCGTCCGGGACATGGCTTCGACTGAGCTCAGCCGAATGTCCTGCAAGTACATTGATACCATCAAAATCGACGTTGCTGGTATCGAGTCCCAATAGATTCAGCAGAGTCGGTGTCAAGTCAATGGAGCTAACCGGTTTGGCTATCCGCGTGCCCGGCTCCACTGAAAATGGGGCCCGAATAATCCAAGGGATATGTAAGACCTCATCGAAAGCTATTCGCTCATGTCCGAGCAGCCCATGTTCGCCAAACGCTTCACCATGGTCGCTGATAACACAAAGAATCGTCTTATCAGTAATGTTTAGCTTGGCCAGCTCCACATCGAGCGCGGCTAAAAACCGATCGGTGTAAGAAACAGCCTGTCGATAACAATCTATTGGTTCTTTAGCAGGCTTAGCAAACCATTGCGGAACCTCATACGGATCGTGTGTAACTGAGCAGAGAATCGTCAGCAAAAATGGCTTCTCTTCAGCCTCTATCCATTCGGTAATAGGTTTTAACATTGAAAACTCGTCACAGCCCAGATAACCCACAAAACTATTGGGGTCTTTCAAGTCATCTCTGGCCCAGAATTTATCGAAGCCCAGATTGTAAACCAATCCGGGCCGAGATTCAAAATTGCCCTTGGCTGATTGAAAAAAAGCTGTTCGAAAATTCAAATGACTGCTAACAATAGTGGCAAGGCTGGCATAATGCTTCTCGATAGGAACAGTCTCAGCGATATTCTGAGAAGCCGATGGAAATCGACCGGTAAGAAGCGCAAACAATGCCTTGGTTGTATGGGTCACAGTCGAACGAGCATTTGTAAATTCAACGCCCTGCTTGGCCAAACTAAAAAGATAGGGCGTTAGGTTGGTTTGTTTATTACTTAATGAAGTGTAATCATACTGAATTCCTTCAAGAACAAGGATAACTATATTATGGTTTATGTGTTGTGGTTTTAGGGAAATCTTTATCTGGTCAAAAGTGGGTATTTTTCGTTTAGCTTTGTCGAAGTCGGCCTTGGCCAAATGACCGGCATCGCGCAGGATAAAGCTCATTATAGCCCTTAATTGGCTATTATAATGCAAGCCGATAGAAGCTATCTGTGGTGAACCTTTCCTGACTACTGAAGGACGGGCCAAAATCGATATGCCGATAATAATAAGAGTAATAATAATTCTAACGACGAGGAGTCTGCGATTGTAATTTGGCTGTTTAGGTCTGGCCAAAACTGAAAAGAAAAAGGCCAGAGTAATGGCGCTGGGGCCAAGCAATACAATAGATGCTTTCGGCATTTTTATCAAATTGACGCCGACAAGCCACAGTATGTTTACAGGATCACGGATTAGCGGCAACAGCTCCGCGGGCAGAATCTGTGTGCCTGTTCTTATCAGCCATGCTGCGTTCATAACCGACCAGGTACACACGACAGCAGCGATGATTGTAGCTATTCGAATGACCCATCTATGGGGCCAGCGGAAGCAAACCAGCGCAAGGATAACTTCAATTCCAAGCAGTACGGAGATGTCGGCAAGAATCCAGCCAGGGTATTCGTTTAGTAAGTTGTAACGCAAGGAATGAAACAATTTTACAGTTAGTGTGCAAAATAGCGCACCGAATACTATTAAACTGTAAGCTCGGGGGGCTATAAGGCTGTAAAATCGGCGAAGCAGCAAACATTTTTTCGCTCTGTGGCGATATTCCGAACTCTTAGCCTTCATAGCGTCATGATACTATAATATCCGGCAAATGACAAGCTGCTCGTAGTGCGTGGTTTGTCGTTCGTGCTTTGATTCACGATTTATTATTCAAGAAAGTCGCTCTAAGTAGCCGAAAATACCTACTGTTATTAACAAAATTCGTTGCAGGATATATAGAGATGACATCAAGGGCCAACGAGACTGTTTTGGAAGATGAAAGGGCGCTTTTACAATTGAAAAGGCCGCTTTTGTCAATCGACAGATATGCCGCCCGCGAAGGGATTTCCAGGATGGTGGTCGAGGAATACGGACGCTTAGGCATTGTCCAATTAAGAAAATACAAAGGCGAAACATACGTTGTCGATGTGCCACTGAGTCCGTATCATCCTGTAGGTGAGGAGCTTAAGATTTTGCAAGAAAGCCCGCCTGCCCAAAGTGTACGGCGGGCAGGTCACACAACAAAGAGCCAAACAGCCGAGGGTCATAGCCAGCCGGTTAATAAGACCAGCCGAGTTGGGAAGATAGCTGAGCTGGCCAAGAATGCGACTAACGATACACGCAAAATTGCCGAAGAGGCAAAAAGGCCAAACACTTCCGCCATAGGCGGATTAAAAACCGAAACGAAGCCTGCCCTCGCCGAAACGCTACGTGCAGGCAGGTCCGGATTGGGAAATGGCGCAAGCCATGCTGCGCAAGGCCTAATTTCTAAAGCTTCACAGATTGCGAGCAAGCTCGCAAGGAAAAATGGCGCAAGCCATGCTGCGCACAGCAACGAATTTAATCCCTACGAATCTGCATCTACATCTACGCCAGCCTCTGTACCTCAATCCGATACAGACGCAGAACAAGCCGATCCCCAGCAAAATCGGCAAATTGCCGCAGTTTTTTTGATAGTATGTCTTTTTGGAGCTTTCATCGCTTGTTTGTGGCTCTACATGAATCAAAAAGTTCATCACGGCAGGATTGACCGGGCTTATGCAAGTATTCAAAATGTATATGACGATTTTGTTCAATCCAGCCAACAGCTCTCTACACTTCAAAGCAAACTTGTCGAATCTACAGCAGAGATCGAATGGATTAAAAACGAGGTGAATATTTCTAAGCAACAAGAGGCAAGCGTACGAAAGGAGCTTGGCCAGCTCAGGACAAGTATAGAGACAATCCAGCAAAATAATACAGCGGCCTTAGAGCAGTTAAAAGAGCAATTTCAGCAGCTCACAGCACAGTTAGGCAAGTTTATCAAAAACAGGCAAACTTTTTCTGATTTAAGTGTTCCGGACAAATAGGTACGAACCACCCTCAGCTCATTATAGGATTGCCGCTCAGCAGGTTCCTCCTACACATCACCAGCGTACGGATTGACGACTATAAAGCAACGGATCAACGTGGCAGTTTTTCCAAATCTTTGATATTTGATATATCTTCTGCCGATAAATAAGATTAAGGCCGCCGAAGGTGGTTGTGGTCTAATCCAGAGCTTTTCACTGGTCTTGAACTATGAAAAGACCAACGGGAGATAGTCAGATGAAAATGAGCAGAAATCTATTAATCATAACAATAGCTGTAATAAGCAGCTTAGTAATCATCCGGCTTTGTACATCAACTCAAGGCAGCCAAAAAACGTACGAGGTTCACCCCTCTATTACCGTGCCTGAATACAGAACCGACGCCGCACGCGCTATAGATGCCTATGAGCGTTTGATGGACCGGTACATGAACCTGACCGAAAAGAATATATTCAGGATCGATACGGACATCCAAGAAGTTGCAAAGAAATTAGATTCCATCGATGATAAACTGACAAGGCTTTCTGCGAGAATAGGTGGGATCGAAAAGGCACTTGGTATTAAGCAAGCCGACACCGATATTAATACTGATATTAAGAATTCGCTGCAGGCCGAACCTCTAAATAAGAAAACTTCGTACTCGAGCGAAGGTTGAGCCCGCCTCGGCGGGTTATCCTTTTTATAAAACTTTGCAATACAGATCGAGCATATTGGTAACGGTAACATCTGACAAACTGCCGGCTAAATATACATACAAATTGCTTCATCCGCCGCGGCGGACTCGCAATGACAAGGGTAGGCGCTCCTCCATGATGTTGGATTTTAGCCTGTCTTTTTCTTAATGAGCGGCAACTCAGTTTGTTCGCCGGTTGCTTCGTTGACAACTATGAGTTCCCCCATATCTTCACGTTGCAATTGCTCATTGGCGTTTAAAAGTTCGATGCCGTAAACCATTCCGTTTGGTGCAATATCCACCACGAGTTCATCGCTTAGCCGAATCGATTCAACCTCAGCTTTTTTTTCGCTAAAACGAATATAGCCTATGTTATACCGTGGGTCGTATGTGAATTTCATAGCGTTTTCTCCTCGATGGTTCGCTCAGAAGTATCGCACAATGACTGAAATAACGAGCCAATCATTGCCCTCGCGAACCGCATAAACCTCTACCTGTTTGGTTTTATAATACTGATTTCTCCATTGTTTTTCAAATACAAAGTTTCTACGAAAGCCAGATCGGCCGAATTTCGCCTCAAATCGTTCTCCTTTTGCCACTGTATCGACAACATCTTTCTTCGTGGCACCTCGTTGAATCATACGTTCCTGGGCATGTCGATGAAATCTAACTTCCATAATTTTAGCTACCTGTCCTTAAGTTGATAAGCTATCTATTTTATTAACTTTAATCGAGCGAAGTTTCTTTTGCCGACTCGAATCACCATGCCATTCTTAGGGGCAATTTCGGCGTTCGGGTCATTTAGTTTTTTGCCATTAAGGCTTGCTGCAGACTGCTTTATCATCCGTTTTGCCTCTCCGCCGCTCGATACAAGCTTACAGTGCAATAGCAGCTTACTTGCTGGAATCGGCTCGGCGGATATTTCAATCTCCGGTATTTCATTGGGCAGTTGGCCCTGGGCAAAAACCTTGTCAAACTCGGCGGCGGCAAGCTGTGCAGCAGCTTCGTTATAAAACTGAGCTACAATCGTTTTGCCTAACAGAACTTTCGCTTCCTTTGGATGCGTTTTCTTAGGGTCAACAAGCTCAGCTATTTTTTCGTTTGGCATCTCGGTTAAAAGCGTAAAGTAATTTTCCATCATATCATCAGAGATGCTCATCACCTTGCCGAACATATCGTTCGGCTCATCGGTTACACCGATAAAATTACCTTTTGACTTGCTCATTTTTTCTTTGCCGTCCAGGCCGACGAGTATCGGCATTGTAATCACAACCTGCGGCTTTTGACCATTTAGTCTTTGCAGGTCTCTGCCGAGAAGATTGTTAAAGGTCTGGTCTGTCCCACCTAATTCAACATCACTTTTTATCATAACCGAATCGTAACCCTGCATCAGCGGGTACATAAACTCATGAACGCCGATTGGTTCGCCCTTCTTGTGTCTAACTTCAAAGGTGTCTCTCTCTAACATACGAGCTACGGTCATACTACTGGCCAGCTTGATAATATCCGCTAACCTAAGGTCGGCGAGCCATTCACTGTTGTATCTGACGTCGGGCTTGTTTTTTGAAGTATCCAGGATTTTGCCTGCCTGCTCGAAATAGGTTTTTGCGTTTTTCTCGATTTGCTGTGGTGATAGCATCGGCCGAGTCGCGTCCTGGCCGGAAGGGTCACCGATCCGGGCGGTGTAGTCGCCTATGATAAGAACAGCTTTATGGCCGAGGTCCTGGAACTGCCGCATCTTTCGCAGAACGACCGTGTGGCCGAGATGGATATCGGGACTTGTCGGGTCCAGGCCGAGTTTTATCCGAAGCTGCCTGCCCGTTTTAGCCGCCTCGGTTAATTTCCCGGCTAATTCGGCTTCGGTGAAGATTTCCACTGTGCCGCGTTTTAGTAACTCGATTTGTTCTGCAATATTTTTAGCCATTCCTTTTTTGCTCCGGCTCGGCCTTGCCGCCCCCGCGAAGCACCGAGACGAGTATCTCTGTGAAAAATGATGTTACGAAAGTCGGATTATATTTGATGAGTGAAAAATGAGCAAGAACGGGCAGGCAAATAGATGAAAGAAAAACTGCGGACATGTTAAAACCTTCCGATTCGCAGATCGTCGGTCAGGAGCCCGAGGGGCCAGATTCTCAGGGAAATGGCCAGGCCCATAATCCACCAATGAAAATGCCATATCGGTTCATACCGGATAATCTGGATATTACAACCAGGCTGATTGCCATAGCCTTTAGACCTGCCTGCACGTAGCCGTTTCGGCGAAGGCAGGTTACGGCGAAGGCAGGCTTTTGCTCTGTTGTTGGCTCAGCAGCTTCTGGAGGCCTTCTTTGCCCGACCACTGCACACGTCCATCGAGCCGGAGGACCACGTATCCATCGCTAAGAAGCGAAAACCGGAATCTTTGTTCTGCATAGGCCAGAATCTCGTCGGGATTCGAATCAAGGCTGATCCAACGTGCTCGATAACGCAACTTACCCAGGCGAATCTGCTCTTGCAGTTTTTCTTCGATGCTTCTTATATAATCTTCAGAAGGTACCGAACCGTGCTCTTTACGATATTGAAGGATTATTTGACCGAGCCGCTCCATAATCTGCATTGCCTCTGAACGGCTGGTCCATTGTTTAAGGTTAATTATTGCTACGACCGCTGCTGCCGTAATCCCTATTATGATTGCAGATTCCAATAACAGTGCTTTTTGGCGCTTATTCATACCACCTATGGTTAAATGGTTACTGGTCAAATGCTAACTCAATAACCAATCACCAATCACCAATTACCAATTACCAATTTTTGCTTTGCTGGCCTGAATTAATATTCTGCCATCAGCGAACAGTCTTATAGCTTGTGGATAGGCGATACATTCCTGTTCAAAAACCCTGTCGGCAAGTGTGTCCGGGCTATCTTGCTCTTTGACCTCACAAGCCCGCTGGACGATTATCGGTCCTTTATCATATTCATTATTACAAAAATGTACTGTGCAGCCGCTTATTTTGCATCCTGCTGCCAAGACCGCTTCGTGTACGTGATGCCCCCACATATCTTGCCCACCAAAACTCGGCAAAAGGGCAGGGTGTATATTCATCACACGATTTTCATATCTCGCTGGTATCTTCCACAAACACAACCATCCTGCCTGGATGACTAAGTCAACGTTCACAGCAATAAGCTCATCTTCGATTTGCCTGCTGAATTTATTGATGTCGGGATAATCTTTTTTCCGGATGATTTTTACGTCCAGCCCGGCGTTCTTTGCCCTTTCGACTCCAGCTACGGTTGAGCGGGAACTTATTACTACAGCGACTTCGGCATTTAGCTTACCTTGTTTGACATGCTCAATGATATTCATCAAGGTTCGCCCACCACCACTGATAAGCACACCAAGCCGAATTGGTTTTCTATTTTGTTTAGCCGGCGCGGGTTCATATTCAACGTCGCGTTCAAGATTTAAGGACTGGTTAACGAGCTTGTCGGCTTCCTTATTTTCCCCCCGTGGAACAAAATTAATCTTGCAGTCCACGAATTCATCGAGTAGCTCGACGGCTTGCCTAAAGAGTGGCTTGATTTGCTCACTTTTTACTTTATATGTGCCGTTTATCTGCCTGACGAGCAGCTCACTATCGCTGAAAACGACTAATTTTTTAGCACCAATTTCTTTTGCTGCTTCGAGGGCTTTTACGATAGCGGTATATTCAGCTACATTATTTGTAGCCCGACCTAAAAAGAAGCTTTTTGCCTGCAATTGATTTCCGTCGGAGTCGTTCAGGATAAAGCCTGCAGCGGCTGGACCCGGATTGCCCCTGCTGCCGCCATCTGTGTGAATTGTTATTTTGCTATGCAAATTTATTATCCTTTAAAATCTGGTGATTAATTGGTAAATGATAAGCTGTAAGGGCGGTTGAATTAACCAATTAACTAATTAACCAAGCATGTCTTGTGTGTCGCTGAGCACAATTATTCTTGTACAATTCGGACAGCGCATAACATCATCCTTAGTCATTAGCAGGTTAACAAACTCGGCGGCTAAATTCATAAAGCAGCCCCCGCAGCTATAGGACCCCTTTTTACCCTCCTGCTGTTCAACCACTGCGACTGCTTGTCCATCGTATGTTTCAGCGACGCGTTTGAATATTTTCAACGGCTCAAGGGGTATGCTCTTTGCAAGCTCATCCCATTCAACCTGGATTTTCTCTATTTCGGCTTGGTGCTTTTCTGCCTGTTGCTCTGCGTCCATTCTGATCTTTTCGAGCTGTTGTTTTTGCTCCTCCATTTGTTTACGGATACTATTACACTCGGCCTCATCAGTCTCTATATTTTTCATCAGCTCCAGTATTTGGACTTCGAGCTTAGAGTTGTCGGCTTTGGTGGTATTTAGCTGGCTGAGCAGAACCGCATATTCCTTATTTGTTTTAGCGGCGTTCAGAGCCGCTCTTAATTTGTTTATCTGTTCATCTCTCGTTTTAAGCTCTAACTCCAGTCGGTCACATTGTACCTTGGTTAGCTGAATTTCTTCCTTTTTGGCTTCGAGTGCATTTTGCAGACTTCGGACTTGATTTTCCTGAATGATTACGCTTCTTCTACACCTTGCTAATTGTGCTTTGGCGGCTCTTAGACGATTTTCAATACTTTGTAGTTTGATAAGGCCATTCAATACGGGTCCCATTTTGCTCCTTACCAACGACTCAAATTTCCAAATCCTATATAATGTTATCTTATTTTGTATTCTGCAATAAAAATTTTCGCTTTTTATTTTTTCCAGCGCAAATCACCGGGAGGAAAAGCCACGTAAGCCTTTGTCTAACAAACTTCAAGCGGATAAATCCACTTTCGATGGAGAGAGTTTAAATGCTTTATTTTGCAGAGCCGGCCCGTATAATCAGTATATCATGAAGGAGTTTCTGCGAAAATTGATTCAAGCTGAGACGACCGTGGAGAAGGGCGAATTGGCTGCGGCCCAGATTATTTCAGACGAGCTTGGCCGCTCTGGTATAGATTGTCGTATAGATAATTGGGATCAAAAAAGGGCGAATATTACCGCTCAAGTAAAATCGTCCGGAAGCAAAGCTGCGCTCTTATTTGTCTGCCATCTTGACGTTGTCGGACCAGGCCAGGCTGATTGGGCACATCCACCTTTTGCTGCCGTTGAAAGCGATGGCAAAATCTACGGCAGAGGCTCAGCAGATATGAAAGGCGGTATCGCGGCAATCGCCACTGCTATCAGGCAAGTTGTCGATACCGGAACGAGATTACAAGGCGATATAATCCTTCTTTGCGCCGCCGGCGAAGAAACAGATAGCTGTGGTGTGAGGAGATTCATGCACGAGCGTAGCTGGCTGAGCGAGCCTGCCGGCATTATTATTCCTGAGCCGACGGACTTTGCCGTAGTTACAGCGCATCGTGGAATGATATGGCTTAAAGTTACAACCCGGGGCAAAGCCGCACATAGCTCGGCTCCGGAGC
>Ga0315551_10003970_pt1 | contig 10401 bp, 10 predicted proteins | sample SalMarSW160290MG_FD_203678 | JGI IMG/M metagenome (GOLD analysis project Ga0315551, IMG submission 203678) | Salt marsh sediment microbial communities from the Plum Island Ecosystem LTER, Massachusetts, United States - Salt Marsh Sediment SW1602-90 ... | reverse complement strand
CGTTGTGTTGAATGCCTTGGACATCATCGGAGTTGAAAAACCCAAAAGTCTCTCACGAACCTACATAATAAGCGGTATCATGTCACTGATTCCCATAATAATCATAATAATATTCATAGTTTCGCTGTCTGGGCTCATCACACAGTTCGCAGGCTTTATGGGAGGAGGGGAACAGATGCCCCTGCAGGTAACTGATATGGCTTCGGAAATGTCATCGTCTCCCCTCATGGGCAAATTCACAGACACTATCAACTCGCACGGAACTCTAACCATAATTTGGGGTTTAGCCATGGGCTCATATCTGTTCATTGCTGCAGCTGCAATAAAGATCGCTGCTGGAATAATAACCAGACAAGCAAAAGTGCCCGAAACAAACAAAAACGCAAAAGAATAGAAGAACAGAAGGCACCCATTTTCTTTAGTGTTCACTGTATTCTTTAATTCTGAGGGTGTACGTCTCGTGTTATAGACAGGTTAAAGCATTAGTGATTGTAATGATTATGTATATTTTGGAGTTTGTGGATCAAAAAATTTACATTATTTAGAGCGAACATAAAAACAGGTGAAAAAGCCTCAAATTCTATAAAGGAGAACGGAAAATGAAGCGATCAATTAAACGACCGCTATTAATGCTATTATTTGCAGTTCTACTGAACGTAGTAGTGTTTACACCATTCGTATCAGCAGCGGAAAATCTCCCTACTGTATGGGTGAAAGTTTACAGAATCCAAGCAGTTGACACTATCGAAAACTTTCTTGAAAGCGGCGCAGACTGGCGTTATTCCATTACCGTAAGCGACGGCGAAACCTTGACAACACGAGACTTCAAATGCCCATCAAATAACGATGATATTATACTTGACCGAGCTGACTCATTTACTGACATCAAGAACCAAGACGTGTTTGTGACAATAAAATTATACGAAGATGATCTACTAGGTTCTGAGACCGCAGACATCAGCAGCTCAGGAACATCTTTCGACTGTACATACAATCTTGCATCAAACGAATTGGGTGGCGACGACACTGTTATCGAAGGAGATTACCATAAAACGTCAGGCGATTATGACGGAAGCACACAAACCGACGAAAACGACGCAAATCTCTGGCTCGCCATTTTCGATAACTATGACGCTCCTGCCGCCAATGCTGGCGAAGACCAATCTGTTCCCACTGGAGAAAAAGTGAATTTTGATGGTTCTCTTTCGACAGCATCAGATGGTTCGTCTATCGTCAAATTCGAGTGGGATTTCGAAAACGACGGTATTATAGACGCAGAAGGAGAAAACACGTCATACATCTATAGCCAGAAAGGAACGCATACCTGTAGATTGATTGTAACTGACAGCATAGGTGTGATGTCTGAGGATACATGTCTTGTGAATGTCATGAACAGGAGTCCAATAGCTGAATTTACGTTTTCCCCTAGTGATCCAAGTATTCAAGACGAGGTGAATATTACGGATGCATCTTCTGATCCTGATGGGGCAATAACTTCTTGGTTCTGGGATTTTGGCGATGGAACAACTTCGACATTCCAGAGTCCATCTCACACATTCACCCAAAAAGGAGAATGGCAAATAACCTTAACAGTTACTGATAACGATGGAGCAGAAGATTCAATCACTCATACAGTGGCTGTGATTAACTTACCTCCAGCAGCGTCTTTTAATTGCACCCCAAACCCTCAAACGGACATGGATATCCAATTTACAGAAAAATCCATAGACGCAGAAAACAAGTCTCTCTCTTGGCTCTGGGATTTTGGCGACGGCAATACTTCTGAACTGCAAACTCCAACGCATAAATTCGCAACTGAAGGAGACTACAATGTAACCTTAACTGTAACAGATGACGAAAACGCAACCGACACATACACTATGACAGTTCCAGTTACTAAACCGCCCCAAACTTCGGGTTCGATTCCCTTATGGATAATAGCAGTAGTGGCAATTGCAATCGCATCTATCGGATTTTTGGGTATGTTCTGGTGGAATCGCCGCCGACGGAGTTTTTCGGAATTGTTTACGGGGTCAGATGACACGGTCGAATGTGTCCGCTTATTCGCCTAAAAATTCAGGATTTCTTTTTAGTATATCAACGCTGGAATGTTCTTTTCTTCAGTTATGTGCAGAGCTATGTTAACTTCGTTGAAGTATTTGATTACTGTTCTTCCTCTTTCCGTGATCGCGTAGCTAACTTTTGTTTTGTTTCTTTTCTTAACTGTAATCTGCTCTTCGATAAGGTTCTGTTGCATCAGAAAATCCAAGTTTTGTTTCAGGACGCTACAGTTTACGTTGGCCTTGTACATGACGTGCGTTAGCTTCAATGGTCCATTATGAGACAAAACCTTGAGGATATCAATATACATTTCCATTTTTGATCTTCTCATATTGGTTAAACCTCTAACATAAAATTATTAAGACGTAAAGGAGCGTGGGTTTCAGGTTTTTTAAGGTTCAAAAATCATGTTCCTCCCTTACGCGAGTAGACAGCTAGTTACAGCAGTTTCGCCTAAAAGGTTTGTTAAGTCGCTAAGATATACGACGATATTATGTTCAGCAGTACCATAGCGTCTTTTTCTGAAAAACAGGGGCACTGATTCAAGAATTTTTTTAACAAAAAAAGCAAATATTGCCGCAAAAATGGCAAAACATGTACAATTTAGACTCTGCTACACAATACATTTTGGGCACAGAAACAGGTAACACTTGACGACAAAGCCACGAATCGACCCTATTTCAAGCGATTACTGACAGAACGAACCGGTTACCTGTATTGGCTTATTAATTAGCCCAGAAAGTTTACTTAAAGCATTTTTTGAGATAGTTACTACAACTGCGGTTGCTGGACCTGCAGATTTTTTTGCTTCCACTTCAGGCAAATCCAATTTAGCGCGTAAACCTGAGTCTTTGGCGAGTACATTTGCTTCATGTATTATGCCTTGGGAGCCAACAGGAATCACTTCATGGACAAAGTCGCAGCTCATTAACTTCAATAAGTCTTCCAAGTCTGCAATCTCGCCACGTTCTTCTGCAGGCAACACTTCATTTTTTACACTTGGGCGTCCAACAGCAACAATCAAATCGTCAGGCTTAGACAAACCTATCTTTAACTTGTTTTTTGACACTAAACCAACAACAGTTACGCCAATCCCAGTTTGCTCCACAGCAACAGTCTTTTCCATACTCCCAATTACAACCAAAGAACGGCCTAATCGAGCAAGTTTAATCTCACTTTTTATGCCGTCAAGAATTTCGAACCCGGTTGGGTCAGGTTCGACGCCTAACGTGTTAGTTAAACAGATGGGCAGGGCTCCAACAGCTAAGACCTCCATCAAAGTCACCCTTGCCGTGAACCGTCCCAGAGTGTACCCGCTAACTTTGATTTGGTCTAGCGGTTTCGGTCCGATTCCACCAGCAGAGTCGCAGCCCACAACCATAACCGAATCAGGGCTGACCTCAAAAACCGAGATGTCACGAGCGGTTTCAATATGTTTTATGGGAAGCGGTCTTCGGGTCATGCTCTGAGCCTTCTAGCTCGTACACCAACATAGACTGAAGCTGCGAGTACCGCATTTAAGCTAGCTGCCAACAGCAGGGGAACGGTAACGTAGGTGATTGTGGCGGTCCAGCCCATTGTAGGAACCATGATTACGGAAAGAACAGTGTTTATTGATACTGCGGTGATGGCGGCGGGTATGAAGCCCCACTTTTTGCTTATTTTGTTTACTAGACCCATGGCGCCTCCGGCTAAAGCCATTCCGAAAGCAATGACGTAATGTAATGGTCCTAAAGGAAAGCCGTTTATGACCGCTGTAACTAAATGTCCAAGCCCAGTGATTAGAACTCCGTCGAATACGCCGAAGTATAGTGCAGCAAAGAAACCGGGACTTGAGTCGAAAGCTATTGTGGGTATAAGAGGATAAGGGGTTATGAATGACCCAATAACGCTGAGGGCAGTGAAAAGTGATATACGCGCGACACGCAGGGTATTGGGAGTTTTTTTAACATCATCGAAATTGGGTTTCTTGCTCATGTACGATGTCTCCATCTTAGAGGATAATGGAAAGAAAAAATAACTAATAAAAGCGTTTCCACATGTAATACAACTGTAGTGTGAGTGGATTTGGAATGAATGTCGTAAACGTTCGTTTACCCAGTAAGGTTGTAAACGATTTAGAAAACTTAGCCAAACGGCATGACCTTAGCAGATCAGAGGTTATCAGGCAAGCGTTAATTGTTTACATCCACTTCGTGGAAAACGTTGGAACCCTGTTAAGACCAACAATTTTTCGAGTGAAACCAGCTCAAATCTCTTACGTAACACGAGGGGACGTGTCGATTATGAAAATCCCCACAGGTCACGCCATCGTGGTAGGATCCTCCTCATCGGGTGGAGTTGGACCCAAACCAATGGACAACCTTAAGATTAGCGGCAGGGTCGTGGGTAAGTTTCTAGCAAGAGTAGCATCAATGGACGTCGCAGCTACAGGCGCATTTCCTATTTCGGTGTCAGTTACATTAGGTGTAGAAAAAGAGCCGACAGGCAACGAAATCATTGAGGGAATACGGAAAGAAATCAGGGGCTTAGGGCTTGAACCCAACCAAGTTATGAAAGAAAACACCGAAGAAAACTTTGAAACCATACAAACGGGAGCAGGAATAACAGTTGTTGGCTTAGCAAACGAGGACGAACTGAGACTGGGAAAAACGAGACCCGGCGATTTGATAGTCGCGATAGGCAAACCAAAAGTGGGAGACGAAGTGATTCCTGCCGAAGCGAGAGGAGAAATTGCTAATCTTAAAGACGTTACGTCGTTAGCTAGAAAGGCGTTTGTCCATGACATCGTGCCTGTAGGGTCCTTCGGAATTACTCATGAAGCAAAAATGTTGGCGTACAGCATTGGAAGGCAACTGAAAATTGACGAAAACACAAAAATAGACTTAAACAAGTCGGCTGGACCCGCAACAGTAGTCCTAACAACAATAGACAGAGAAAAGCTAGACGAGTTAACCTTCTTCATCCGGAAACCCATCAATGTTGTAGGGGAAATCCTGTAAAAGCATCCGGGTTTTGTCTTTTATGAACTTCAGATAGTAGTTCCAAAGTTTCACAGTCACTATGACCGTTGCAATCTCAATAACTTATTTCTCAGTGGATATCGCTCCCAGTTGACAGCTTTTCATGGTACCTGCTGAACTACAAAACCTATGTTGCATCTAGTCTTGAAGGAAACTCAGCCTTTTTTTGTTTAGCTGTTTAATTCCTCTAGTATTCTCTGCAGGTCTTCAAGTAAACGTTTGATGTGTGAAGGTTTAGTGTGGGGCATAATAACAATTCGGAGGTAGTCGAGGAAGAGGGAAACAGCCCAGCCACGTTTCCTCAATTCCTGAAAGATCAAACGAACATCTGTTCTGTCCGATTTTATTCCAACCACATTCAGGGTGGGCGCAGTCACAATGTCTAATCCGTCAATCCGCTGAATCCCCTCAACAAGCTTCCAAGTTAGTCTGAGGCAGCGTTCAACCACAGCAGCATATCCTGCTCTTCCAAGATGCATCAACAACGCCCAAACAGCTACTGCAGAAGCGCCTGAGCGTGTTCCCAACAAAGTGGACTGTTTCATCTCCCCTCCAGATAGATAGGGAACCTTCATGCTGATTGCTTCACTCATAGACGCATCCCTGAACAGTATTCCTCCTGCAGGAATAGGAGCTAACCCCATCTTATGTGGATCAACGGTGATTGAACAGACGCCGGGTAGCCTGAAATCAAAATCAAAAGGCTTATAGCCTAACTCCTTAAGGAACGGAAGAACAAAGCCCCCGAATGCAGCATCCACATGCAAATAGATGTTATGTGCCGAGGCAATTTCTGAAAGTTCACGTATGGGGTCAACCACTCCTAAGCCTGTGCTGCCTGCCAATCCAACAATTGCCACAGTTTTTGATGTGATTGACTTTTCAGCGGCTTTTATGTCCATCTGGAAGCGACGGTTAAGCTTAACCTTAATCAACTTCAGATTCAGCAGGTCAGATGCCTTGTCAAAGGAGTAATGAGCAGAAAACGGAACAATAACTTCGCCGCGCTCCTTTTTGGCTAGGTTTCTTGCAGCCCAGAGGGCGATGATATTCGCTTCTGTTCCACCAGAAACGATGCTTCCGGAGGCTTTAGGATTAGAAAGCAATGAACCCAGCATAGTTATTGTTTCTTGCTCCAGTTCTGCGGACGCTGGGAAAAGGCTTGGGTCGCCTAGGTTCTTTTCAAGGTACTTCCGGTAAATTTGTTTGGCGAAGCTGGTGGGGTTTGTGCACATGGAACACAGGATTTTGCCTGAAGAATAAGTGAGGTCTCTTTGGAGTTTTGCTTCAAGCTCTTGAATGATCGTGTTTTGGGGTAAGCCCTTCTCAGGTATCCTGTTTGTTCTTTGTGCGGTCTCTGAAGGCATGTTTCTCACTTTATTCCTACGTTAACCTCTACAAGAAACCTGCGGATTTCAGTTCATCAACTTCTAGTTTTCCATTATGTAATATGGTGGCTACTAATGCGCCAGAAACTCCGAGTTTTCTCAGTTCTTCCAGTTCTTGGAGGCTCCTTATTCCTCCTCCAACCAACACCTCAACTCCAGTCTTCTCAAGAACACTCCTCAGAAGCGCCAAGTTGATTCCATGTTCGGTTCCCACCCGGTCTAAATCCAAGAAGATAATTTGATTGATGCCTATCTTCCTAAGTTTTTGGGCAAAGGAAACGGCATCCATTGAAGTGATAGCCTCTGAGACACTCAGCACTTTGCCTTTTTTCAGGTCTATGCTCACTACAACCTTGTCTTCACCAAAAGCTTTGACGGCTTGACCCAAAAAATCTAAGCTGTTCAATGTTTCGGAGCCTATCACAATCTTTGACACTTCTGTAGCCAGCACTTTTTTGGCTTTGGTGATGTCAGCTATTCCCGCATCAACCATCAAATCAAGACGGGTTTGGGTCATAATTTGCCTGTAGATGTTGAAGTTAGCTGACTTTCCTAATATTGCATCCAAATCGGCTAGATACAGACTGCTAAATTCTAGGGACTCGAAAGTTAAGGCAATGTCTAAGGGGTCCGCAGACCTGCATAAAGTGCTTTTCAGTGGCTGATACCGTTCTCTTTCGCCTCGTATGCCATGGACTGCAACACCATTTAAAACGTCAATCACAGGAATAACTTTCATTATGGTTCCCCCATAACAAAGGAGATACAGTGAGGGTGAAGTTTGAATCTTTTGATATTTGAATATGTTTCCGGAGGCGGATACGCCAACATGAAACTTTCGAGCAGCATCCTCAGTGAAGGCTATGGCATGCTACGGAGCTTAATCTCCGACTGCAAAGCCGCTGGTCACAACGTCACAACCTTGCTGGATTCAAGACTAAAAGCATTTAACCCGCCCAATGAAGCGGACCAAATAGTTTCCGTATCCTCTCCTAACGAATTGTATGCGAAACTAAAAGAACATTCAAGTGTGGCTGATGCCGTTTACGTTATCGCTCCAGAGTCCGGTCAAGTGCTGGAGAAACTTGTGGAAGTTATACAATTTTCTGGAGGAACATCGCTTAACTGCGAAATTGATGCCATAAAAAGGGTTTCGAACAAGATGACAGCCTACGAAACATTAGAGAGAATGGGGCTGAAAGTTCCAGAAACGGTTTTGCTGGACATCCACGAAAAAACCGAGAACATTAGGCGTTTAATCAAAGAGCTGGGGTATCCTCTTGTCTTTAAGCCCCTAGACGGCGTTAGCTGTGGCGGTTTAAGTCTTGTCAAAGATGAAGGAGACATAGCTGGGGCAGTCAAAAAAGTAGCGCATGAGTCGCTGAGCAAACATTTTATCGTTCAAAAGGTGATTAGGGGAAAAGCAGTCAGCGTCTGCGTAATTTCAACTGGAGATAAAGCCGTGGCTGTTACATTGAACAGGCAGTTGGTTACTTTGGCGTCACCGGATGGGGAGTCCAGATATTATGGGGGAGTTGTTCCTTTCGATCATAGCTTAGAGAAGGAGGCTTTGAGGGCTGCTCAAAGGGTTGTTGAAGGCATAGGGGGATTGAAAGGTTATGTTGGCGTTGACATAATATTATCAGATGAGGATCCTATCCTGATGGAGGTTAACCCGCGGCTTACAACATCTTATGTAGGTTTAAGGAGAGTTGCGAATTTCAATCCAGCTCAGGCAATAGTTGATGCGGTAATTAGACGAAAGCTACCAAAAAACATGCAAAACAGAGGTTATAGCTTCTTCTCCAAAGTAGAGGTTCCTTCACGCCGTCAAATTATCGCCGAGACCTACAAAGTAGAGGATGTTATATCGCCTCCATTTCCGATTGAAGGAAACAGATCAGCTTACGCTCTCCTTGCCACCGTCTCAACCAGCCCCATGGGGGCTCAATCAGCCTTTTACCGCGCAAAAAAGCGTCTTCTAAATCTCTATCGTGGTGATTGAAGTGGTGAACGTTCTTGGATTAGACATAGGAGGCGCCAACACTAAAGCTGCTTTCCTAAAAACTCAAGATGGCACAGTGAAAGAGCTTAGAACATCCATGGAATATTTTCCCATATGGAAAAAGGGGAAGGAGCAGCTTCCAAAGGTTTTGGAGAAGCTGAAAAAAAGGTTGGTCGACTCAACTGCACTGGATGGAGTCGGGGTTACGATAACTGCCGAGTTGTCAGATGCATATTGGAGCAAAAAAGAGGGAGTCCACCACGTTTTAGATTGTGTAAATCAGGTTTTCGATGATGTGCCAACGTTTGTTCTTGATGTGGAAGCTAAATTGCTGCCCGTTAAAGATGCGCGGAGGGAACCGCTTAAGGTAGCTTCTGCCAACTGGGCTGCAACAGGCTGGATGATTTCGCAGTTGATTGAAAACTGCATTGTCGTTGATGTTGGAAGCACCACAACAAGCATTATTCCAGTGATTAACGGAAAGATTGCCGCTGAGGGCAGAAACGACTTGGAAAAACTTCAGAATGGAGAACTTGTCTACTCAGGGTCTTTACGAACAAACGTTGCCACAATCGTTAATGACATTCCCATTCAAGGAATGACGGCACGGGTTTCCTCAGAGCTGTTCGCCCAGTCAGGCGACGTACACCTGCTCCTAGACAACATAAAAGAAGAAGATTACACTGCTGAAACATGTGATGGTCGCGGGAAAACAAGAAGGGAAGCCATGGCTAGGTTAGCCCGAGTTGTTTGCGCGGATATTGACATGTTGACTGAACAAGAGATCAGGGATATGGCAAAATTTGTTTATGACAAGCAGGTTGAGCAGATTACTGGAGGCTTGAAGCAAGTTTATGAAAGAATCAAGCCGCTACTCCAAAAAAAGATAAGGGTGATAGTTACTGGGCTTGGCAGAAATTTTTTGGCGAGAAAGGCTGCTGAGAAAGCTGGCTTCAGTGAAGTTATGGATATGAGTGAATTGGTGGGTGCTGAAGCAGCGGTTATGTCGCCTTCTGTTGGTGTGGCTCTTATGGTGGCAAGTAATTTGGAGGGAAAAAATGTAAAATGGAAGCAGTCTTGAAGGTGGGCGGAAGCTTAGCCGAGGATCCCGCCAGCCTAACGAGTTTATGTCAAGAGTTAAGCGTTCTGGCTAAAAATCACAGAATACTTATTGTGCCTGGGGGAGGCGAATTCGCAGACACTGTAAGAAAGTTTGACAAAACTTATAGTCTCTCAGGCATGGTTGCTCATAAAATGGCTATATTAGCTATGGACCAATACGGGTTTTTCCTGTCGGATATCACCCCAAATTCCTACGTTTCTCACTCTCTAAAAGAAATCAGCAACTCTGCGAAAGGAAAGTTACCAATTTTTTTGCCGTCGAAGCTTATGTTTCGTGAAGACCCTCTGGAACATTCATGGGACGTTACTTCGGACACGATAGCTGCGTACATTGCTGGCTTATTACATGCAGAGAAACTGGTTCTAGTCACTGATGTAGATGGAATTTTCTCCGAAGACCCTAAGAAAAACGTGGATGCCAAATTGATTGAGGAGTTGTCTACCAAAAAGTTGCTCGGTTGGAACAAGAGAACAAGCGTTGACAAAACCTTACCGAAAATTCTTCTACAGGCAAACTTAGATTGTTACGTTATTAATGGCGGATACCCTAAAAGAATCAAGCTGATTCTGGAAAACAAGAAAACTGTTTACACACATGTTACTGTTTAGCGGTTCTTTTTCACAATTTACTGATTTCTTCAGCAAACTCGATAACTTTTTCCCGTTCAAGTTTACCCGCTAACCGGTCTTTTTTGGTGCAAACGGCTCCTCTAACCCCAATGATATCCGCACCTAAATTGTATACTCGTGGAATGTTTTGGGTATCTAAAGAACCGGCGAGGGCAGCCAGTAAATTATAGTT
>Ga0315551_10003967_pt1 | contig 10407 bp, 9 predicted proteins | sample SalMarSW160290MG_FD_203678 | JGI IMG/M metagenome (GOLD analysis project Ga0315551, IMG submission 203678) | Salt marsh sediment microbial communities from the Plum Island Ecosystem LTER, Massachusetts, United States - Salt Marsh Sediment SW1602-90 ... | reverse complement strand
GTTTATACCTCAGACAATGATTATACAGACAGTATTTGAAGGCAAATGCCGCAAAGTTAACTTTTAGTTGCTCTTGGTCTGAATATTCCTAAATCGCTTAAAGAGATTTGATAGAGTTTTCAATTATAATTCCAACTTATATGGAAGAAGGATATATCGAAAGATGTCTCCTGTCCATAATCAGACAGCGGTATATTCGGGCTGAGTTTGAAATCATTGTCTCAGACGCCCGCTCAACAGATCGTACTGCTGAAATTGCGCGTCGGTATGCAGATAATGTTATTGTGGAAGATCGAAAAGGAATTGCATACGGGCGTAATGTGGGCGCGAAAAAAGCGAAAGGCGAAATCCTTGTTTTTGTTGATGCAGATGCGATATTGGATCAGGATTTTCTCGGTTGTTGCCATCAGGAATTCTTAAATACGGCAGTCATTGGCATTACCGGCATCGCAAAACCGAATGACGGCGGTATTCTGCAGCGTTTTGTTTATCGGTGTACATACGGTATGGTTGTTTTTTTTAATTTTTTAGGACTATCGTTATTTCCCGGAATTTGTGTCGCATACAGACGAACGGGATTTACAGCAGTTAAAGGTTTCCGGGAAGATTTTGGCATCGTTGAAGATCTTGATTTGAGTAGAAGAATATCACATCTCGGTAAGTGCATTGTTGTTAAAAAGGCCTATACACTTGTTTCAACACGAAGATTGGAAAAGAATTTAATCCCGACAGTTCTTTTTCACATTTATTGCGACATTAAATATCTTATAACGGGAAAAGCACCTGCGGTCTATCCAAAAGTGGAAGAAATACACTCGTGGCGCGAGTTGTGGAGTTATATACATTAGATTGTTTATTAAAAAGGAAACTGGATGAATAGATTTTTAATACGAATTATCTTACCGGTTATAGCAATACGATTTATACTGCAAGCGCAGTCTGTGGATGTACCGGTACAACATGAAGTATATGATTTTCTTAAAAGGATGGAAGCGCGTCAGCTTCTCGTAGATTATAAGGATGCAGCTAAACCTCTATCAAGGATACAGATTGCTTCTGCATTCATCAACCTGGAAAAGCAGGTAAATGGAATGAACGGAGTAGAAAGGGAAACATTTGAATTTTTGAAAACGGAATTTAACTATGAGATATTGAAAATATCGGGAGATCCGGAGCCAAGTGAAATGCGCTGGCATTTATACTCAAAAAACTTAACTGAAGGCATATTGAATTTTGATATTGAATACAGCCTTTCTCAGTTATCTGTAGCCGGTCAATCGACATCAAATCGCTCGCAAGGTCTAAAGGCATACGGATACGTTTTAAACGATGTTGGATTCTATTTTAACTTTGTCGATAATTTAGTGAAAGGAGATCAGATTAATTACAGCCGGTTCAATAACGATGATATTGAAAAATGTTATTGGTTGTCAGCCGCCGATAAGAATTACTACAGTCGGATTAAAACTCCTTTACGTGGGGTCATACCGTCTCAGATTAATGACAAAAATCAATATCAATATGATGAAATTAATGCACAGTTGAGTTGGCAGATAGGAGAGTTTAATTTCTCATTGGAAAAAATGAATAATGTTTGGGGATTCGGGAAAAACGGAACAGTTATATTCTCGGATAATGCACCGTCATACTCGCAAATAAAAATGCGCGTGCCTTTATCAAAAGATATTGATTTTATTTATTTCCACGGCGAGTTGAATTCAAGTCTGACGGATTCTTCACGAGCATACATTATAAATTATCTTAATCCGGCTTATACAAAATATCGCGATGTTACACATTCGAAATATATCGCTGCGCATCAGCTTGAGATATCGTTATGGGACGGAGTTGATTTGTCGCTTGGTGAGTCTGTGGTATACAGCGATCGCGGGCCTCTTTTGATTTATCTTGTTCCTGTTATGTTTTTTAAAGCAGCTGAGCATTATAACGGCGATAAAGACAATTGTCAGCTTTTTGGGAGCCTTGATCTGAATATACTCAAAAATGTAAATGCATATATATCTCTATTTATCGATGAATTGAACACGGATGAACTGTTTGATCCGTATCTATCTCACAGGCAGGTAGCTTTTACTACAGGTATTAGATTGTTCAACATTCCCGGCGACAATATCGATATGACACTCGAATACAGCCGGGTTAATCCTGCAGCATACAATCATAATATCCCTGCTGTAACCTTTACAAATAATGGATTTGTACTGGGAAACTGGATGGGACAAAATGCCGATAATATCTTCGCAGAAATAGGATTTACACCTATGCACGCATTGCATTTAACAGCGTTTGGTGAAATATTCCGAAAAGGCGGAGATCTTTCTATTTTTGATCAATACAGTACTTATCAAGGTAATTGGACATTTCTTTTTGGCCCGTTGCATATCGAGCGTTCGGCGGGATTGTCTATTCAGTATCAACCTGTCCGTGATATCTTTGTTAATTTCAACAGCCGGGTGCGAACAATCGAAGATGAAGCAAATCCAGCTCAAAACCGTTCACAACAATTCGAATGGACTATCGGTGCAAGTTTGGGACTTTGGTGAAAACTTGAATAAATAAGGTCAGGCGTTTAAAAGGCCGCGCGCAGTTTTCAATAAAATGCCGTAACGCAAACCGCGGTCGCTAACTGTTATTTGTGATGTGTTTAATTTTTGTAAAACTTCCCTCAAAATAATAATTCCTGCAAGGAGAATATCAGCCCGGGAAGGATGAATCTGAGGGTAGCTTCTGATCCGGTCAAGTGTAAGATGCCTGAGTTCTTCGAATATCCGCTCAATAGTTTCCTTCGTAAGTATATAACGATTGACTAAAGTCCTGTCGAATGTCTTAAGTTGAAAGTCAAGCGCTGCCAATGTTGTGAGTGTGCCTGCTACCCCTATTAATGTTGTTGCAGATGATAGTGGTAAAATGCTGCGAAGATGGGCTTGAACGAGTTCTATTGCATTCTCGATGGCAGTGTTGTCGGGAGGACTTTTTTTTAAAATTCGTTCAGTAAGCCGGACACTGCCTATATCTATGCTTTCGGCAGATGAGACATTTGATCCTATTCCAGTTACGAGTTCTGTGCTTCCACCGCCTATATCCAGAACAGTAAATTCTCCGGAAGGAAAATCAGTCAAATATTCCGATACGGCACCGAAATACGTTAATTCTGCTTCTTCCTTCCCGGTTAGTATTTTGATATCGATGGATAATTGATGTTTTATAAAGTCAATAAATTCCTGCCGATTTACTGCATCTCGAAGTGCACTCGTACCGCACGCAACGGAATATTTAACTTCAAGCGAATCGGCAATGTTCTTTAATTGTGTGAGTACTTTTTTAATACGGTGGAATGTGTATTCCTGAATAAAACCGTTTTTATCGACTCCTTTGCCAAGCCGTGCAATTGAATGTTCGTCCGTTATAACGGAAATTGTATCATTTCTTCCAACGTCTGCAACGAGCATTAAAATTGTGTTTGTTCCGATATCGAAGGAAGCAAGTCGCATTATTGGACCCTGCGAAGCGCGACTGCTGACCACCCGTTCTCCTGCTCGAGCTTTACTTTAACGAGCAGATTCTTTTCAAACAAAGGAAGAAGAGCATGTAAATCGGTTTTAAGAATACCCGAGAGAATAATGACACCTTCTTTGCAAGTTCGGTCAATGATCGATCTTATAAATAGGGTAATTGTACGAAAATCAATATTTGCCACGACAAGATCATATTTTAAGCGCGGAATAGCGCTGACACTTCCTAACAGTACTTTCATGCGCTGTTGTATATTGTTCCGTTTTATATTCTTTCTCGTGTTTTCGATTGCCCATGGATCAATATCGACTGCTGTTACGGATTTGGCCCCTAATTTTATGCAAGCAATACCGAGAACACCGGTCCCGCAGCCAAAATCAAGTACTTTCATATTCTGTTTTAAAAACTGTTCGATCAGTCTTAGGCTTAATCGAGTCGTTTCATGATGTCCGGTTCCGAACGACATCTTTGGATCGACGTGGAGCACTATTTTGTTACGGTGACGTTTTTGCAGCTTTTTCCAGGAAGGCTTAATGATTATTTTTGGTGTTGCTTTTATAATGCCGATCTGTTTTTCCCAAGTTTTATTCCAGTTTTCCTCGTGCACTAATTTGACCGTAAAAAAAAGATCAACAATTGGAAATTCAGATTTGAATCGTCTCAAAGTAACCTGAAATTTTGTACGAATTACAGGAGTCCATTTATTTGACGGAATAAAACAACCGAGGAGGTTTTTTTCTTGGATGAAGCCGATGAAACCAATCAATGTCAATTGTCCGACAAGTAAATCTTGATAAGGCTCATTTATTCGGATAGAAATTTTATACCACTTGCGCGATTTCATGGTTGCGGGCCTTTTTTTGAAAGCTCGAACTTCTCAAAGAGATCCCTGATAATTTCAGGATTCATCTGCAGCCAGAATATTTGGTCCTGATAGTTCTCCTGCATTTTCCGATCTGCTTTATTATATTTAACATTTAAAAGATAAATTAAACAGATAAGAAGGCAGAAAGAAATTAATCCTTGCTGATTTACGAGCGGAATTCCGGAAACTATTTGAAAAACAAGACAGAGGATGGACATCAGAGCAAACCAAAAAGAAGTACGGCGTATTTGATTCATAATATGATACACTGTGCCGAAGAAAAATACTTTTTCATGAAATGCGGAGGGGATAAAGTGGTTGAGGATGTAAAAGTATAACTGCCTTGCTTCTGCTTCACTCAATATGTTTGCAGCAGAAAAGCGGCGGATTGAATCTTGCAGAAATGCACTCGGCTGGTTTTCCACAAAGGCGCGCCTGCGTTTTGTCGTCTCTTTTGCATACATAGTCAATCCGGAGACAAGAACAAAGAATAAAAAAAGAATAATTCCAAATACGTTTTCCACAGGAAAGTATAAATACCTCGATATAAAAAAATAGAAGAACATTGTGGAAAGTGATGCAAAGTAGAAACCCGGTATAAGTATACGAGCAGTTTCATATAATCCAAAGGATGACGCTTGTGTGTTATTCATAAATTAATCCAATCAAAGAAGAATGATGAGACGGTATTTTTTTAATTCACTTTGTTAAATAGTTGTTTTCGGCTGAATTCGGCTAATAAACCGGCAATCTTATCCTGAACTTGATGATAATAGGCGGCTGGTATAATAAAATTCTGTATCATTATTGAGAACACAAGCATTTCGCCGTCACGCGAAAGAACATAGCCGGATAAGCAGCTTACACCATTTAAATTTCCGGTTTTAGCATGTATGTTACCTGCAGAAGGATAAGAGGTCATCCTTCGTGAAAGAGTTCCATCAACGCCTGCGATAGGCAAGGAATTGTAAAAGACCGGGAATATCCGAGATTGTTCGTACATCGCTGCCAGCAATTGAACAAGCTGGTCGGCAGATAAAAGATTATATCGAGATATACCTGACCCGTCAACAATAGAAAGTCCTGAAGTATCGATACCTAAATCTGAGAGGAAACGGTTTATTACGAATATTCCGTTTTTCGCGCATCCGGGTGCACCATACTTAGCAGCGCCAAGGGCTTTAAGCGTATTTTCAGCCGATAGATTATCGCTTACTTTATTCATATATGTGATAATCTTTTCTATTGATTGGTAACGCTGCGTAATTTCACGGATTCCGGGAGGAGTTGTACCATTCGCAACATTGCCGTGAACAATAATTCCGGTACGTTCAAGTGATTCTTTGAAAAGTGTCCCTGTATAATAATCGGGGAGGCAAAGAGGCACCTTTTTGGCAAATCGACCGGACTTAAGAATTTCGCCTTCTATTAAAATAGTATTCTGGTTATTGAGAAATAATCGTTCTATTTTTAGAGGGGTACGAATGCTGTCGGCTGCTATTTTAGCTTTATTGGTGATGCTGACAAATTCGGTTCTCGGTTCAAGATATGGATAAATTGAATTCAAATCGGCCAGTAATGAAATTCTAACACAGTTCTTATTCACAGAAAGCGCATTGATATGCGGTGCATCTGATTCGGATTCGTCATCCCAAACCCAGCCGGCACCCCAGTATTCATCATCAAAAAAAGAATCATCAACAATGATATTGCCCTTAATTTCCCTGATTCCAATCTGATGAACCGTATTTGCAAATGAATCCAGGTCCGAAGTTTTCAAATCGGGATCTCCATATCCTTTTATGTATATGTTGCCTTTAAGAATACCGTTGATAGGAGCGGAATCTATAAATACTGCAGTTTTAAATTGATAATTTGTATCCAATATGTATAAAGCGGCGGCCGATGTGAGCAGCTTCATGTTTGATCCGGGATTCATCAGCGTCTTGCTGTCATGTTCAAATAATGTATCTCCTTTTTCAAGAGATACAACTTTTATACTGGCATTAGCAGGAGTGAAAAGAGAATCTGCAAGAATGGAATTAATGTCTTTCCGTAATTGTTCTAATTGTGTCAGTTGTGCGGGTTGTATTATCGGAATATGCGGTTTAACGACAGCGCGTTTGGACCCGCAACCTGTGATTGCGAATGAAAGTATGAGAATGATATAATGCGGTTTCATGTATTTGCGTATTATTTGAGAGAAAGAATATTGTGAATGTCCTCTTAAAATATCAAAAATGCAAGAACTGTTGAATTCTTCATTGCTCCAAAATGTTAAATTTCTTATATTATAAGTTCATAATGGAAAGAAAAGAACAAAAGAAGATAACTATAGCCATCGATGGACCTGCGGCATCCGGAAAAAGTACAACTGCAAGATTAGTGGCTCAAAAATTAGGATATCTTCATGTCGATACAGGTGCAATGTATCGTGCATTGACGTTGAAAGCAATTGAGAAAAATCTCAATCTGAGTGATAAAGAAAGAATTGTCGCACTTGCACGGACGAGCAGTATCCGGCTGGAAGGAGGAAATCCAACCACGAGGGTTTTTTTAGATAACATAGACGTTACTGATAAAATCAGAACGCCTCAGGTGAATCAAGCCGTCAGTACTATAAGCGGTTACCAGGGTGTACGTGAAATGATGGTGCGTGAACAACAGAGGATTTCAACTGACGGCGGTGTAGTCTTAGAAGGCCGGGATATAGGTACGATAGTTATTCCTTCGGCAGAATTAAAGATTTTCATGATCGCGAATGTTCAGGAACGTGTCAGGCGAAGAAAAAAAGATCTCGCATTATGTGGAATTGAAGCGGATGGAAATGAATTGGTCAAAGAAATTGAAGCGCGGGATAAAAAAGATTCGACACGTGAAATAAGTCCGCTCAGGAAAGCAGAAGACGCGGTTGAACTCGATACTTCAGACTTAACAATTGATGAACAGGTTGATTTTATTGTAGCGCGTGCAAAAAAAAAGATCGATCAGAAAGAAACAATTGCATGAAAGTATCTATCGATAATTCTTCAGGTTTCTGTTGGGGAGTTGTGCGAACGATAGATATTGCAGAGAAGGAAATTGCTTCCGGAGAAAAGCTGTATTCGCTGGGAGAAATCATCCATAATCCTGCAGAGATAGAGCGTCTTCAAAAAAGAGGACTTATAACTATTTCACGTAATGATTTGGAAAAGCTTCAAAGTGCAAAAGTTCTTATTCGTGCACATGGTGAACCGCCTGATACCTATGAACATGCAAAAGAGCTTGGAATAACGCTTGTCGATGCCACGTGTCCTGTTGTTGCAAAAGTACAGGAACGTATAAGGAAGTTTTATAATGAAGGTTATCAAGTAGTGATCTTTGGGAAAAAAGAACATGCCGAAGTTATCGGCCTTGTAGGTCAAACGAACGGAGAAGCGATCGTAGTCAAATCGATGGATGAATTGCGGAATGTGAAACTGGATCGAAAAACGGTTCTATTTTCACAAACTACGATGGACAAGACGACATTCCATGAGCTGAAGAATGAACTATCAAAACGAATAAAGGATTTATTCATTGATTCCATTGATGAGACCGAAATAGAATTTCTTGTGAAAGACACTATTTGCGGTCAGTTTTCAAGGCGTGAGAAAAAGATTCGTGAATTTGCTGCCGCAAATGAAATTATAGTATTTGTCGCCGGAAAGTACAGTTCAAACGGAAAAGTGCTGTATGATATTGTTAAATCGGTGAATAAGCATGTTTATTTTATTGAAAACGCTGAAGAGCTTCATTCGGAATGGTTTAACGGAGTAAACACAGTCGGTATAACAGGAGCTACATCGACACCGCAATGGTTGATGGAGCAGGTGAAAGAGAGAATCGAAAATTTTAAAAATAATAAAGAAAGTATTACACAGCCAAATATAATTCACGAACTAATTACACATTAAATAAACAGCCGAAATGATTTGTCCGACGGTGTGTGTTGGCTAACAGCGGAGAACAATTCGTAGGCTATTCCTGTGAAAATGGGAAAAAGTTTTGGAGGTTGAATGTCAGCAACAAAAAATGCCGTGCAGGAGTTTGAGGAGCGCGGGTATTCTGAAGACGAATATAAAAAACTTGAACAGCTTTATTCCGGCACGATGGGTAAAATTAATGCCGGCGAAATCATTAAAGGGCGTGTTGTACACATAGGTGACTCGGATGTAGCTGTTGATATAGGTTTCAAGTCGGAAGGAACAGTAGCGAAGAGCGAATTCCCGAATATTAAGGATTTGAAAATTGGCGATGAAATAGAAGTTTTCCTTGAAAGTATTGAAGATAAAGATGGTCAATTAGTGCTTTCGCGCAAGCGGGCTGATTTTATGCGAGTCTGGGAACGTGTGGTTAAATCACATGACTCAGGAGAGGTGCTCAAAGGACGCTGCGTCCGCAGAACGAAAGGCGGCATCGTTGTCGATCTTATGGGGCTCGATGCATTTCTGCCGGGCTCACAAATAGATGTGCGGCCTGTCCGTGATTTTGATGTTTTCATCGGACGTGAAATGGATTTTCGCGTCGTTAAAGTCAATCACCCTTCTGAAAATGTTGTTGTCAGCCACAAAATATTGGTGGAAGAAGAACTTTCCAGCCAGCGCAAAGCCATTCTCGATAGTCTTGAGAAAGGACAGATACTCGAAGGCCACGTCAAAGCTATTACAGATTTCGGCGTATTCGTCGATCTTGGCGGTGTAGACGGCCTTGTGCATATTACCGATCTTTCGTGGGGAAGGGTGAATCATCCTTCAGAGATCGTGAAGCTCGACCAGCTGGTTAATATTGTTGTTCTTGATTTTGACGCAGAGAAAAAACGGATTTCGCTGGGCATGAAGCAGCTCCAACCGCATCCCTGGGAGAATATTGATCAACGTTATCCTGTCGGTACAAAAATCAACGGTAAAATCGTTTCACTGACGGATTACGGTGCATTTGTGGAAATTGAAAAAGGCATTGAAGGCCTTATACATATTTCTGAAATGAGTTGGACACAACACATCAAGCATCCTTCACAAGTTGTCTCGATGGGACAGATGATCGATGCAATTATTCTTTCGCTGGATAAAGAAGGCAAAAAGATATCGCTCGGGATGAAACAGCTTGAGCCGGACCCCTGGACTACACTTATGCAAAAATATCCGATAAGTTCAAAACATATCGGAACAGTGCGCAATCTTACGAATTTCGGTGTGTTTGTTGAGCTTGAAGAAGGCGTAGACGGCCTTGTGCATATATCTGATTTGTCATGGACAAAGAAGATTCGCCATCCGGGTGAAGTAGTGAAAAAAGGCGATCAACTTGATGTTGTTGTGCTTTCGGTTGATATTAGTCAAAGACGCATCTCTCTCGGACATAAGCAAATGCAGGAAAATCCGTGGGAAGTGTTTGAATCCAAATATAAAGTAGATACAGATGTGGAAGGCAACATCGTGCGTATCATTGAGAAAGGCGTTATTGTTGAAATGCCTCTCGGTGTTGACGGCTTTGTGCCGCTTTCTCAGCTTTCGTATACTCCTGTCAAGAATATTGCAGATTCCTTCAAGGTAGGCGATACACTCCCGCTGAAGGTGATCGAGTTCGATAAGGAAAGCAAGAAGATTGTCCTTTCGGCGCTTGAATATCTTCGCGGAAAAGAACAGAAACTTGTTGACAACTATGTCGCAAGCCATAAACTTGCGCCCATGACTATGAAGGATGTCGGTTCAATTTCTTCTGATGAAGAGAAGAAGAAGGAAGAAACGTCAACAGAGAGTGGAAATGAACAAAATACACAAATTTAAAAATAGTTGATAAATTATTATGAAAAGAGTTGTCTGACATTGTTTGGGCAGCTCTTTTCCTTTATGAAACGGGTTGCATTACATACACTTGGCTGTAAACTTAATTACGCCGAAACTGCAGAGATTGGTAAGAAATTTACTGCACGCGATTACAAAGTGGTCGGTATTGATGATCCGGCAGATGTAGTAATAATCAATTCGTGT
>Ga0315551_10003952_pt1 | contig 10424 bp, 9 predicted proteins | sample SalMarSW160290MG_FD_203678 | JGI IMG/M metagenome (GOLD analysis project Ga0315551, IMG submission 203678) | Salt marsh sediment microbial communities from the Plum Island Ecosystem LTER, Massachusetts, United States - Salt Marsh Sediment SW1602-90 ... | reverse complement strand
AGAACCGATACTATCCCAGGCAGGAACTCCACTTGTCCCATTGTAATAACAGTTATCGCTACCATAGAAAAAGCTCCCTGATGTATAGCCATTGGGATCATAATAAGCCTTGCCGCTATTGGCATAAATCACATTATTTTTAATTACCATAGTATCAGGTGGATCGCCAATCCCTGCCGTTATCCTGATCGGTTCCTCGTTATTGCCATAAAAAGTATTGTTATAGACATACCAGCTTCCTTTGTGTCCACCATTACTTTCTCCTCCCATCAGGAGGCCCCAACCAGCAGATGAGCCTCGTGTTCCATTCGAGGCAATTATATTGTTATAAATCCAAGCGTGTTTGATAAACTCATAAGGAGGAGATGCATCGCCTCCGCCACAAGTAATCCCCTCATAACCATGGTGATGCACATAATTGTCGTGTAAATACAGGGAATCAACCCAATCACCAGTAAGATGTCCGTAAAACTGCAATCTACCTTTTTCGTTATAGGAAAATTCATTCCACCCCATATCAATATGATTAAGAGTTCCATATCCCAGAACATAAATAGGATAATTCCGCCAATCTGGGTTCAAGGTAATCGTATCCCCCCTGTTACTTACCCCTATATCATGAATGTGATTTCCGTAGATAGATAGATAATTCATCCCCTGCCCGCCACAAAAACCCCAGCCATGATGACCATTTTCATATACCGAAACATCATTGCCAACAAATCTAACATACTCCGAGTGCCCAGACATAACAGAACCCTCTCCACCTCTATACACCTCAGTCCCCGCACGCATCATAAACTTAGAAATTGTCCAATAATCGAAGGTGTCGGGGATACCCACTCCCCAACGCTCAATTACATTAGCGATTGAACTATCCCCAAGTTGAGCAATTTCACCAGGATAGGAAGTCATTGTAATACTTTTATTTTCTTCTCCAGAGTTATGGTTGCCATGAAACTCTATTACAGCATCCGTGGCATCTTCTTCATTCCATATCCCCCCCCTAAAATATGCAATATCACCGGCCTTTATAGTTCTGACCTTGGTTGCCAGCTTCCAAGGACCTTCACTGCCATGTCCCGCCGTATCTGCGTAGAATCCGCTATCACTATCATTGCCATCTCTGGCCATAAAATAAATGTGGTTACTCCCTAACTCTCGGCAATAAAAGGGCACTGAGTCGCTTCCTTCAGAGGTTGTGACCTTAATATGAGTTGCCCCCGTAGCCATAGAGGAGTTAAGCCAGAAGGTAATCCGCTCCAGATTACGGGCAGAGGTGTATTCATCCGCAGAGTCACAATCGGTGCAAGCATTTATCACCCCCCATTCGGCATAGCTAGTATCACCAGTCAGGTTCACTCCTCCGCAGGTGATATAGCCCGCTCCTCTGGTAGTATCGAAGTTTAGGCCCCAGACACTTACGGCGGCTCCCTTTTGAGCACTCTGTTCCCATCCCGAAATCGGCCCATCGGTGAGGTCGGAGAAAAAAAGCTTAGGGGCAGCGGCCTTGCTGAAGGCAAACCAGGCCAGCCAAATCAGAATTATCAGCCCCAGTTTCTTCATCAGTGCCAGAATGTTATCAGGATTATAATGCCTAATGATATTATCCCCGATATTTCTAACCAAAATTCTTTTAGTATCTTACACATATTACTTCATATAAAACCCAAAGGGTTAGCAAATGTGATAAGTTGTCATAAAAAAAGGTCAGCCATATTCGTTCCCTTCCCGAAGCCCATTTGAAATGCCGATTGGCAAGTAGAAATTGGCCGATTCTCCTATCTTTATCCCAAATAAAATGCTGGAGAAATACGATTATGAGTTTCCAATCAAATTGCCAAACACACAATCCAATTGCTGATGTGTAAAGCAAACCGTGGATAAGACAAGCGAACCAGCCTTGCAAGGAATACTCGCCCTTTATCTGCCCCATCCAATCATTTTGGAGAATGTAGTCGCCTATGAGATGACCGATTAACCAGTCCACTTATTTCTTGACTCTATCTCCCCATACCATAGCATATAATATTTTACTTTCCACACATACAGTTGGACTGAAAGGGGCCAGGGCTTGCCTGATTTCACATTGCCGATCCCCCAATTGTAGGCCGCTATCACCTTGTCTTTGTTAGACCACAATTGGCCATGAAGCCAGCCGATATATTTAGCTCCATACTTGATATTGGTCTCAGGATCAAGCGAGTCTTCCTTATCGGGGTCGTAACCCATATCCCTTGCGGTAGAATCCATTATCTGCATCAAACCCTTTTCCCCTGCACTACCGATAACACAGGGATCAAAGTCGGACTCTACCTTGATGTGCCCCTTGATCTGGGCAGGGCTTACATAAAACTCATTAGCATATTTGATTATGAGGGGATCGAATTTATTCATTATCCAGTCGTTGTCGGGACAATATAAGTATTATCCATCTGTTTCATATTCTTCTCAAAATCTTCCCCGAATTGATATCCCAAATGCAGGCCAAAATCTCTTAATGCTTCGGAGAAAGTATGGCCTAGGCCAGTTATAAGAAATTGCTTATCCTCCACAAGCCAGAAAGTTTTTTCTTTGCTTATCGTCAGGATTAGCTCCAATCTTAAACTTCTTTCTATCTTTAAACTCCTCTTGCTTTCCTGGATTGTAGTTTTGAACCGGCCGATAATATCCCGTTACTCTACTCCAGATTTCGCAGGGAATCTTTTTCATATCTCCCTATCAAAGCAAATCCATATCGGCCCCCACCAGAGATAGGCTTTCCTCCAAGTGTGGTTAGCGTAAATTGCATACCCAGGTAGCCGACTCCAGAAGTAACCATATTTAGCCCAAAGTGTGCCAATTGATATTTTCACAATTCTGTCGCCGAATTTGTCACAAAAGCATCTTTCGGTATATCAACCATTTACCATTGCCCCTTATCTAAATCTAAGCCTAAATCTGTCCGAACTCTTGTCACTTAGACATCTGAAATTCTATCGCATCCGCCACTATATCCTTCACCATCTGAGGGGTGAAGCAATCAGGGTCTTCCCCAGCTTCTTGTAGGCCCTCCTGGATATGCTCCAAGTAGATGGTCATAAACTTTTCGGTCAGGGAGTCCATATCAATATCGCCCCTGCTATACCGATATAGTCTGCTATCAAGTCCCGCCAGCTAAAACCAGCGGGGTCATTCCACACAAACAGGGTATAACCGTCCATAACCTCCCAGACTAACCCCCAGGCCATCCCTATCAGTGCTGACCAGAAATCAGGCAAACCTACCCGCAGAAGCAAGCAGGTGAAGGCAAACCACATCCCCAGATGGGCAAACTTGTCGTTGGCAAGCCAAGGGTCGTTATAACAGAATTTCACACCATTGCCTTCTCAAAGGTCATCCTGTCCTTCTCCATAATCGTCTGCACCCAATTTATCTTCGTCTGCACTGGCTCTCCTTCACCATTGGTAAACCAATTGTCCCCCAGTTGTTTCTTAATCATCTCTACCACCAGCCCGATTATCCACCTGATAGCTATCTCATCGAGAGATTCCAGAAACCAGGGGAGATGAATCTTGGAATCTAAATATTTCACGAGTGCTTCCAGTTTAATAAATCCGGGCAATCCAGCTTCAGGCATAAAAACATAATCTGCTTTGGGCAATTTGGATATTCTCTCGATGGTGAAAACCAAATATCTAAGGAAGGCAGCCCCTTTACTGCGTTGCGGTTCTTCCCAAATTTCGCCTCCGGACTTCTCCGCTATTTGTAGGGAGCCAAGCTCGCTGTCGATGGCAGCGAGCAAGGCATCCCAGTCAAACTTAGCTTTATTTGTCACAGGACATTATACCTTTTAGGAAAAGAGCCAAAAGGTCATCCCAGGGGTTTGGTGTAGCGTGTGCCTTCTCCTCCAAACTGGAGATCGCCTCACAAGCCAATTTTCTAACCTCTGGGGTAGCCTGCGACAGAATCAAGGCAAGAATCTGTGCAATCCAGTCCATCTTATCCCTCCTTCTTCTTATTTATTGCCCGTTCAGTAAAATAGAATGTAGCTACCATTACCACTATGGGCACAAATTGTTCTTCTGGAATCATCCTGGTTACAGCCAGATATATAAATGCCCCCGCAAGACCAAGGGCTATAATTGGCCTCACCAATCCTCGCATAATCTCAAGGAAGTTCATCATCACCCTCCTTATTTTGGGGGGGCACTGACCCCCAGTTTGTGAGCAATGGCGTCAAGCCTCTGCTCGATATTCTGCAATCTACGATTGGTATCTATTCGGAATTCAGTGTTGATCGTCATTGCAGTTCTATTTTTCTTTACTATGTTTTGCACTATCTTTATTTCGGCCTTTATGCCTTGAAGTTTCTCCTGGCCTAAATCGTCTTTCCAGCCCCAGGCCGTAGTAAAAAGCAAGAAAATAATAGCACTTATAAACCCCCAGATAACTCGCTTGGGGATTATCCAGTTGCCGTTACCGTCTCTTTTTGGCATTATTCAGACCCCATATATACTGTAACATTCCTCATTTGGGCTGTTTCCCCTAATAAACTATCATACATTTTAATTCGCATTTCATAAACAGTCCCATCGGTGAGAGAACTAATATCCCCCGTAGATGATATGGGTACCCAGGAATTACTGGCGGTTGATCCTGCCCCATAACTGCTCCCATTTATATAAACAAATACATAACAGGTATGCGGGGAGCTAACATACACTGCCCTTGCCTGGCATTTGAAATAAAGTTTTTTCATTGCGGCAACTTTGCAAAAAACAATCTTTACTTTTGTTTTAGCAGAAGTGGCAGTCTCTTGATAAACTGGCAAAGTTGCTGCCGTATCACCAGCAGCAGCCCCCGCCTGTGTGAAATCAGAATAGACAGGGAAAACTATACCAGGGTTCAAGGCTGTCAAATCCACTGTGCCACTTGAACTGATAATAGCATTCTGCGGTATTTCCACCACTTCCCAGGTGCCAGCATTGGATATTTGAGTTTTGACAATACCCGCCGAAGAGTTAATATCATTAGTCATTATCGTCCCATTAAGTATGTGAGCAGCAGTAATCCCCTCAGGTTGAACCTTTATTTCATTCCCCACTATATCAATGCCAGAACCTTCGGTGTAGATATGTGGGGCCCCCGTAACTCTTATATCCTTAGTTCTAACACTATCAATAAAAACCCCTGCCAAAGATTGAATATCATTTCTCACCAACAAGTTGCCCGAACCAGCACCTTTGCCTGCCCCAGTGCTCCAAGCTACATAAGGAGATTGCCCAGGATGAATTTCCACACCAGAAATCATCACATCATTATAAACCTTCAACTTACCCTTATTAACAGTGCTATCTAAAGTGGCATCATCACCAAGGGTAGTAATCCCATCGACACTCAATATATGGTCAAAATTCCACCAATCAGCGGTGATAGTTGTATTCTGCCCTGGCCGAGTATAACGAGCATCCCCTTCGGTCTGAGTGAGAAAATCGCTAAGAGAGGGATCATTAGCCTGGACAACTTTACCAGCTCCACCAACACTAATTAGCCCCCAATCGCAAGCTAATTCTGTCCCCGATACTATTAGGCCGTCACCATCCAGATCCGCCTTATCCACTTCTATCTTATCAGCAAGCACATTGATACCACTACCAGCGTCAGCAGCCACATTTAGAGTGACATCGCCCGTCCCTCCACCTGTCATCCCAGCACCAGCGGTTATCGTCTGGTCGTCTTTAGCATTTGTTTCTACGGTGGCTAATTTTGCCCCCATAGTGCCTACATCATAACCGTCAACTGTTCCACTTGTAGTTATGTTGCCATCGACTTGAAGATTACCTGCAGCCGTGATATTGCCATAGCCTCCTGCTCCTTTGGGATAAGCTCCACCAGGATTAACCACAAGATTCCCTAAAACTTGTAAACTACCCTGAACAGTAACGTAATTGTGATCAGTGGGAAAATTATTGCCTAAAGTGGCATTCCCATATGTAGCCAAATCCCCAGTGGCAGTTATATATCCACTGGCTACGATATTCTGAGCACTTATTGGTTGAGAGGCAGCCAATCCATTGGTAAAAGTGCAATATCCACCAAAGGTTTGTGCTATACTTTTAACAGCAAAATCATCACCAGCCCGATATGTATCACCAGCAGAACAGTAGAGGAATAAGGCGGTATCATTACCGCCAGCACCACCAACATTGTCTATGCCATCCGCAAAACCAGCAGGCATACCCTTTGTGCTATCCCAAAAGCTAACCCAAGCAATGCAAGCCACGCCAGCAGATTCGGCATAAGCGGCAGAGGAAGAAGTGAGATTATGTTTAGTGCCATCCGTAAGTTTGATATAACCATTAGCAAAAAGAGTTTCCCCTGTCCAAATAAGAGTATCGGTAGTAAACTGAGTATTTCCAAATGTGGAGAAACTGCCCAATCCGACATAATTTCCTGAAGCATTTATATCAGTTGCCTCTATATCACCGTCAAAATAAAAGTCAGTTCCTGTGAATCTATAAATAGGAGCCGTGATAGTATCCTGCACATCACTTCTTGCATATTTAGAAGCAGATTCCGCTCCAAGGGATTCTGCATCATTTGCACCCCAGGCGAAGGCACTCGTATCGGTATAATCAGCCGAATCTACTTTTGTCCCAGCAGGGAATACAGGTGGGATAGAGAAAGTGACTGTCCCCGTAACTGCATTTGTTACTCTACCCAGAAGAAGGAAACTATCTGCTGGAAAAAATGTGCTGGTAGCAAAATCTTTCAAACTGTCCGCTTGAGCACTTGAGGCAGTAGAGGCAGCAGCAATAGTGATTTGGTTGGCAGTTTTGGTGAATGTTATATTCGTGCCCGCTGTAAATCTGCAGCTATCCTCATAGACAGAATCACCTGAATAAATTGTCATTCCAGGCAAATTGGTCTCAGTAACCTTGAGATAATTGACCTCTACGGTATCTCCTGTTACCCGCAAGTTTTTGTTAATCCAGAAATCATTAGGATAATTGTAATACCAGGCCATATATCCGTCCGACCCCATCCAGAGATAATCACTTATATCTTCACCACCGTAAAGTCGTATCCCTTCTTGGAAAGTTCTCAGCGATTGAATGGTTTCGGGAGTATTCCTGCGAGCATAATCATTGGCAGGATGGGTCACTCCTGAACTATCCCGCAGGCTATCAGCCCAGCCTGCACCTCCCTGGCCACCCAGGTTATAGCTTCCCGTCACCCATAAGTTATCACATTTAAGAGTATCCTGCCTGATTTCATAAGTGCTGGCATAAGAAGAAGTGACAAACAAGAAACCCGCCAATATCATTAACCATATCTTCTTCATAATGATTTCTCCTTAATTTTTAAGCTACTTCAATCCAGGGATCAGAAGCCTCTACCACTGTGATATGAGCATAGACATTCCCCCCAACACCTGCTCCTGAAGCAGCTATTTGGAAAGAGGTTGTTGTGGTAGAATCCTTGATGATATTGACGGCTCTATCCTGAAGTCCCCAGGCAGTGACAAAAGGCTTGACAAAAGCCGAGGGTAAAGTATGACCGTTAATATCAGTCAAATCCCCAAAATTGATAGTTTGGGGGCTATCCTGTGTCCCCGTAATCAGTTTATTGACTATCAGATATGAAGTCATTAGTAACCTCCTATTGCTCTTTTAGGTCTTATTGGTCTTATTGGTCTAAGGGGAATTTTTCTGGGAGGCTTCTTTAACTGTTTTTTCTCAGTCCCCGCCATTGCATGTCTAATTTTGTCGAGTGTAGTTCTTTCTACTGTCTCGTAATCCCAACCATTTTTTTCTATGATTGTTTTATATGCAAGCATTAAGGGCTTCATTTTTTTAGCTCCAACCAGTGCTTCCATTATAAAAATTGATTGTCGCAGAAAGGGAATAGTAGATAGCGTAAATGAATCGGCTTGCTTAACAAGAGATTGGGCGGCCTTATCAATTGCTTTAGTTAAATCATCTAAACTTGGTTCTTCGCCAGTAGCTTGGGCTACTGCATATCGCCGACAAGCTTCTCCCGTTGATGTAATTACAGTCATAATAGGTGGAACTGGAGATGCTACCCAATCAAAAGCTGTTTTACCTATACCGAAGAAGTCTACTTCCATTATTTGACTTAGTTTATATCCAAAACCATACCTTTTGCTTCTGGGTTCGCCCCAAATTTTACGCAAAGCTTCTTCAATCAGAAAAGATAAAACAATCCTGAAAATTAAAGCCCTTGCTCCACTTTTTCTCTCGCCCAAAGTTTTGCCCCGAATTAACAAGTTTCCATCTTTAACCATATTGCCAATGAACTGTCTGGTGAATGCCATAACCCGCATTCCTACTCTTCCCAATTCAGTTTTGCTCTCTGCTAATGTTTTCTGAGTTAGACGATAAAGAAATTGTGTTCTTGCTCCCGTAATTTCCTCTGCGATTCGTCTGGCAAAGTATTCTTTATTCCCCATATCCAACTCAGTTAACAATTTTTGTCTTAAAGGAATAGGCAAATAATCCCAATAAATTCTATTCTTGAGTTTCACGAATGGTTCATTAGTTTTCAGGGCATCATTGATATTTTTAATAATGGTGCTATAATTTGACCAACGACTCCCATTATCTATCCCAGGATAAACTGGCTCCATTATTCTAAGCATTCGACCAATCACAGGCATTTTGTCTATCCAAATCTTTTTCTGTGATTCCAAAAACTCTCTCTCTATTGCTTCTAATTGACTGGTATATTGTGTAAATACTTTAGCTTCTGGATTCTGGGAGTTAAACTTAGGCGGAGCAGTATGTCTTATGATCCTGTATAGGGTCTTCGGCCAGTCGGGTGTTCTTGTATAACCTAAAAGAAAGAACCGCTGAGGCCAGTTTCTTACCCATTTTACGGGTTGAGTGAGTGATGTTCTTATAATTGAGGAAATCCCCCAATTGGCAAATCTTCCTAAATGGGAGCTTGGCAAAGGGAAACCAGCGATAACATCAGCCCAGGCATTGAGATAACTCGCTGCTACTCGGTCAAGTTTGGGATCATTTAACATACTGCGAAATTCGCCAAGGTTCTCTTGGATATATTTGATTCTATTCAATCCCCGGACGGTTTTCCTCCATATCTCTACTGCATCAGTTAAATATTCAACCTGTTCGGTTCTGGCCTTGCGAGTCCTGAGCCAACTTTTTGAAGGATATTTGGGTTTTGGTAAAGTAATATCGTATCTTTTTAATTTTTGGGGAGAATAGAATCTAAAGATAACCCCAAAATCCGTTTTTGCAATTGCCTTATCTAATGCTTCCTCACCTTCAGTCTCAAAGATTTTAACCAGTTCATCAAACTTTTCTTGTTTCAGATTGGGGATTTTCCCCTTACCCTCATATTGTTCGATAAATCTCGATTTCTTTATGTCGAATTTGTTTTTATCATACCATTGCCTGAAGTGTTGAGCTAACTTTTCGCCATCATCAGAAAGATGATGCAATTTCCCCTCTAATGCTTTTGTAATCTCATCTCTATCGGTTTCCGTAACTTTCATAATCAGAGGATCTTCGACGGCTTCCTCCATACTAGTTTTATATTCTACCAATTGATACCCGTGGATAAGCTTATCGGCCAATTGAAATGCTGGCAATCCCACCTTGTTTTCGATATCGGCCATTACATCGGCAAGATTCCACCCAGTGCTACGGAAGAATCCGATTTTATATGGTTTATCAGAAGGTTTTACTCTTTTGTGGAGCAATTCACTTTCCTTTTGTAGTTCAGCCTTTCCAAAAGTATGAAAGCGATAATCCAATACCATCTCTCCCGTGGATTCCATCTTCTGAACTGGTGTGTAGTAAGTGGTTTCAAGTTTAGGCATCCAAGGGCCTTTCTTATTCAAGACCCTCGCAATGGCATAGTAAGCTTTATCCATTTGCTCTGGAGTCATATCTTTTGTGCTCTCAACTCCAGTGGCCTTTCTTAGAATATCCCGATAGCGTTCCTCTGGGTAATTCTCTTCCCTAATCCACATATGAATGAATTTTTGCTTTTTGCGGAAGAGAGGATCTTCGCCTTCTGATGGGTGAACTATCCCCCCCGCTTTCATCTCTCCAACATCAAGTTTCTTCCCGTGGATCCGTTTAAGCTGATTAGTCTCAACTGTTACCTGTTCCCCATCGGTTAGTTGAAGATTGTTGTTGGGAAGTCTATAAACACGGTATTCATCTCCTATGCGTAATTTTATTTTCTTTTTATTTATATCTATTACTTCCGTCTCGCCAGTAATCTTATAGACTCCTACTAATTTACCAGTCGGTGCCACCTTCTCCTGCTGGGCGGCTTGCCAGAAGGATGCAGAAGTTATTATTTTCTTATCAATTACAAATACAGATTTTGGTTGTTTCAACCCTTCATCAACATAAAAAGCAGAATATCCTTGTTTTTTAGCTATT
>Ga0315551_10003948_pt1 | contig 10429 bp, 13 predicted proteins | sample SalMarSW160290MG_FD_203678 | JGI IMG/M metagenome (GOLD analysis project Ga0315551, IMG submission 203678) | Salt marsh sediment microbial communities from the Plum Island Ecosystem LTER, Massachusetts, United States - Salt Marsh Sediment SW1602-90 ... | reverse complement strand
ACTCATTAAATTATTGGGGATTGTCTTGTTTACAAATCAAAACATTTAATAAACTTTTCGTTTAGTAAAATAACCAATGACTAAAAATGGACAAGATTGACTGGAAGCTAATCATGCAACTCCGATCAGATGGAAGAAAAACATACAAGGAACTAGGGGAAACAATTGGCTTTACAAGTCTGGGCGCAAAGAAAAGGATTGAGAAACTGCTTAAAAAAAATATTATTCACATCTCAGCCCTCGTAAACACGGATGCCCTAGACCTGCGCCTAGCATTGATCCTGCTCGAAATTGAAAGTGCAGAAACCATGAGGAAGATCATTGATCGATACAGTAAATGTCCCCGAGTCATCAACTTCTTCACAACTATGGGCGGATATAACCTCATCGCCTTAGTGATGGCCGAGGATCAAGCAACTCTTGAAAGCGAATCCATGGAAAAGTGCGCGTTGAGGAGCGGTGAAGGAATACGTAGATCCGAGTTTTATCTCATAGGAAGAGTCCATCACTACCCCTTCTTACCTTTGAAAGTAGACGTCTTAAAAGAGAAAGGTGATATCACCCCATGTGGCGTCCAGTGTAAAGACTGCCCATCATTTCAGGATGAAAAATGTGTTGGATGCCCCGCTTTGAGCTATTATAGAGGCCCACTTGAATGGTAAATGTGCGCGCAAGCCTATTTGCGAGTGACTAAATGTTACGGATTTCAACAAATTCGTTGCTCAGCGTCTACTATATACTGTAGATCCAGCGGAATTACGTTTTGCAACCCCATAGAATAGCCTGATTAGACAAACAAAAACCATAATGCTCACATTTGAAGTGTTACAACAGGTCACTTGCAAAAGTTTTAAATATACAGATATATCTTACGTTAACATTGTCCTTAGGTAAAACTGTTTTTGGAGTTTCTTTGATGGTGAGTAAACTTCGAGCGAAATCAAATTCCCCCCTTTTGTTTCAAAAAAGAAGTGACATCGATATTATGGCTAACATTTTAAGCGAGGCTAATGAGGACACAAAAAAGACCCGTATAATGTATAGATGCAATCTGAGTCATAGCCAATTACAAGTCTACCTGCAAATTCTTCGTGACATGGAATTCTTAGCATCCCACTCCAAGAAAAAGGGCAGCAAACCGAACTATTTTAGGACCACCTCAAAGGGGTTCAAATTTCTCGACGCTTACCGCAATCTTAAAAGCCTAATGACTTAGAGCCTCTTCCTTTTCGAGGCGTTGAATTTCCTCAATGAATACCAGTGTTGAAGGTTGAAGTCTAACTTTTTTTGTTTTTTCGTTTAACAGAATAAAATTGTATTCCCTTAAGAAGCTAACCGCTATTTCTGTCTTAATTTTGGACAGTGCAACCTTTTCTGTGACTTCTTTCAGGTCATGCCACTTGCCGTCCTTGAGCAACCACAGAATCTCGTCGATAGCTGACATATGCCATCCTCTAGAGAAAGCTAGGTTGTTGGAACAATGCATAAATATGTTGTGAATCTGCCCTTCATAACATTCATCCAACTCTTCTAGAACAACAATGTCTATTTTCTAGATTCTAATTACAGAAAACAACTACAGAAAAATTCTAAACAAACACAAATTAGCTACTCTCCTTTGTGAACAGTCTTACCCCACTTCAATTTTTTTCCACAAAACTTTGATACGAGAAGATCAAATAACGATTTAGTACAAATAAATACATTAAGAACAAAAGCTATTAACAACACTGGAACATAAAAACACAACCGGAAACGACTCTCCAAAATCGCTCCAACAATTATCTCAGACAAAGGGGCAACGTTTCCTGCAAAGAGATATATTAATGTAACAATCAAAGCAGCCCTTCCAGCCCACAAACCATATCCAAAGATGAGAGATAAAGCTGCAAGCAACCAACCTAAACCCACGAGGACAGGAACAAAATAAATGTTAAGAAGAAGGAAACCATCCAGCTTTTCTCTCAGCGTCAAGTTCCTATTCTTCATAAGCGGTCCTACATGTTTAAAAGCACACTGCATATGCCCCCTTGACCAACGGCTCCTCTGACGCCAGTAGCCTCTCCAGCCGTCCACTGCTTCTTCAAAGGATCCCAAACCTAGGAGATACCGCACCTTAAATCCAGCAAAACGAATTCGAAATGTCAAGTCAGTGTCCTCAGCCAGCACGCTTTCATCAAACCCTCCCACTGACTGAAGCAAACTACGACGCACTCCCCCAGCAGTTCCCCCAAACTGAGGAACAAGCCCAAGAATATCCCGCGCCAATTGATTAACTCTGAAACCGCCAAGACGCTCCAACGAAACAACCTTTGAAACTAATTTATTCTCATTATAGACTCTGACATTCGTTTGAACGATCCCAACCTCAGGATCACAAAAAGCCTCATTTGATTTCTCAACAAAATCATATTCTGGAATGTAATCAGCGTCAAAGAAATCGACAATTTCCCCTGTGACGTAGTTTAAAGCATCATTTAATGCAGCCGCCTTCCCCGTAGCCGAACGCCTATGTATCGCCTTAACAAAAGGATATTTACTCGCAAAATCATCAATAATCTCTCCCGTCTGGTCAACGGACCCGTCATCAACTACAACAACCTGAAGCTTCATCTTAGGATAAGTAAACTCCACAACCCTTTCAAGAAGCCGCCCAATAACAGCCTCTTCATTATGCGCCGGAATAACAACAGACACAGACGGTTCCCACTTACTCCTCCTCAAAGCACTTTTAGAATACCTTCCATAAATCAACACAATTGCCGTAAAAACATAATGTCGCAAAAGATAAACCAGCATAACAGAAGCCACTGAAAAGAATACCAAACGAAACCAAATCATAAAACAAAACTATCAAAGCTAATTACTTTTAACTCTATCCCCAAACAATCCAAATGTTCTGAAGAGGGAAAAGCTTTAAAAATGTTGAATAAAAGGGGTTTTGCGAGGGCTATTCCATTCGTTAAACTCAGCAAGGATTTAATAGTGCTTTCAAATCATGTCATATTGAGGTTGGTGGATCATGGCTGAAATAGGATTAAGGACTCGAATGCTAGTTAAGGACGTCATGACCAGTCCCGCAGTCACCGTCGCAGAGGACGCCCCCGTTGACAAAACGGCTCAACTCATGAGCAATGATAAACTGGGTTGCATCATCGTAACTAGCAAACATGGAAAAGCTCTTGGCATCATAACCGAAAGCGATCTTGTGAGACGCGTTTTAGCTAAGAACATTCGTCCAAGCAAATTAACCGCTAAGGAGGTTATGTCAACGCCGCTGATTACCGTAGATCCAGATGAGTTGCTGACTGAAACGGCTAGGCGAATGAGTAAACTTGATGTCCGAAGGTTGGGTGTCATGTACAAGGGAAATCTTGTGGGGGTAATCTCCAGCAAGGACATTTTGGCTGTAACGCCTGAGCTTCTAGAAAATATGCAAGAGAAAGCTCGTATAGAGCGAGAAACTGAAGTGGAGGAGGAGAGTTCAGAGTCCGCTCCTTTAGCAGGATACTGTGAACAATGCGGAAGCTGGTCTGACAACCTTGCTGAAGTTGAAGGAACCTATCTCTGTGAAGAGTGCCAGATGGAACTCTAATGCTGGTTATTGAGGTTATACCTCTTGCTCGTTCAGGATGTAACGGACAAAAGTTTTCCTCAGTTGTACAAGGACGAACTCGGCACCAAAGCTAGAGTGCTCTCTTGTAGTAGACGGGAATGGACGACTTGTCGGTATGATTTCCCGAGGCGATATCATAACTATTCCCTCTTATCTGTCGCTGGACTTCCCTGTGGTTGAACAGAAAAAGTTGCTAGAATGATAACTAAACGAGAATTCTTCAAACTCTATGATGAAGTTATAAGAGCTATGATGCGCTTATTTCCTTGAGGGTGTATTCTTGACCGTCGACACTGTCCTTCACAACAGCAAAATCTGTATCCGAGGAACTATTATTAAAGCATGCATTGCCATCGATGAGGGAAAAATAGTCAAAATAGCGAAGGAGTCAAACCTCCCTCCAGCCTCGGCAAAAATAAATTTGAAAGGTCACATAATGCTTCCAGGTCTCATTGATTGTCACGTACATCTGCGAGACCAGCAGCTAGCTTATAAAGAGGACTTTTTCACAGGAACAGCTGCCGCAGCAGCTGGAGGTGTAACCTTGGTTGTTGATATGCCTAACAACAAACCTGTTACTCTGGACTCTTTTTTCCTTAAAGAACGGATGAAGCTAGCCGAAAAGCGAGTGTTAATTAATGTTGCTTTCAACTCGGCTTTTCCCAAGAGATTGGAAGAAATGGCTGAAGTAGTTAAAGCGGGGGCGGTGGGATTCAAGGTTTATCTGTCAAATAGTATTGGGGGGATAGATGTTGACGATGACGAATTGCTGTTTGCGGCGTTTCGGGAGGCTGCGGAGAATGGGGTTCCTGTTGCGGTGCATGCTGAAGATCGGAAAATTCTTGAGGAGCGGAGAAGCGAAATGGAAACGGCGGGACGGAGTGATACTGGAGCTTATGTGCAGGTTCATCCTCCGGAAGCCGAGGTTCAGTCAATACAGCGTATTGTTCGGCTCGTAAAGAAGTCTGGTGTTCAAGTTCACTTCTGTCACGTAAGCTCAGCGTTGGGATTGAATGCTGTTCTAATGGCTAAGAAAGCAGGTTTATCCGTGACGTGTGAGGTTACTCCTCACCATCTATTTTTGTCTTCTGAACAGTATAGACGTTCTGGGTTTTTTGCTCTTACTGATCCTCCTTTGCGAACACGAGAGGATGTTTCCGTTCTGTGGAGTGCCCTTAAGCGTGGTTTCATCGATGTGATAGCTTCAGATCATGCTCCCCACGCCTTTGAGGAGAAGAATGTCGATTCTGTTTGGGAAGCGAAACCGGGTGTACCTGGACTTGAAACCACTCTTTCACTTCTTTTGACTCGGGTGAATGAGGGGCGCTTGTCATTGGCGGAGCTTGTGAGGCTGACCGCTGAAGAGCCGGCAAGGATATTCCATTTGAGTAAGAGGGGATGTTTTGAGGAGGGAAATTGGGCTGATCTTGTGGTGGTGGATATGAAACGAGAATATGAGATTGATTCGTCGTCTTTCTTGTCGAAGGCTAAGTATTCTCCTTTTGATGGGATGCAAGTTAAAGGTAAGGCGGTGAAGACTTTTGTTAATGGGCGATTGGTTATGGATGAAGGAGAGATTGTTGCTGAGGCTGGGGCTGGGGGGGTGGTTGGTGGGTAGGGTGGTTTTGGTGGTTTGTGGATGAAATTTGATTACTTTTTGTTGTTTTTTGTGCTTTGTGGCGTGGTGTTTGGGGTTTCTGGTTTCTTGATTGTTTTGTTGGGGTGTGGTTGAACGTGACAGTTTTTTAGGCTGTGCTGTCATGGAGTTTCTGAGTTTCTGAAAGAAGGGTTGGGAGTGTTCACGGTTTCAAGTTTTGGATAATGGCTTTCCTTTTTGTTTATGTCTCTCCGAAAAGTGCAGTACTGTTAGTCCGATTATCTTTGTGTTCTTGTATCGGATAACTACGTCATTGTCGGTTAATTCTGAGTCGTTGGCTATGGTGTCTGAGTTAAATTATATGTAGAGCACGTCGGCTTTTTTATCATATTCCACGTCAACTGCTTCGGGGCGAAGGGTGACTATGTTGCTTTTTGCCATATTATTGTTTTCCTCTTTAATGTTTTATGTGTTTTGGGGTTCTGTAAAGTCTTCGGTTGATTATCCATTTCTGAAGTGTTGTCAGAATTCGGTTGATAAATATTATGAAGAGTTATATTAGGTAGAGATATTAATCTGAGGTATATTTCAGTCGTAGAAAGGTTTTTGTGGATAGACCGTAAATACAAACATTGGGGTAATAAAATTGGCGGCTACTGGTGGCATAGTTAAGCGAGTGATAGTAAAGCAACTTGGACCAATAAGAGATGATTTGGAATATATCAAGAAGCAGGTAGATGGAATAAGAGACAGAATTGAGGGCTTAACCAACAGACTAGAAGCTATTGAGAAAGCAGTTGAGACGGAAAAGGTTGTGGAATAGTGGCTATCACTAAAATTCGTTCTCGTAAAGTTAATAGTAGTATTAACTATGCTAGAGATGATGATTTACTCGAACAACTTCAAGTTTTTGAAAGACAGATGGGCTGGTCAATTTTTGAAGTTCTTGAAATGTTGAAAAAGAAAAAAGCTGATTCCCTGTCAATCACAAAGGAAAAACCATTTCACTATTTTTATGCGAGACTTAGTAACAAGACAGTAATTATTCGTTTGCAAACCTCAGAAAAAGAAACAGAGTTCAAAATACCTATTGAAAAATTAGCAAAATAGAATTACTGTAATTTGCTTGCGTTCTGTATCAGCGTTTTCCACTTGTTTTTTCCTTCAATCTTTATTCCGCATGCTTCGGCTGGAGTTTTTCCGTCTAGTCCTTCGTGTTCTCGTATGTAGTTGTGGTAGATTTGGTAGCCTTTCAGTATTGGAGTGTCTTCTCGTATGCTTGATGTAGAGGAAGATAAGGTGGGGTTTAGTGCTCTTAAATTCTGTGGTTTGTTGGTTTATGGTTTAGTGTGACTGGTTCTTAGTGTTGTTGGGTCTTTTTTGTGGGGAGGTAGTTATGATGGTTTGTGGATTTTTAAGTTGATAGCGATGATTAGGAGTAGGCTTATGGAGAGATTTAGAGGCCAATTTGAAATTGCTGATAATTTTGCGAAGGATGAGACTCTCAAGCCTAAGCAGAGACAGTTCTGGACGTGAATATCCGCAGTAAACTACGAAGAGTCACTATAGAGTCCTGTTTGGAGAGGTCTTCCCCTGCGAGGTGGGGCAGCCTCTTCGTAAGAGGCTAATTTTTGTTTCAACCTGCACAGACCTACCCCCTCTAGTTTTCAACATTCTACCTTTATTTGGATCCTAATAGGAGTTTTGTTCTGGGTTTTTTGGTGTGAATGAGATGGGTAGGCATAGGAGTAGGCTGCAGATTTTGGAAAGTGTTCTGTCTGTGATTAGTGGTAATGAGGGAGCTAGGAAGACTCAGATTATGTATCAGGCTTATTTGAGTTATAAGCTGTTGGTTCGGTACCTGAAGGATGTGATGGACGCCGGGTTGGTGGTTTGTGGTTGAGATGACTGCATTTCAGTTCCGGTAGGAAATAGGTTAAGAAGTAATATATTGAATACGTAATATGTGTCATTTTCTTTAATGGAGAGGATTAGTTCTCAACTTTTAGAAGTTCTCGTGGTTGTTACATAAAGATGTGTATATGTTGAGAATTGCGAATTTTCTGGAAACTCATATATCGGTAAGCTATTTAAATGGAAAGAATTACCTATATATCGGTAACTCGACGAAATTATATGACTTACCTATATATTCAGGGTGAATGTTATGAAAAAGAGGGGAACGCTTCGTGAGCGCATAATAAGAGTACTTCTGAATGAGCCCGTAGGCACCCTAACTAAATACAGTGTTGCTAATAAGGCCAAATGCTCTTATCCCTGGGTCCACGAGTTCTTGGGTAAGCTTGAAGCAAGGGGACTGGTGAGCCGAACAAGGGTTACAGACTACAGAGGTCTTATAGGCTACTGGCAGGAGGTGAAAACAAAACCCGACAAAAGGGAGTACATGCATAAAGATCCCCTCGGTTTGCTTAACAGAACGGGGTTGCCGTATGCTCTCACAACCTATCAGGCAGAAAACTTGGTTCAGCACTACCTTTTTCCTTCCCGCACCGACCTCTACATCAAGAAAAAGGACGCCGACCAGTGGCATATGCTCATCACGATGGACGGCCTTGTAGGAAAGGGCAATGTAAGGTTGCTTCAGGCAAACGACCACGTGTTCTACCGTTCTTTTGAACGACGCGGGCTCAAGATCGTATCTCTTCCCCAGCTCATAGTTGATCTGTTCGAAGAGGGAAGCGTCTGCGTGGAAGCGGCGGAGAAACTTCTGGAAAAGGTGGCAGAAGATGCTTTACGAACCAAATGAGATACAGATCTCGGAGAAGTATCTGGAAAAAGTCTTCAAACAGATCAGAGGTGATTTCTGTCTTCTTGGAGGCTGGGCAACCTACCACATCGTTAATGAAAAATTCGAGAAAGCTACCGGCAGGAAGTACATCGGGTCCAGAGACATCGACATTGGCTTTCACATAGGTAAAGGCTGGTCCGAAGAACAGCTAAAGAAGTCAGATTTTTCTGCTGCCATAAGCCTTATTGAACACATGGGGTTTTGGTCGGTTAGCTTCCGGCTGGCCAAAGATTTCGAGTTGGAGACAGGAAGAGAACTGACTACGAAGGAGGCAGCCAAACTTCCGCTACATCAAATCTTTCAGCTCTACGTGGACCCGGTGGTCGACTACATTCATCCGAAAATCAAGCAGTTGCTCGGTTTCATCCCTATCGACGAGCCACTCCTATCGCTTGTTTTTTCGGATAGGCTCAGCATAAAAGCCAGGCTCTTTGACAGGAATGTCTTGTTGCCGAGACCGCATGTGCTTTTGGCAATGAAGCTCAACTCTGTGATCAACCGTGATAAGGAACACAAGAGGATCAAGGACATATCTGACATTTTTTCCCTCCTCTGGTTCTCAAAGGTCAAAATTGCCCAGCTCAAAGGCAGTCTCTTTTCCATTTATCCGAAACTGAAAGCAAGAAAAATAGTGCGCAGCTTCAAAGTGGAAGAAATCGGCAGGGTATCTGAGGTGATTGGGGTAAGTACAGGCGAAATCAAAAGAGTGCTATCTGAGCTTGTATAGCTTGCTAACATGCGTAATAGATGTGTATGCTATGCAGTTTTCAAAACCAGCTTGAACTGGGAACGAAATCTCCAAGCTGGTCTTTATAGTATGATATTGCTTGAGTTATTTCAATTGATATGGCTTTGTAGACAATTGTTACCGTTATGTTGCCTTGATTTGCGACTTAGGAAAGACCCGCAGCCATCCCGTTGATAACGGCCATAACAGCGGACAGTATAACTTTGAATTGAAATCCGTCTCAATTATTCATCTTCCATTACACCTTTAGAGCGCAAGATTACACAGTTACAGATTTAGTTTCGCCTGGGTCCTCTGCCTTTTCGAGTGCTAAGCCCATGTCAACCAGTATCTTTCGGAATTCTTTGGCAGAAATTATGTCTGGTCTATGGCGATGTTTGTGAGCATAGAGAGTAATGTTTTCGCATTCGGCTTCTCCGGCATTCCCCGATTTAATCTATCGGCTTTTTTAGGATCTAAGCCAGCTTGCTTGATAATAGAGTCCGTTTGGAGAGGTCTTTCCTGCGAGGTGGGGCAGTCTCTTCGTAATTGCCTATTTCTTGTTTCAGTCTGTATGGACCTACCCCCTCTAGTTTTCAACATTCTACCTTTATTTGGTTCCTGATATGAGGTTTTGTTCTGGATTTTTTGGTTGAGTTTTTCTAGATTTTGGTTCTATATTTTGAGTCTAGAAAAGGCTATCTTTATGGTTTATATAATTGAGCAATGTTATACACTGTCACTTGAAATTTGGTTCCACTATGTGATTCTTATCCGCTCCAATCAGGAGGGATTTGGTAGTGGGTAAGATTTTTTGGGTAATTGAGAAGTAAGCATTTCGTTGGTTCTTTCGTCAAAAATTGTGCAGGTTTTTATTTTTTTGGTGTAAATGAGATGGGCAAGCATAGGAGTAGGCTGAAAATTTTAGAGGATATTCTCTCTGTGATTAATGCTAACAAGGGAGTTAAGAAGACTCAGATTATGTATAAGGCTTATTTGAGTTATAAGCTCTTGATTCGGTACTTGAATGATGTTTCGGAAGCGGGGTTGGTGACTTGTAATGATGATAATTGTTATATGCTCACTGAGAAGGGAGAGAAGTTTTTGGCAAGATTTGGTAAATACTCTAGATTTCATGAGAGTGTTGAGAAGCAACTGAATCATATTGAAGATGAGATGGCGGCATTAAAGGAGATGTGCCCTAATAACAGTGCAGGCAACGCTAAGCATAGCGCTTCGAAGACAGAATAGAGTATGTGGATCTGAAGGGAGTGAGATTTTATGGGTTCATGTTCGAAGTTTTTTGTGTTTTCGGTTTTTTTGTTTTTGTTGCTTCAGTTTTCTTTTCCATGGGTTGGTGCGGTGGATGAGGATGTGGTTGCTTTAGACATCGCCGAGGCTGAGGAGGCTTTGGGTTCTGCTTATGGTGCTGTTTTGGATGCTGAGATGGCTGGAGCGAATGTTTCTGGTTTGTTGGGTAGGTTGAGTGTTGGTGGGGAGTATTTGGCTGAGGCGTATGTTTGGTATCGTTTGGGGGTTTTTGAGAATGCTAGTCGTTTTGCTGGTCTTTGTAGTGAGGTTGTGGATGGTGTGAGGGGTGAGGCTGTTGGGTTGAAGAGTGAGGCGCATGGGTTGTGGGTGTTGGATTTTCTTGTGAGGATGATTTGGTCTGTTGTTGTT
>Ga0315551_10003946_pt1 | contig 10432 bp, 7 predicted proteins | sample SalMarSW160290MG_FD_203678 | JGI IMG/M metagenome (GOLD analysis project Ga0315551, IMG submission 203678) | Salt marsh sediment microbial communities from the Plum Island Ecosystem LTER, Massachusetts, United States - Salt Marsh Sediment SW1602-90 ... | reverse complement strand
GTAACTCCTCCCATCCAAGTATTTGGAATTTTAACACTCTAACACTCTAACGCTCTAACCCTCTAACGATTTTGTGCCTTCGAGGCTAATATTATTTTTCTTTCTTAAACATCTTCTCCGCGGGGCAATTTATTTCTCTTTGCTTACAATATTTACATGCCAGAGAACCGCGGACTAATTCGTTACCTTTAGAAACAAGTAAAAACAACAAAATTAGTAGTGATAATAATATCCAGTTGAAGTTTATAATTAACATTACTATGCCTATTATTAGAGGTATTATAGCAACGAGCATATCAGGCAAAAGGTCTTTCCATGTCATGTTATCATTGGAAGCAAAATTGTCGGGATTCCCTTTTTTGAAGAATAGGGAACATAATTTGCCCTTACCGAAAGCGCATCTTTTGCCGTAATAATAGCAATTAATACAGCTTTTTCGAAGTAGGCGTATTTCTAGGAAGACAATATATGCAAGATAGATAAGTATCCAGATAATGCCGAGTGGTTCGATTATAATTATGCCAATGGTATAAATTGCCAGTTGCAACAGATTCGAAATAATTATAATCCAGTAAGGATAATCTTCATAACATTTAATTTCTTTCATATTCATATTATTCTGCTCACATAAGTTCAATATGAATAATATGCCTTAATGAATCATTCTCCACTAATTCGCTAATTACCCGATAAACTAATTAACCAATCCTTGGATTATTTAATTAACACCACTTTCTGGTTTTCACTTCGATTATCCGATGATACACTTAAGATGTATGTACCGCTGGGAAGATTATTCATATCGATGTTCAAATCATAGGAACCTGCGCTGTTTCCCACTGTTCTTTCATTTAGTAGTATTCCTGCTGTATTGAAAAGTTTGAGTTTGACTGGTGACTGTACCGAATGTACGAACGAAATATTGCAGATTCCTTGACTTATTGGAGATACCTTTAGGTCGAATTTCCCGTTTTCTGCCGTCATATCATCATTCTCTTCGATACCTGCCGCTAAGCGGATTTTGCCCCAGATGCGCATAGCATTCGCGGGATTGCCGTTTATATCATATGCCCAGTCCGGGAACACTATTAGTATTTGACTGTCCGGACCATTGGCAGCAGCAGGATTTGGCATATATTGATCTATACTGAAAGGAGAGATAGTGTATATTTCTGATACTGTACCGGATGTGTTCACTACTGCTCCTAAAACATTTCGAACGGTTTCGCTTTGAAAATTTTCACACCCAACAAGATAATCCGTACCGTCGAATACAATAAAGGGATATTGCTGAGTACCTGAATATGGGATAATGGGAGTTCCGGAAGCATCGAGAACAGCGCCAGACTGATTAACCCTTGTCCCGTATATATCGGACGCGTTGCTGTTTCGTCTGTCAAACCATGCTACAAGGTAGTTTGTACCGTCGAATGCGACTACCGGACGATACTGTCCTTCGTCGGCAGTTGAAATAGCAATACTGCTTCCGTCGATTGGGATTCCGGATTGATTAACTCTTACCCCGTATATATCCTCATCAAAAGCACCGGACCCGTAATCATCCCATACTACGAGGTAATTTGTTCCGTCGAAGGCGACCGATGGATTGTCCTGCCAGTTGGCGTCATCGGCTATTACGTTTCCGGAAGGGCTTACAACGTTACCGTCTGGCTCTACGAGTGTACCGTAAATGTCATCGGTACTTACACCGCTGCGTTCATCTGCCCATACAACAAGGAAATTTGTACCGTCAAAAGCAACGGAAGAAAATCTCTGTCTGCCGGTCGCGGTGGAAATGGCAATTCCGGGCGGATCCAGAACATTTCCGGATGTACTAACGCGGGCACCATAAATATCGTCTCCTGAACCGCTTCGGTCATCCTGCCATACCACCAGATAAGTCGAGTTGTTATCAAAAGCGACCGCGGGGTACTGCTGACTTCCTGTACTTGTGGAAATCGCGATCGCGTCCTCATCAAGTTGTCTTCCGGAGGCGTCGATACGCATTCCGTATATGTCTTTTGTGTATCCGCCGCTTCGAGCTTCCTCCCAGACTACAAGATAATTTATTCCGTCAGACGCGACTGCAGGTTTACCCTGATCTTGAGCAGAAGACGCGATCAGAATTCCATCCGCGTCGGTTACCGTACCTGATGCACTTATCCGTGAACCGTAGATATCAGCATAGCCGCCATTTCGGCTATCTCTCCAGACAGTTAGCCATTGACCGCTGTAAGATATTACTGCAGGTGATGTTTGTTGTGCATCTATATTGGAGATATGGATACCCGATGGGTCCTGAACAACTCCTGAATGATTTACTCTGGCTCCGAATATGTCGTTATTAGAACCATCTCGCCTATCATACCATATTATTATAAAATCTGTACCGCCAAAACTCACGGAAGGCAGTCTCTGAGCGTCTGCGGCGGTTGATATTGGGATCCCTGACGTATTAAGAACCGATCCGTCTGTGCCGAGAAGTGTGCCGTAAATATCGTAACCGGTTCCTATGCGGTTATCAAACCAGGCGACAAAATAATTTGTACCGTCGAAATCGATAGAAGGGTAGTATTGTTCGTCGGTAGCTCCGGAAATTTTAATACCTGAAGGGTCAAGGACAATGCCGTTCTGGTCTACCCGGGAACCATATATGTCGAAGGTATCGCTTCTTTCATCCTGCCATACTACCATGTAATTGGTACCATCAAAAGATATATCGGGGAAATACTGGTTCTCGGCAGCTGTTGAGATGGCAATTCCCGAGGAATTGAGTACAGTACCATCTTGAGCAACTCTGGTGCCATAGATATCATACGTCCCCCCTCTGCTGTCATACCAAACGACGAGATAATTTGTGCCATCGAAGGCGACTTGCGGGGAGCTTTGACTGCCGGCTGCTTCGCTGATTGCAAACGGTTCGGTATCAAGGATAATTCCTTGTTTAGAAACTCTTGTTCCGTAAATATCATACGTTGAAGATCCTGAAGCTCTATAGCCCCAAACTACAAGATAGTTAGTTCCGTCGAATCCAATCGAAGGGTAAGGATCAAAACTGTTACCACGGGCAATTAAAATGCCTGCCGGATCAAGAAGATTGCCGTCTTTGTCGACTCGAGCTCCGTAGATATCGTACGTGGTTCCGTTACGCCTATCGTACCAGACGATAAATGCGGTAGTATCATCAGTGGCAATACGAGGCGAGGACTGGTCACTCGCGGCCGGAACATATACAACATTCGTGTCTATCAAAAATTCACCTGCTCTAAGTCCTCTTAATTGTGCCCAACTATTTATTGATGTCAAAAAGATAAGTAGCAAAATAGTTATTACGATTAATTTTTTGTTCATAAAAACCTCCTTTTTGTTTTTTAACTCAATTTAAAAAGATAATATTATTGTACTGTTATTTAATTATTAGTCAAGAGTCTTTATGTGTCCGGAGTCATGAGTCAGTTTGCGATATAGGATTTAGGATTTAGGAAAAACAAACAATTTTTTTCAATTTATTTGTGTTATTCGCCTGCCCCGTAGGGAAGAATGACCGTATCGGGGTGCAATTTGTTGTTCCTCTCAGTTTTGGTGTGTGGTGGGGTGATCTTGTGTTAATCTCGTGAAATCTTGTGGTTAATATCAGGGTTGTGTGGTGTGCCTTTGCGGTGAAATTTATTCCTTGACATATAAATATAATACGATAAAATCACAATGTAAGGTTAGTATACAATGAATTTTTGTATAAACTTTAAAGAAAAGGAAGAAAGGAGGAAAAATGAAAGTGTTGAAAAAAGTTTTAATTGTACTTAGTTCTCTGATTATTTTAGCCGTAATTGCATTTGGAATTTATCTGCTGATTAATATTCAGGATGTCGCGGAATCTTTTGAAGTGGGTTCTCCTGGTATGAGCAAAAAGATTCTGATTGCTTCTCAAGGAAGTAAATATAAGAATCTTATGGTAGATAATCTTACTTCCAGGTTAAAAGGAGAGGACGTATATATTAGTGTGATAGATATTTCCGGATTAAATGAAATCAATCAGGAAGATTGGGATGCCCAGATTATTATTCATACTACAGAGGCCTGGAAATTACCGGAACCGGTTAAAAAATATCTTGAAAAAATAAATAATCCTGATGAAGTAATACTTCTTATTACTTCCGGAAATGGTGTATGGAAACCGGAAGATTGTAAAGTCGATATTCTTACTTCAGCTTCAAAAGTTGCTGATATATCGGAAAAAGCTAATAGTATTGAGGAGAAAGTAAATTCATATTTTGAGGAGTAAAAACCGAATAAGTTTTTATCTGCTTTTTAGTGCTCCGCCTACCAGTCCGCCTATAAGTCCGAGTATTCCAAAATAGAGCGAAGCTATAATTATAGTACCACCCGATACGGCGCCAAAAATCGCGCCAAACAATGCGCCTGGAGGTCCGCCCAATATTCCACCTCCTATTCCACCCGCGGTTGTAAAGAAAAAAGTGGCAATTACTCCAAGTATTGTACCGCTCAAAAAGCCTGCCAAGGCTCCTCTGCCGCTGCCTTTAGCGATAACGCCTGCAAGGAATCCAGCGAGAAGATGTCCTATAACCGGAATGTTTCCTAAAACCGCCATAGAAATCGATCCTACGAAGACAGCTAACAAAAACATTACAACCTCCTTAAGTTGTTTGACGGTAATTTTATCTGTTTTCTCTCTAATGTCAAGACGTTTTTAACCACAAGATTACACTAGATTATCACAAGATTTATTTCTTAGTCCAAAGTCCAATGTCATAAGTCAAAAAATAAATAAATTGTGAATAGTTAGATTTAAGAAATCGAAACAAAAAAATAAGGGGAAGTGGTTGGGTGATCCAGTGTAAATCTGTGGTTATCTGCGTCCCATTCCAGGGTATTGGGTTGGGTTTTAAACAAACAAAATAAAATTTGGAGTTAGGGGTGATGTGGCTCTGTGCTCTCTGTGTGTTCTTTTTTTTCTCTGTGTACTCTGTGGTAAAATTAGTTTTTTTTGTTTTTGTGTCTTCATGGCTATCTTAAAATTGACCGAGATTAATCCTTGTCCCGGCGTTTACGTTGTGTTCATCGAACCATCCCCCCATCATCTCAAGAGCGTATTTTATGGTTGTTGATTTTGAGGGATATCTTTTTAAAGAGTCAAGAGGAGTGTCAAGAGGTTCTTTTTCCATTGTTATAATTTCTGAGATTGTTCCGTTTGATTCTATGTATGCGAGGTCGATATCAAATTTACAGCCTATCATCCAGAAAGCTCTTCTGCGTTCATCTGGAAAAATAAATAGCATTCCGTGGTCTCGTGCGAGCGTATCTCTGTAAGATAATCCGAGTTTCCATTCCTGTGGCGAGTCCGCGATTTCTACTTGTATTATTTGACTGTCTAATTCTATAGTCCAGGTATTATCATGGCTCGTATCCGAATTATTACATCCTGCAATAAATAACAATATCAAGAAAAATATTAAAGTTTTATTCTGCCTTAATAATTTCCTCATAACTACTCCATCCTTTTTGTAATATGATTAAATATTCTCTACATCTATCGATAAAGCTGTTGATACGCCGACTTCTTCCATGGTTATTCCGTAGATAAAATCGGATCTTTCCATTGTCGCTCTGTTGTGTGTAACGATCAATATTTGGGAAGTTTCTGAAAATTCACGTAGTATATCGTTAAATCTTTCGATATTATTTTCATCGAGGGGAGCGTCAATTTCATCCATAATGTAAATAGGAGATTGTCTTTTTTTCATAATTGAAAGGAGAAGTGCAACAGCGGCAAGGGTTTTTTCTCCGGTAGAGAACAATTCCATACTCTTAAGTCTTTTTCCTTTGGGTCTTACGAGAATTTCTATATCGGATTCGAGAATATTTGTGTTGGGTAATCTTATATCGGCTTCTCCTCCGGGTGAGAGTTTGGTATAGATAGATTTAAAGTCTTCTTTAATGCTTAAAATTGTTTCTTTGAATTCTCTTCTTGCTTTTGTATCTATTTCTTCTATGGTTTCTTCTATATCCTGTTTGGATGAGATTAAATCAGAGCGTTCCGCTTCAATTTTATCCAGTTCTGCCTGTCTTTCTTCGTATTGGGTTAATGCAAGCGGGTTTATAGGATATAGAGCTTCTATCTTCCTCTTTATTTTTTCTATATGCTCGAAAATGTTTTCTTCTATTTCTACTTCTTCTCCGTTTATTTCTACTCCGAATTCTTTGAATATTCCGCCTTGAAGACTATCTTTTTTGTGTTTTTCTTCAGCTGCCGACATTTTCAAAGCGGATATTTCTCTCTCTAATTTATTGTTTTCTTCTTGTTTCAACGCGTATTCTGATTTTTTGTCGTTTAATATTTGTTCAACTCGTTGTATTTTATCATTTAAATCCGAATTTTTTCTTTTTAATTCTTCATATTTATCTGTTTCTATCTTAATCGCTGAATCCAATTCCTTGATTTCCTTTTCAAGGACGTTTTTTCTTTCTATCAGTCTTAGACCTTCTTTTAATCTTCCTATTTCTCCTCTTGTTTCACTTTCCCGGTCGGTTATTTTTTCTTTCTTTTTTTCTACTTTCGCGAGCTCTTTTTCCGCTTCTTCTTTTTTGTTTTTGATTTCTGATTGCTTTTTATACTCACCTGCGAGCGCTTTTCCTACGTTTTCTTTTTCTTTTTCTTCTTCCTCGATTGTTTTATTTATGTTCTTTATTTCTTCTTTCGCGCTATTTAAATTATTTCCAATCGATTCTATTTTTAATTCTACACGGTTTATTTCGAATTCGAATTTAGCTTTTTCCGCTGTAATTTTTTCCCTTTCGATATTTTCCTTTTGTAGTTTGTTTTCAAGTTGATTTAAAACGTTTATAATCTCATTTCTCTTTTCTTCGAGTTTTTTTATTTGTATTTCGTATTCTTTTTCTTTAAGGGTGAGTTCCTTTTCTTTTGCTCTCCGGATTAGTACGCCTTCTTTATTTTTTGAGAGTATGATGAAATTGTCCATCAGTATATCTCCGTTTCTTGTAACCCAGAATCCGCCCTTCTCTTTTGTGTTTTTCATTGCTCCTTCGAGAGTTTCGGCAAAGTTGTATTGGGAGAGTTCTTTTTTGAGGAGATGAGCAAATTTTCCCGATATAACCCCTGCGAGACCACTGTCTTTTTCGGTTTCTTCGACGCCTTTTATTGCAAATGTTCCGCCTTTTAATGATTCCTTTTCGATGAATTTTAATACTTCTTGTATTTCATTGGATTTTCCGACCGAACTTTTTACTCTTTCCCCGAATATGGCTTCTATCGCGGCTTCATAACCTTTTTTTACTTCTAAATTGTCCGAAAGTGAGGGTAAGTTGAATCTTTCGTTGATCTTCTTCATCTCTTTTGATATTTCGATATCTTTATTCTTGTAAAACTCGATTTCTTTTTTTGTCTTTTCGTTTTCGGATGTAATTGACGTGAGTTTTCTTAAGATGGCAGCCTTCTCATTTTCGGATTTTTCAATTGATTTATTCAGGTCGTTGATTATTTTTGTATTTTCTTTTAATTTTTTCTCTATTTCCGTTGTTGTTGAATTCAAATCCTTTATTTTTGAATTTTCTTTATCGATTTCTTTTTTATATTCTTCCCGGCTTTTTTTAAGAGAAAGCATGCGTAGGTTCTGTTCTTCTTTTTTTACGGTCAGAGAGAGATCTTTTTCTTTTAATGTTTCGATTGCAGAGGTTACATGCGAATATTCCTTTTCGATTTCCTCTATTTTTTCTTTGGAAGTTAGTATTTCTGAGTTCAACTTTTCTTCTGTTTTTTCTATATTATCCATTTCTTTCTGCAATTCGTCTATAATAGCAGAAAGATCTTTCGGCAGGTCTTTTGTGAAGTTATCTATATGTTTGAGTTCACCGGTATTACCCGCTTTCTTTTCTCTTAAGTTCGATGTATTTTCCTGAATGTCCTGTATTTCGTTTCCTCTTTGCCGGTATTCCTCTCTTTTCTCTTTTAGTTCATCTTCGCCTATTTTTATTTCGCTTTCCCATTTGCTTACTGTTCTTTGGGTCTCATTGATTTTTTTACTCTGTTCGCTAATTTTGTTTTCTCTTTCTTTTAATGTGTTTTCTATTTCAAATAAACGGTGTTTGGCTACAATAATTGATTTTATTTTTAATTCTTCTTTGAATGTATGATATCTTTTTGCTCTGTTTGCTTCGTTCTTAAGGGAACGGGCAATACTTCTCTTTTCGTTCAGGATGATTTCCACTTTTTCAAGAGAGTTGGATACGGAGTTTAGTTTGTTTTGCGCTTCTTTTCTATCGCCTCTGTATCTTTTTATTCCTGATATAGATTCGAAAATTTCTCTTCTAAGTTCCGAATCAGAGATAAGAAAATCTTCGACCAATCCCTGGTTTAAGATAGCTGATTTTAAACCGGTATTCGCGAACAGGTTCTGGATGTCGCGAAGACGGCAGGGAGTATTGTTGATAAGGAATTCTCCCTCTCCCGAGCGAAAAAATCGTCTTTTTATTTCTACTTCATCGTAATCTGTCGGTATGCCGCCGTTATTTTCGAATATCAGGACAACCTCTGCCATCCCTACGGGCGGACGTGTTTCTGTGCCCGTAAAGATAAGGTCTTCCATTCCTTCCGCTCGCAGAGATTTGGCACTCATTTCTCCGAGTGTCCATTTTATAGCATCTATTATGTTGCTCTTTCCGCAGCCGTTAGGACCGACGAACGAGGTAATACCTTCTTTTAAATCAAATGAGGTTTTCTTTGGGAAGGATTTGAATCCTGATAATCTAATTTCCTTTAAGCGCATATCGGTTTTAATTTATAAGGATGGGTAAAATAGTCAAGGAGTCTTGATATGAAGTTTTATGATTTTTTTTATGGAGCTTTTAATGGGCAAACAATTACGGTGTTTTATGAATATCAAGGGTTAACCGTAATGTTGCCATTTTAAGAGACCGTGGCCGCTCGGCTTCCGATACGTCCTTCCAAATGGCTAACACTTGTCTTGTGTATTATGTTTGTTTTATATGCATGGTAGGAAAATCATAAAACTTCCTATTTTTGTGTGGAGGTTGAAAAAAGAAAGCAATTGGCCGGCAGTGGTCGGCTGTCAGCTGCCAGCAATTTTTTATTACTAATTAACTAATCAACCAATATACTAGTTCACTGATCCAGCGGATCCCAGGGATTCAAAATTCAAGACCAGGTCCCTCTATATTCTATGATCCCAGATATACACGCTAAGATAACTCATTTTATGCAATCTTTATTTTTTAGGCGTTCTTTCATATCTTTTAAAGCTTTCTCTTTAGCTTCTATGGCTTTTTTGAAAGCTTTAATTTCTGCCGCTGCAGCGGCAGAAGGAGTGTCTTTATTTTTGCCTGCCTTTTGGTCTTCGAGATGAGACTTTTCATGATAGTTGTAAAATATGTCAAACATAATATCACCTAAATATGGATTGCCATAAGCATCCCGAAGGAATCTCTTTGCCAGATCTATATTTTTAGGCATTTCATTTCCGTTTTTATCCATCAATGTAAGTTCATATCTGTTTCCGTTTCCGTCGGGAGGTGTAATAAACACGATTTCGCCAGACGGTTTTGTTATAAATGTAAAAGGTTTAGTATTAACCGGTCCCAGACCTTTCTTTCCGGCAGCAATATTGAACAAGATATCTATAAGATTTCGCCAGTCAGCTCCATTTTCTGATATTCCAATAGCTTCAGGATGTTTTTCGACAACTTGAAGGAACAATTCCTGCCTTTTTATTTCTCGCTCCAGTTTCTTAATGGCATCCTCAAGATCGGAACAAAGAACTGGTCTATCCGAATTGCCATTCAGCTGTTTTCCGTTACTTGCAGGAGCCGAATTAGGTGAATCGGATCCGTCTTTATTATCCTTTCCGTCTTTACTTTTTTTATTCCTTTTTTTCTTATTCGAATCAGTACCGCTTTTTGTGGTGGATGTAGATTCGATACTAATGGAACTAGTGTTTTCAGCTGCCCCGGAAAGTTCCGAGTAAAGTTCATTTAGAACATAATTTTCTCTCATTGTCCCGGTTTCTGTTTCACACAGGAGTGATTGCCATGCTTCTTGAATCAATAAACAATGCTCGAGAGCCCAGGGGTTTTCTTCTGTTAGTTCATGCCCATTAATGGCTTTTTGGATTGCTTGATAATACATTGCCAGATCGACAAGTTCGGATATGGGAGCTTTCCCTTTGAATTGCTTATCAAGGTTTTCTATTTGTTTTTTGTTTTCATTCGCCCATTCCAATCGTTCTTCGAGTTCCGGTGCTTGTGCTGTGCTTATTTCAGTGCTCAATTTGCCGGATGGGTTTCCCTGTAGTGTCCAACCGGTGTTGGGGAAATCCAGATCAGAAAAATCCATATAGCTGAAGAAGCCATCTATCATTTTACGGAATCCGATTTTTTTAAA
>Ga0315551_10003940_pt1 | contig 10440 bp, 9 predicted proteins | sample SalMarSW160290MG_FD_203678 | JGI IMG/M metagenome (GOLD analysis project Ga0315551, IMG submission 203678) | Salt marsh sediment microbial communities from the Plum Island Ecosystem LTER, Massachusetts, United States - Salt Marsh Sediment SW1602-90 ... | reverse complement strand
GTCACCGCTGGGAGCCACAATATCAAGTTCAGGGCCGCTTCCACTATATTGCCAGTGGCCACCGCTCATACCAACCGCTCCAACCGCGATCACCTCTGGGTATTTAGCCGGGTACATGACATAGCCACCATCAGCCCAATTTCCCGATGCAAACAGTACAATGCAACCCTTGCCATTGCGCCCGACTCCATCGAGCTTAGTAATATCCTTTATGGCCGAATGAATGTAAGTGCAATCAAAAGAACCTACCCGGATTACCCCCGGTTCCCGTATGTTTGTGTACTGTGCTATCAGAACCCAGCTATTGTTGATAACATCTGCACCATTAGCCGCAGCGTACCGCAATGCTTCCGCAAGGGCCATTCCACTTACACAGCCCTCTTCTTCAGAGACATCTGCTCGGATGGACATTATTTTACAATTCCATGTGACGCCAGTTACACCTATACTGTTGTCGCCTCTTGCAGCTATCAGTCCGGCGCACATGGTACCATGTGATCTCCCTGAAAGTGTGTTATCACCATCTATGAAATCCCACCCATGCATATCATCTATGAATCCATTATTATCTTCATCAATTCCGTTCCCTGGGATCTCTCCAGGATTGGTCCATAAATTATCTACTAAATCGGGGTGATCAATATCAAATCCTGCATCAATAACAGCTACAACAATGTTTGGATCACCTTGTGTAATATTCCAGGCTTCAGGTGCTCGGATCATGTCCAGATGCCATTGCTGCAGAAAGTACTCGTCATTGGGTTCTGTCCTATCTTGCATATCCGCTTCAGATGGTCCGCACAAACCTACCTCAAGAGCAACATCCGGAAAAGCCCATTCAATGAAATCTATATTATTTAGTTCCTCAATAGTGTTAAGAATGTTCTCTGGCGTCTTATGTATGGGTTCAAGTAGATACTCCATGTTTGTATAAATGACATTTCTAATGAGGCGGCAATCGTTGCGCTCACAGAAATTCATGAGTTGAAGAATATCGTTTTCATGCCTCAGTCGAACTATGATTTCTGGTATGATTGCAACGATCGCGCCTTCAACCTCAAATAAGGGTAATGCATATTCAACATCAGATCTACCCTCTATTGAAGTTAAAATTCGCTCATTTTGATTGTTTTCAATTTGGCTTTTCAGCACATAAATTCCCTGTTCGCCAAATCCTCGAACTGCCTTTATGTCTACGTTCTCAATATTTCTCAATGTTCCATGAAACGTATTAAAGTTGGCTGTACCTCCTTTAGCTTTTATTATATACCCAGCCTCCGGCTTAGCTGTAAGGCGAACCTGCTCGTCACCCAAGGTCAGAACATATTCATTGACACCAGTAGCATAGACACTCTCATTATATATAAGGAAAAAGAGCAACATTACAATGGGTATGAAAGTGATTGTCCATATATTTCGTGATTTTCTCGCTTCTATCATTTTTCAATCTCCCTGCCCCCACTTTCGGTTAAAAGAATAACCAAAGACTTTTTCCACTTCACTGGTATACAGTATAACAGATGGGGAACATTCGAATCAAGAACAAATTTGGATAAGCTATTGTTCAGGCTGCTCGAAGAGTTCGGGGTGTTCAGAAGTCTTTTTCCTGTGGGGCTTGAGGCCTAAGTGTCGGCAGGCCTGCGGGGTAACTTCTCTGCCGCGTTTGGTTCTCCGCAGGAAGCCTATCTGTAAAAGATACGGTTCGACCACGTCCTCCAGCGTGTCCCTCTCCTCGCCTAAAGTAGCGGCGATCGCTTCTATACCGGCCGGGCCGCCGTCATAAACTTCGACAAGGGCACGCAAAACGGCCCTGTCCAATTCGTCCAGGCCCAAGGGATCGATGCGTTCCATTTTGAGTGAGCTTTCAACAATATCCGTGCTAAGAACGCCGGTCCCTTTGACCTGTGCATAGTCACGCACGCGCTTTAGTAATCGATTCGCCACTCTCGGAGTCCCGCGTGAACAGGCGGCAATCAATTCGAGAGTTCCATCATCACATTTTATATCGAGAAGCTTCGCCGAGCGGACTAAAATCTCGGCCAAATCGTCGCTGCTGTAAAAATCCAAGTGATACAACATCCCGAACCGGCTTCGAAGCGGGGCGCTGAGTAGGCCGGCCCGTGTAGTTGCACCAATCAGGGTAAAACGCTTGAGCGGAAAATTTATCGTCTTGGCATGCAGGCCGCTGTCAACGGTGAAGTCCACTTTGAAATCCTCCATCGCCGGATAGATAAATTCTTCGACGGGCGTGCTAAGCCGGTGAATCTCATCGATAAAGAGCACGTCACCGGTATTGACATTGCTCAACAGGCCCATTATGTCACCGGCTTTGGCCAGGGCCGGGCCGGAAGAGCATCGAATCCTGGCCTCCATCTCGTTGGCCACCACGTTAGCAAGCGTGGTTTTACCCAGGCCAGGCGGGCCGTAGAAAAGAATATGCTCCAGAGGCTCGGACCTGAGCTTGGCCGCTTCTATGGCTATCGCCAGTTTTTCTCTGACGTTTTGCTGGCCCACGCATTCGGCCAACAACTTCGGCCGAAGCGAGATGTTAAAACTCTCTTCCTGCTCGTTCAAAGGTTGCCCGCTTATGATTCTGCCTATTGCCATTTTTTAGTTTTGTGTTCTTAGTTCTAAGTTCTTAGTTTTAGACTTCGACGCCCTGTTTCAATCTATATACCAGCGGTACGAGCGCCTCGGCCGAAGTTATATTGGGATGCCTCTGGCGAGCCAGCTCGATTAGCTCCATCGCTTCGGCCCTTCTTTCGCCCCAGGCGATTAGAATTTCCAACGCTTCCAACTGGTACGGCTTAAATCCCATTTCCGATAGTGCGCCAAGTTCGGCTCCGACTGCGAAACTCTTTAATTTGCCGCGTAGTTCGGCGATAATCTGCTGGGCCATTCTCCCGCCTACGGCCGGCAGTGACATCAACATTTTATCGTCGCCGTTCTCTATGGCCGTCGCGATGGTGGCTATCGGAATGCTCAGCGACCGCAGCCCCTTTTTGATGCCCATTCCCTTGACGCTGATATACTTCGTGAAAAAATCTCTCTCCTCGGCGTTTAGAAAACCTATCATTCTCGGTATAAGGTTCCCGCCGCCGAGCGTACCCTCGTAATATTCCATAGTACAAAGGGTAATATCCGAGCCGACCCTGCCGGACAGCGCTGATACACAATAGCTGGCCAGCATTACTTCATAGCCGACCGCACCGACCTGTACGAGGCACAAGTCGGAACCCAGTTTGAGGAGTTTTCCTTCAATCTTAGCTATCATAATCAATCATTCCCTGCTCGGTAGCCGCTTAAATATTAATTCTCTCAGTGTCCAAAGCTTTATTCGAATTCGCACAGCAAAGCGCTGCGGCGATGGCATCGGCCACATCATTCGGTTCCGGCAGCTTGGGTAAAAATAAAATCGTTTGTATCGTTCTTTGAACCTGCTCCTTGGACGCCCTGCCGTTTCCGGTAATCGATTTCTTTATACGCGTTGCACTGAAGCTTCTGACTTCAATCGACGCCTCTGCGCATTTTTGCAGTATAACACCTCTGGCGTGTCCCATCAAGATTGCCGTCCTCGGATGGGCATAATGCGAGTATAATTCCTCCACCGCCACAACGTCGGGTTTGAAGCTTCCGAGAACCTCACCCGTATCCTCGGCGATCCTGTTCAATCTCTGCTCGATAGGCAAATCGTTTGGCGTACAAAAGATGCCCGCTTCAATCAGCTTGGTAATATCATCGTCCGCCTCCAGACAGGCGTATCCACAGACCTGCAAACCCGGATCGATGCCGAGTATCCTCATTTGGTTCTCCAGGTAGTTCCGTCGGGTTTATCTTCCAGTACGATTCCTATTTCATCCAGCTTGTTGCGAAGGCCGTCGGCTCTGGCAAAATCTTTTTGTTTGCGGGCTTCGTTTCTCTGCTCAATCAAAACATTCACAAGCTTGTCAATCAGTTCGTCATTGGCAGTTCCGCTCTGTGGATATTCGTCTTTGACTATACCGAGGCAATCACCACCGATCCGATTGAATAAAACATCCACAAGGTTGAATGTTGCTATGGTTGCTCTGCCGTCGTCGATGAGTTTCTGCGCCAGCCGTACAAGCTCGAACATAACCGATAACGCAACGGATGTGTTCAAATCATCGTTCATTGCCGTCTCGAATTTTTCTCTCAATTGATTTAGCTGCTCTGTCACCTGGGCATCGGGGTCACCTTGCGAGGCCGAAACTATTTTTTTTCTTATTGCCAGGACCGTTTCGGTGATTTTGTTGTTACCGCTCTGGGCCGCAAAAAGGGCCGCATCCGAAAAATCCAGCGGGCTTCGGTAATGACTGTTCAATATCAACTGTCTTATAGCCAGCGGACTATAAGCTCTGGTCAACTTTTCGTGCGCGCCGGAAAAAGCCTGTTTGAGTGTAATAAAATTATTCAGACTCTTTCCCATTTTCTGGCTGTCCACTGTCACCATATTATTGTGCACCCAGTATCGAACGAACTGCACGCCGTTGGCGGCCTCGGACTGGGCAATTTCACATTCGTGATGCGGGAACTGATTTTCCAGCCCGCCGCCGTGGATATCGATTGTCTTGCCGAGATATTTCATACTCATTACCGAGCATTCCAGGTGCCAGCCGGGATAGCCCATCCCCCAGGGGCTGGGCCATTGCATAATATGATTCGGCTCGGCTTTCTTCCACAGTGCGAAATCGGCCGGATTCTTTTTTTCGGGAGAGACTTCCACGCGGGCGCCGGCTATCATTTCCTCAATCTTTCTGCCGGACAGTTTCCCATAGTCCTTGAATTTAGACACATCAAAATACACCGAGCCGTTGACTTCGTAAGCGAAACCTTTTTCGAGCAGGGTTTTAACAAGATCGATCTGTTCGGTAATGTGACCGCTGGCCCGCGGACTAATATCGGGCCGAACGCAGTTAAGCTTGTCCATATCGTCAAAGAAACTCTTGGTATAATATTCGGCCAGTGCCATGGGGTGCTTCTTTTCTTTTTTTGCCGCTTCGGCGATTTTATCTTCACCTTCATCGGCGTCATCGGTTAAATGGCCGACGTCGGTAATATTCTGGACATAGGTGACATTATATCCGAGATATCTCAGGTATCTGACCAGGATATCAAAACTCACATAGCTTTTGGCATGTCCCAGGTGGGCGTGACCATATACCGTCGGCCCGCAGACATATATCCCGACTTTGCCTTTTTCCAACGGCTCGAATTCCTCTTTTCTTCTGGTCAAACTGTTATAAAGCTGTAATCCCATTGATTATTACCTTCTTAAATATTTACAAAGTTCTTCTTCTTTTCTTTCTCAGAAGCGCGGTCGCCGTAGCGGCAATCGCCTGGCCGGACCCGATATCGCCGAATCCCTCGTTGGTCTTTGCCTTAACATTCACCGCCGTAAAATCAATGCCCAAAAGCCCTGCAATCGCCCTTTTCATGTGGCCTTTTACCGAACCGAGCTTCGGCTCTTCGGCGTGGATAATCAAATCGACATTAAGCACCTCCCAGCGTTTTTCTTCGAGCCGATCCTTTACAATCAATAACAGCTCCTTGCTGTCCGCGTCTTTCCATTTGTCATCCGTATCGGGAAACAATGTCCCTATATCGCCCATACCGGAAGCCCCAAGCAGCGCATCGATAACGGCGTGCAGCCCGACATCGCCGTCGCTGTGACCGGCCAGACCGGCGGGATACGGCACATAAATTCCGCAGAGCATAAGCTTGCGGTCCTCAACCAGTCTGTGGATATCGGTGCCGATGCCGATTCTAAGCTCAGCTTCACGCTCTTCAATCACAATATACCCTTCGTACTTGGAACGTCCGTCCCGATAATACTTACCGCAGTACCCAGCGACTTGCCCAGTCCCTTGAAAACAGCCTCCGCTATATGGTGACTGTTCGTACCGTACGGCACGTTTATATGCAGATTAAATCTGCCGTTATTCGAAAAACTTCGCAACATTTCCTCCAGGCACTCGACGTCAAAATCACCGATCTTGTCCGTTCGGTATTCGACGTTATATACGCAGTTCGCCCTTCCGGACAAATCGACCGAGACATTCGCCAGCGCATCCTCCATCGGCACGGAACTATGGCCGTATCGGGCGATGCCCTTCTTATCGCCGAGGGCCTTGAGCAGAGATTCGCCAAGACATATCGCAATATCTTCAACCGTATGATGAGCATCCACATCCAGGTCGCCTTTGGCCTTGACTATAAGGTCTATCTTGCTGTGCTTGCTCAGGTGTGTGAGCATGTGGTCCAGAAAACCGATGCCGGTATCAATTTCGTATTTTCCAACACCGTCCAGATTCAGTTCCACACTTACATCGGTCTCTTTCGTTTGTCTGTGTATTTTCGCGGTCCTGCTATCCATAAAAATATCCTTTTTTTATTGCGACATAATGTCATTCCGAGCGCAGCGAAGCGGAGCCGAGGAATCTTATTTTAATAGATTTCTCCACTTCATCCGCCTATGGCGGATTGCGGTCGAAATGACATAGGTGCAATTTTTAATCATAATTGGTATTATAGACTACTATGTAATAATCTCTTTCAAAGCAGCTAATAATTTATTGTCCTGTTCAGGCGTACCTATTGTGATTCTCAGTTTATCTTCGAGTCTCGGATATTCAAAGTACCTCACAAAGATATTTCGTTTAGTCAGTTCTTCATAAATCTCAGCCGCCCTGCCGTTATTGCATTGTGCCAGTACGAAATTACCGGAACTATCGGGGACATTAAAACCCCGTTCGGTTAACTGTTCGGTTAATCTCGCCCGTTCGGATTTGACTTTCCTGACGTTCTCCTTGAAATATTTTTGATCTTTTATCGATGCGGTCGCCACGGCGACAGCAACGGCATCGACATTGTAGGAATCCTTGACCTTCATAAGACCTGCAATCATTTCAGGCCGGGCGATTGCATAACCAAACCGCATCCCTGCAAGCGAGTACCCTTTGCTCATCGACCGCAAAATAATCACATTGTCAAAATCCTTAACTAATGCCGTACAATTATTTTCTGCGAAGTCAACGTACGCCTCGTCAATCAATAGGACACCGTCGATTTCATCGGCCAACGAGGCAAGCTCATTGACGCTGATAAAACTGCCGGTAGGCGCATTCGGATTGCACACGATAGTCATGGCCGCATTAGTACCGGCCAATTTCGCCGGCAGATTAAATTCATCGTCAAAAGGAATTTCAATCGCCGTGCAGTTTTGCGTATCGGCCAAAACCGGATACAGAGAATACGTAGGAACCGGATAGGCAACCGCTCGATTTTCGTCACAAAAGGCCTGGAAGGCCATACGCAGCAAATCGTCCCCGCCGTTGCAGCACATAATAAATTCAGGCTCGACGCCGTTTACTTCCCCCGCTGCCCGGCGGAACCGGCTCCCAACCGGGTCGGGATATCGACGCAACTGCTCGGGATTTATTTCCGTGAGCAACTTTAATGCCTGCGGCGAAGGTGGATAGGGATTTTCATTGGTGTTGAGCTTTACGACTTGCGTCTGGGATGGCTGAAATCCCGGTTCGTAACCTTTTAACTTCTCGATATTTTCCCGAAAATAGCCCATTTTTTTCTCGTTCTGCGTTCTGAGTACTGCGTATTGCTTTCTATCCATTTTTGAAGATTATACGCATATTTACACAGAAGTGAAAGAGAAGATTTTACGATTATTCATAAGGAGATGACTTAAGTTGTCATTCCCGTGTAACCTGTCCTGAGTAAAGTCGAAGGAACGGGAATCCAGTCCGCATCGGGCGCGTAATTTCATAGGACGGTTTTTAACCAAAATTGTCTGTAAGAAGGCACATTTTTTTTCTTGCCCACCCGGCCGCCGCAGTATATATTCAGCCTTGCGACGATTTCCCTGTTTTTCGAGCCGGCCGTTTAAGCTCTCCGGTGTGCTTGCTATTTGCGGCACGCCGACGAGGGACGAAGTTTAAGAAATATCCATGCGGTTCGGATTTGATACGGAAACCAAATATACATAGTTAGATCACACATTTTGGAGAATTTCACATGAAACGAAAACTTTACACTCCTATAGTTCTCTTTCTGATTGTATTGCTTCCACTAATCGCATTCTCTGGTACAGAACAAAAAGCATCAGAGTCTTACTATGGGCAGCTGAAATCTTTGTTAACTCGAAAATTCCTGAATGTTCGGCCGAAAACCTCAGAGCGAGATGCCAACTTGATTGAGGTTGAGAAGGGAGCTGCAGGAGTACTCTTTGGCGCATCTATGGATGATGTTATTGCTATATGGGGAAAGCCGTGCGGGCTCCACATAAATGCGAGTCGGGATGTCTGGGATCTGTTTATAGGCGCATGCAGATTTGGTTTCATTGATAACCATCTTGTCACCATCAGTGTTCATAGCGCCACACTAAAAAAAGCCCATATAGAAAACGGTATCAGCTTTGAATCCTCTTTTGATGATGTGATGTCTGCTTTCGGTAAACCCATAGAGGCGACAGATTACAATCTTAAGTTCGCAACAGAGAATGGTTACGTCATTAAGTTCCATTTTATCGCAGACACATCTTCTATAGGTAAACGCAAGCTCATAACCATAAACATCTGTCACCCAGATTCAGGTGAATAGTCCAATAGAAAATGATCTAACAAATCGCTCCAGAAAATTAAAGGTGTCCGCTTGTGCCCTATAGGGGGTTCTTCCCCTGCGGGGAAATACGATAGACGAGGGCTGATACCTATGGCACAAGTGGACGAGGAAAGAACATAAGAATTTGGTGTATATCTAAGTTTGCACGGAATGCTCAATCGTAGAAGCCGAATTCGTATGCCGCGTCGAACATTGCCATGATGTTTTCGGCCGGTACGCCGACCTGAGTATGTGGACCAAAGCGAAAGCAATGATTTCGCCTTTTTCAGGTCTTTATATTCGATTTCGTTTCGAAATTAAGCATGCCGCATCGGCATAAAAGTACAATAGGCGCCTATTAACGGCTTCGAAAAAGGCATGAAAATATGTGTGGATGCCAAACTTAGTTATTGACTTTTATCATAAAGTAATGATAAAATAGGCAAGATAACAGTCGATTAGCGCTAAAGATAGATAAATATCTTTCACTAACCAAAAAAAATAGGTCTTTACGCACCTTAAAGATTATTAAATTGTTAAACTAAACTAAGCTTAAAAAATCGTATCCTTTACTTTTTTTATTTTGGAGGAAAAAACATGAAACTCACAAATCTTCTAACAATAGCAGCGTTATTAATTTTAATAAATGTTTCAAACACAACATTAGCCATTAACCCCGAACCCGGTTTTACCGTTACCAAAGAGTGTATAACCAATCCTGTCGGAGTGGGTCAGGAGGCAATTTTTAGAATCACCGTAACCAACACCGGCAATACACCTCTGACTATTAATGACAGCGAAGGCCTCTGGTCGAACGCAGCTTTGGGAATCGATGGCTCCCTAATCGAGGAGATTGGCATTCTCGTCGAATCAGGTATGACGGCGATTTTCAATGAAATTAGTGTGACCGCAACATTCGAAGGATACGAAGAAACGATAACAGCGAGCGACCAGTGCAGTGTCACCGGCGAAATGCTTTGCGGCTTCACGCAGGGATTCTACGGCAACGCAGGCGGAAAGGCCGATGGAATGACTACGACTGAGATTATCAATGCCGTCTTAGGTGATGGAATAGTCGTCGGCATCTTAGGCGAGCGTTCAATCACATTCGATAGTGCTGCCTGCATTATTCAAAGATTACCGGCAGGCGGCCAACCAAAGGCACTACCATCTGATTTAGTAGGAGACGTAGATTGTGACAATCTGCCCGATAGTCTTGTCAAAAAGAATAAACCAGAGATCAACAACGTGCTTATAGGCCAGGTCGTTGCACTAACTCTTAATGTAAGACTGAGCCCGGGATTGGCTTTGCTTGAGCTGGCTGAAGTGCCAGGCACTATCCCGGCTTCGCTGGTAGGCTTAACAGTCGAAGAACTTCTTGCTTTGGCTAATGATACATTAGCCAATGGCGGTTCTAAAAGCGCACTTAGCAAAATCAACGATGCAGTTACCATTATCAATGAGGCTTTTGACGAATGTGCTTATATCTCCCCCGGCCCAGAGCCCGAACCCGAGGATCCGGAACTGCCCAGTTAATGTATATTCTGATCACTTGGAGAAGGGCCAAAAACACCGGCCCTTCTTTTTTTTATTATCGGTGGATTTAAGCACTTCAATTCAGCTAATCCTAAAGACTTGAATCTTCCTCTACTGCTTCCTGCTTCTTCTGTAGATCGTCGCTCTTGCCCGAAAATACGCCGCGACATAGAACCTCCAGCTTCGTGCCGTCTTTTAATGTGATAGTAAATGTATCTACGAATCTGCCATTTTCATCGACGGGCGCCGGTGTAATTTCCAACTGGAATC
>Ga0315551_10003939_pt1 | contig 10442 bp, 6 predicted proteins | sample SalMarSW160290MG_FD_203678 | JGI IMG/M metagenome (GOLD analysis project Ga0315551, IMG submission 203678) | Salt marsh sediment microbial communities from the Plum Island Ecosystem LTER, Massachusetts, United States - Salt Marsh Sediment SW1602-90 ... | reverse complement strand
GTTGTCAAAGGAGTGCTCAGGAATGTAAGGATATAGAAGAAAGTGTAGCTAAAGAGACTGCCAGAACAGATGCTTATGTTGAAGAGATTGGTATGCATGCTATGCCTGGTTTTCAAGGACCAAAGGTGCTCTGGATCTACAGGCACCTACCTCAGGTTTATAAAAGGACAGAACAACTTTTATTTCCCAAGGACTGGCTAAAGACAGAGATCAGCCGAGAAAAAAGGTGGGCAACAGAACTTTCTGATCTTTCTGGCTCGGGCTATCTAAGGCTAGATGGCACATTGTCGAAATTAGTAATGGAGGTTATGAAATTAAATTCTCGCTGGGTACCGGAGATTCTTCCTTCTACTTCTCAGGTAGGTACTGTTTCAGAGGGAATAGCTAAAAAGACAGGCTTAGATGTAGATACCAGAATCTTCGGTGGAGGAGGAGATAATCCGTGTAGTATGCTAGGCAATAATGCCTATCTTCTAGAGAGTGTAGGTACCTCAGGTACCTTTTCCGTCAGGGTTAAACAGCCCATCGTGGATGGAACCCTGCACCCTTTCATTCTTCCTGACGATAGATTTAATCATCCCCGGGGACCAAGACAGCCCTTACACTGTATTATTGATGCGGCCAGTGCCATAGATTATATCGCCGAGAAGGTTTATGGAAAAGGTAGGTTCACTTACGAGATGCTTAACAGAGTTGCCAGAAATACGCCGGCAGGCTCCAATGGCAAAATCATTATTCCTTTTATCCATGGACAAAGGGTTCCCTATGCGCCTCAGGGTAAACTCTACATCAAGGGATATGACCCGACTAAGGATAAAAAGGAAGATTTGATTCGTGCGGTAATGGAGGGAGTAGCCTATGCTATGAAGTATGGCTTTGAGCTCTTACAAAGAGGTATGCAAAAGCAGAAAATAGCTGAGCCGAAAAGAATTACCATTACCGGGGGCGGTTCTAAAGGCGAAGAAGCTAGCCAGATAAGATCGGATGTTTACGGCAAGGAGCTTATCAATCCTCATACTGAGGGTGCCGCGGTTGGTGCTACTTACATTGCTGCAGCAGGAGTGCTTGATGAGCCAGTAGAAGGGGTATCAGCCAGGTTATTTGAAAGCGGGATTCAACTCAGCCTGCAAAAACCCACTTTTGTAATTCCCCGGGATGAAAATATCAAGCTGTATGAAGAGGGCTATCAAAGATATTTAGAAGTTCTTGAAGAAGCTATTGAAAATAACTTTGAGCAAAAATGGTAGAATTCAGGAAAACTTATTCTGGAGATTGAGAACCCTGAGATTTCAACTGAGCGGCTTTTTCATGGTGCTCTGCTGCCTGTAAATACATCCCTTTCTTGGCATACAGATCCCCTAGTAGCTCATGAGCCTGAGCATCCTGCGGGTTAATCTGTATTATCTTCATCAAGTTTTGTTCAGCAAGATCGTACTTTTTCTCTTCAAAATAGATAAGGCCTAAATTGAAATAGGCATCTGGATTGTCTGGATGATGCTGGGTCTCCTTTTTATAACACTCAATTGCTCGTTTTTACCTTGCTTGTAGTAAATACTTCCCAGACGAGAGTAGGTGTCTTGAAAAACAGGTTTCAGTTTTAAGACTTCTTGAAACTCTTCAATTGCTTGCCCGTACTTTTGCATCTGTACGTAGGTGTGAGCTAAATTATAATGGAAGATAGGTTCATCTGGTTTTATTTGTGCTGCTTTTTCTAGCTCCACTTCTGCTTTAGGATACTCTCCTTGTTCCATATAAATGTTAGCCAGATAGGCATGGGCATCACTATTTTTGGGTTCGAGCTCCTTCACTATCTCAAGCTCTTCTTTTGCTTTCTCATAGTTTTTCTGTTCAAGATGGACCCTTCCTAAATAAAGATGAGAATCTACATCTTTAAGGTCCTGAGTGATCGCTTTCTGAAGTGCTTCTAAAGCTTTGTTCCAACGATGGAGTTTAAAATAGCTCATTCCTAAACTCGTATATATCCTTTTCAAATCAGGGTTAAGATCAATAGCTTTTTCAAAGTTTTCCACCGCTTTTTCGTATTCTCCTTGCCAGTAAAGGATTTGGCCTAAATTGTACCGAGCCAGAGCATCGGAAGGATTAATGGTTATTTCTTTCTCATATTCAGTTATAGCTTTTTCAGGCAGTTGTTGATAGGAAAATAGGTTTCCCAGTAGCAAGTGAATCCCTGGATAGGCTGGTTTAAGTTTTACGCAGACCATAAGCTCCTTGGTAGCTTTCTCGTATTCCTTAAGTTCTAGTTCGGTGAGAGCTAAGTTATAGTGGGCTTCAAAGTTGTTTGGCTCCAGTTTAACAACCTGCTCGAAGGCTTGCCTAGCTTTGGTGTACTCCTTCAGGTGATAATAATCCAGTCCGAGCTTAATATATGGTGCCGAGTTTTGTTCTGGATATGCCAATCCTGAAGAAAATAAGATTATCCCCAGGCCTATCAGAAATGAAAACACTACTATTTTCTTCAATCTCCATCCTCCTTGGTTAAAGTAGATTCCTTTAGTTGATAAACAATTTGCACTTCTACGGTGAGAGAATTTTTTTGCCAGGAAGAAGGAAAAGGAGGAAAAGGTGAGGTATCTTTTATCAGTTTTTCTGCGGCGCGATTGAGCAATCCATAACTACAGGGAGACAAAACTTCAGTCTTTATTACTTCGCCGCCCGAATTAGTCGTGAATCTCACCTTTATTCTTCCTTCCCATCCGTGTTGCCTGGCAACCGGTGGATATTTTTTGGTGGTATTAATTAACTTTCGAATCTTTTCTGCATATTCTCTCAGCTGAAGACCCTCGGTGAGGAGCTCTGTATCCTCTTTCAGGGTCCTGATTTCTTCTCGGTGAAAATCTGGCTCAGTAGTCAGAGGTGAGAATTTCTTTTCTTCTACGATGGGGGAATAATCATGAATCCTTGGCTGCACAATCGGATCTAAGGAAGAGGACAAAATTTGATGAGGATAACAGTTCTTTTCGGTAGGCAAAAGTAGAAATTTTCCTTGCCTTAGTGGTAGAGTTTGGTTTAAACCTACAGGCTCGGTAGCGAAACTTGGGGTATGGTCGGGCAATCTTTTTTGACTCAAGTTTTCCTCCCTAGTAAGATAAAGGCCTCCTTCAATTTTCCTGAGGAGAGGAGATTTTTCCACCCGGCTTAAGGGTGAGAAAGACGAAAGGATACCGGCTTCGTCAATTGAAAGATTCACTTCCGGGGTTTTACCCATCATCTTGGATGTTCCTTCTCTGAGAGGGTTAGGTTCTGGGATTGGCACAGGCGCCTTTATTGGTGAGGAAAACAGGAATAGAGACTCTTTTTTTCCGTTGTCGGATACCTCTTCGGGAGAAAGGATTCTCTCCTGAGATCTCAGATTGGAAGAAATAGAGGGCTTTATCGTGCGAATCGAAGATGGCTTGAGTAGCTCCCTATTCTCTTTTCTGGATGCAAGGGTTAAGGGAGAGAGTATGGATTTTCCCAATGATTCCCTCAGGTGATGATTTATTTTAGGCAAAGAGATAATGTAGTCTACTTTTATACTTTTGACATAGTTGGCAGACTTTGAGGGAGAAGGAGAAAAGGGGGCTGTAAGAAGTCCCAAGTGAATGAGTATGGAAATGAGAAGAGAAAATGTCTCTACTTTCAATTTACCCACTCTATTTTCCTTACCAGCCTCCACTTTTTGCCTTTTTATTTTCATGCTAGGTAAAATATTCAGCCTTATCATATTTCACCGCAGAGCACGCCGAGAACGCTAAGAGTAAGAGAGCCTTAGTTAAGTTTTTCTTTTTAATTCATCTCTGCGCACTCTGCGATCTTTGCGGTGAACAGTTACCATTCTAGAAGTCAATTTTCATCCCCAGATTGATTCTTCTACCCGGCATGGGGTAATCCCTGAACACCTGGTATGACTCATCCAGTAGGTTCTCCCCCGTGGCAAAGACCTCAACTTTCTTGGTTAACCTTTGAGAAAGCTTGACGCCAACGAGATTATAGCCCTTTAATTTCTGGGTGTTTTCTCTATTAGTGTATTGCTCACTTATCTTCTCTGCCTCTATGTAGATGCCTAATCCAAAATCTGTCTCATATCCCAGACTCAAGCCCATTTTGTATTCAGGTGTATATACTAGATAATTTTCTTTATATTCCTCACCCTCATCCTTACCCTGTTGATAGAGATAATTTAATCCGAGAGATAACCTCGGGGTCAACTGTAGTCTGAGCTCCGATTCTATACCCTGATTATGAGCTTTGTCCACATTGGTAGCCTGCCAGTACCAGGGCGAAATCTCCACCCAGTTGATCAACTGGTCAGTTTTTCTATCAAACCAACTTACTCTGGCTAGCAAAGGCAGGTTAAATTCATGCTCCAATCCCAACTCATAGCCTCTGGATTTTTCTGGTTTAAGATTTTCATTTCCAAATAGACCCATTCCCCACCCCCAATCCTCATACCAGTAAAGATCATTTACTGTAGGGGATCTGAAAGACTGGCCATAGGAAGCACGAAGGTGGGTATTTTCTCCCAAAAGGTAAAGCAGACTCACTCGAGGACTAGTCTGGGAAGCGTAGGCAGAGGGGTTGTCGTACCTCAGTCCAGGGATAAGGACTAAGCGGAGAGAAAGGTTCATCTCATCCTGAAGATAAAGAGAAACCGTATCTACCTTCCGGGTACCACCAATTCTGGAGATCCCATCAATAGTGGTGACTTTGACCCGATCCTGTTTTAGCTCCAAACCCACCGTGGAAAGATGCTTTCCCCAGGGAAGACTATACTGTATTTGCATACCACTGGCAAGATCTTCGGTTGTATCCTTCGTCGGGCCGCCCCAGATTTCAGGGTCTTTGTAACATATTTCGTATTCTTCAATAAACGTTTTAGCAAGGAAACGAGATCCCCCTTTTAAATCTTTGTGGTAGGAGAGATCCAAAAAGTTCTTTTTGTCCTCTTCTTGGGCACTAGGAGTGGGATAAGTAGTAGAACCAGGAACCCCGCTGTCTCGATGAGAGTAACCAGCCAATAAAGAGAACCCCGATGAATCATCAACTTCGTAAGTGAGCTTGGCTGTTGCATGTGTCTCGTTGCAGCTACTATTTTCTCTATCTCCGGCTGAATCTCCCAGCTTGGCTGTAAGAAAGTATCCAGTCTTACCTAGCTTTCCACCATGGGTAAGGCTGTATTCACTGGTTTCATAGGTGCCATAGGAAGCTCCCATCTGGGTCTGCCTCTTTTCAGGAGCAGGTTTGGTAATGATATTGATAACGCCACTCAGGGCATTAGCTCCGTAGAGAGAAGAGAAAGGACCTCTAACTACCTCGATCCTTTCGATGTTTTGTACCGGAAGGAGACCAAGATCTACGGTTCCAGAAGTGGCGGGATTCAATTCTCGTCCATCCATTAAAACTAAGACTTGATCTGTTGCTGAACCGCGAATATGTACTGTAGTAAGCGAACCCGGACCCCCGTAAGCGGTCACTCTTATTCCTGCAACATTTTCTAATGCTTCAGCCACCGTGGAAGCACCGGTTTGTTCAATCTCTTTTTCAGTGATGACCGTGGTGCTCACCGGAACATCTTTTAATAAATGGGGAGTACGGGTAGCAGTAATAACTATTTTTTCTAGCTCTAAGATGCTTTCTTCTCTATTTTCCTCAGCCCCTGCCCAACCAGAAGTAGCAAGCACTAAAACCAAAGTTATCATAATTAATCTGCTAAGTAAGGACATAGCTCTCTCCTTTTCTCTTATTCTCTGTATCTGATGGCAATGATCTATATACTTTATCCTTCCAGGAGTAACTCCTCAATTGTTTATAAAACCACCTCCCATAAAAAAGCCCCAGCCTTCCCGATAAAGAAAGCTGGGGTTCTATTATTCAACAAAAAAACCTCGCTATCTTTTATGCGAAGAAGGAGGATGCACGCATATAGGCAGGTCTTCTGGCTCCCGGTGACCTCGATCTTGAGGTTTTTCTACTCTCCGCGCCTTCCCATCTCACTGGCTCATCAAAATTACTACATCAAGAGACAGTGGCCTAGTGCGGATTTCGCTACCGGCTACAGCGGCGCAACCGCGAGGGTTTCTCACCCTCTTCCCTTTTAAGTCCACATAGGGCGCCTATATACTTTAACCAGAACAGTAAAGAACAGATATTTTATAATATTATATCAAAATTTTTTGTCAAATTGAACGTTCCAAATTTTTTCTTTTCTTTCTTTCAGACAAAGGAGCAGAAGTAAAGCGGAAGCGAAGGCCAGAACAGCTCCGTAGGAAAAGGTAGCCATTGAGCCCCGGAAACGCCAGAGCATACCCGCCATTAAACTTGCCGGAAAGGCAGCTAACCCAACCGATGTGTGATAAACACCCAGGGCTGTCGCCCTTATTTTTTGGCTGGCAAGATCAGAGGCAAATGCTCTGGAAACCGATTCAAACACGGCAACGAACACCCCGTACAAACCAAAAAGTACCCAGGTATAAGCGGCACTGGGGGCTAATGTAAATCCCAAGCATACTATTCCAAAAAGAGCGTATCCAAAGGCAAGCACTTTCCTTCTTCCATGTCTATCGGAAAGAACTCCCGCTGGTATGGCGGAGAAAGCATAGGTAATATTATAGAGGAGCCAGACTAAAGGGATTATGAGAGCGGGTATTCCTAAATCTTGTGCCCGTAAGATTAAGAAAGCGTAACTAAAGTTGCCCAAAGCAAACAGGACAGCGATTATAATGAATATCTTAAACCGTCGATCCACTAATTTAAGACTTAATTTGGGAGATTTTCTCATCCCTTTGTCTATTTTCTTTTTCTCTTTTACAAAGAATATGATAACTAAAACAGCAATAGCGGCAGGAATTACTGAGACTAAAAATACTTTCCGAAAGTCATTATGAAATTGGGCAAGAAATACAAAGGCTAACAAAGTTCCCATAATTGCTCCTAATCTGTCCATCATCCGATGGAAGCCAAAATACTTGCCCCTTCCTTTCCTATCGATTGCATCGGCAATGAGGGCATCCCGGGGAGAAGTCCTTATCCCTTTTCCCACGCGATCCAGGAACCTGCCCATAAAAACATGCTGCCAGATAGTAGAAAAACCAAATATAATTTTGCTCAAGGTAGAGAATGTATAACCCACAAAGACCAACCCTTTTCTCTTTCCAAGCTTGTCAGAGATCCAGCCAGAAAATACTTTCAGTATGCTGGCCGTACTTTCAGCGGTTCCCTCTATTAAACCGATAACCTCTTTTCCCACTCCTAGAACATTAGCTAAAAATAAAGGTATTAAAGGGAAAATCATCTGGCTACTCATGTCGGTAAAGAGACTTACCCACCCCAATGAAAGTACATTTTTGTTAATTCCAAAAATTGATCTGTTTTGTTCGGACATAGGTTCTCTCATTTAGTGAACTACCTTTTTTCCTTTCCGTTAAAGATCCTTCTATAACCCAGGTTTAAAGTGAGGGCAGGAAGTAAATATTTCCACCTTCTTCCTCTGGATAAACTGGTCAGTCTCTTAAAAATAGAAGAAAGACGATAGATTCTCCGATAGGCCCAGTCAAATCCTTGTTTTAGTTCTTGAGGAGTCATTAATTTTGGTTTAAAGACCACATGGGCCAGGTCATAATTTGACCAATTTCTATCTATAATTCTATTTTCTTTTTCTAATTTTTCATACAATCTTGTTCCTGGTAAAGGAGTGAGAATGCTGAATTGAATAGCATCTATTTTTACCTTTTCTATGAATTTAACTGTTTTTTTAAAGATACTTTTATCATCGTGATCAAAGCCAAAGATAAAGGCTCCTTCAATTGATATCCCAAACTGGTGGATTTTTTTAATAGCCTTCTCGTAGAATTTTATCTTATTTTGAGATTTATCAGCTTCCACCAGGGAGGCTTCAGAAATTGATTCAAAACCAATGAATAGCCCTTTACATCCGCTGGCTGCCGCTAGCTGGAGAACGTCTTCATGCCGGGCTATGTTGATAGAAGATTGCCCTATCCATAAAAGCTTATAGGGTACCAAAGCCTTAAACAGCTCCCGGGCGTAGGCAATATTCCCGACAATGTTATCATCGAGAAATCCCAGAAAGCGTGTTTTTAGGGGTTTACTTACCATACCTTTGATTTCTTCTATGACTTTTTTTACAGGACGAAAGCGATATTTTTTGCCAAAAAACTTAGAGACCGAACAAAAACTACAATCAAAGGGACAGCCTCTGGTCAATTGCAAGAAACGACTAAGAAGATAGCCTTTATCCTTAATGAGCTCTCTTCTGGGAATGGGTATCTTCACCGGATCCGGCCTCCGGGAATTTCGGTAGAAATTAGCCAGTGCTTGCTTTCCTCCCCTTTTAAAATCCTCAATTAACTTCTCCCATAATCCTTCTGCCTCTCCTATTACTACTGCATCTGCATGCTGAGCTGTTTCCTCGGGTAAAACTGTCGCATGTATCCCCCCAAAGACCACCGGGACCCCTCTTTCTCTAAATGTATCCGCTATTTCGTAAGCACGGGGACTGGAGGCGGTCATAGTAGTTATCCCTACCAGGTCAACCTTCTTATCAAAATCTATCTCTTCAATATTCTCATCAATTATCTCCACTTTTACATCCTTAGGAGTCAAGGCAGATACAATAAGAAGATTATGAGGAGGAACTTTAAAGATTCTACCTCTGCCCATTCTCTTAATTTTTGTCTCTTTTTTCCAGGTAGGTGAAATAAACAGTATTTTCATATTTCCTCTTCCTTTTTTTGAATGATTTTCCATTTTATCCCTGCCTTTTCAAAGTATAGCTAGCTTCGTCATCTCACCCCAACCTCCCTTGGCGATAGGCAGAAATATAATCCATACCATACTCGTCCAATCCTAATACTGCTCGAGCTGAGAGTAGAATATTCATCATTCCGCGCTCACAGGGGTCAATAATTATCCCATCACATCCGGCTGCCATAAGCATAGCCAGAAAAACTTTATTTAAGTTATCCCGTAAGGGAAGCCCAAAGGAGATATTTGATAATCCAAGAGCAATGTGAGCTTCGGGGAATTCTCTTTTGGTAGCCATAATAGCATCTAAGATAAATCTTGCCTGTCCCGGATTGGTTGAGGCGGGACGGACAAGATGATCAAAATAAACTTTATCCGGAGGAATCCCTTCTTCTTGAACTATCTTTGCTAAGTCCCTGGTGATTTTTATCCTTCCTTCATAATCTTCAGGCATACCGTTATCATTCATGGTTAAGGCAATTACACCTGTTTTATATTTCTTTACCAAAGGCAGGATATCTTCAATACGCTTTTTTTCTCCGGTTATAGAGTTTATTATAGTTCCTGGTCTATTGCACAGCTTCAGCCCCTCTTCCAGTGCTACGGAGTTAGCTGAATCAAATACAAGGGGAAGCTTTGTTGCTTTAGATACCACCTCTGTTAACCATCTCATATCATCTACTTCCTTTGATGGGTAACCACCGGCATTAATATCTATATGAGTGGCACCTGCTTCAGTCTGTTTATGTGCTTCTAACATAATAAAATCAGCATCTCTTTCCCATACCTTTTCTTTAATTTTTTTTCGCGTCATATTGAGGCGTTCTCCAATGATTGTGAACATAGCTTTTTCTCCTCCCAATGACAGTAAGTCACACAAGTTAATCCGGAAACGAATAGTAGATTAACCAGAAAATTTAATCACTGTTTCCAGATATTTTTTAGCTATATCAACGTAACTGGGGACTTCTTTAGCAATTAAACGAATATGCTCAGGGGTAGTTCCGCAACATCCTCCAATCATACTTACTCCTGCTTTTATCAAATCAGGAATCAACCTTGCCATCTCTTCTGGAGTTTCCCGATAAACAGTTTTTCCCTCTTCTAGTTGAGGAGATCCTGCATTTGGTTTTATCCACAAAGGCAGGCTAGTAGCAGGACGTATAATAGGGGCTATTTCAACCATATTCTGGATTCCAAAGCCACAATTTGCTCCTACTATGTCTGCTCCAGCTTTTTCTAATTCAACCACTGCTTTTCCTGGAGTTATGCCCATTATTGTAGCGTATCCTCTTTCTCCTTTGTTAAAAGTCATAGATACTGCTACTGGAAGTGTAGAATTCTCTCTAACAGCTTTTAGAGCACACTTAGTCTCATTAAGATCTGTCATTGTCTCAACAATTACACCATCAGCACCTCCTTCTACAAAAGCCTTAACTTGCTCTGAAAAACTAGAAATCATCTCATCCTCTGTAGCCATGCCTAAAGGCTTCAGAAATTCACCAGTAGGGCCAATGGAGGCAAATACTAAGGAATCTTCCGCTATCTCCTTAGATAACTCCACACCTTTTTTATTTATCTCTCTTACTTTCGATGAAACACCGGCTTTTTTCAATTTAAAATAATTGCCGCCAAATGTATTGGTCAATATAATATCAGCTCCAGTTTCTCGATAAGCTCTG
>Ga0315551_10003927_pt1 | contig 10457 bp, 10 predicted proteins | sample SalMarSW160290MG_FD_203678 | JGI IMG/M metagenome (GOLD analysis project Ga0315551, IMG submission 203678) | Salt marsh sediment microbial communities from the Plum Island Ecosystem LTER, Massachusetts, United States - Salt Marsh Sediment SW1602-90 ... | reverse complement strand
CCGAATATGCTGCCGAAGCTCAGGCCGGAAATCGCCAGCATCTCAACGGCCATCGCCAGGAGGACGCCGCCGATGATGAGCAGCGTAATCCTCAGGCCGAAGCCCTCATCGCCCTTCATGAGGCCGCCCCAGAGAAATGCCAGGGGCAGGATGAAGGTGCCGATATTCGTGCAGGCCTCGCAATCGGCCCAGCTGCCGGCGACTAATAGCGCCAGCCCCACCGCCGCCCCGATGAAAGTCTCTCGCATCTAACTACCTCCGCTTTAGTATAAAGCGAATATAATCCTTATCGGCCCGCTTTGTCAATATCGTGATTACCTCACCCCCTTTATCCCCCTCTCCAAACTCAGCATCAGGAAAGACCTTTGACATCCTGTTTGGAGAGGGGGAACTTAATTAAAAAGAGGGGCTCCGCCCCTCTTAAACACCCGCTTGTTAAAGGGGGCTGGCACCCCTCTCTGCGGGCTACTCCCCATTGGGGACGGAGGGTGGTTAAATCCTTCTCACTCTCCCTTTACGAAAGGGAGACGACCCATCGCGCTAGAAATATTGTCCCCCTTTGAAAAGGGAGATAAGAGAGGGATTTGGGTGGGGTAAAAACCTCCGGGCTAAGCCGTAGATGATGAGGGCGGCCGGGTGGGAATAGATAACTCAGACGGGGTGGGGTAGGGGGGATAAACTCTAGACGAGCACCTTCTTGGGCCGCCAGACGCCCGCCTCCGGCTCGTAGACCAGTATCCCCAGCAGACGCCCGTCCTCCGCATAGGCGCGCCAGTAGCGGGGTGGGGGGTCGCTTACCTCTATATCCAGCGAGAGGGGGATGCCGTTCCTCAGGGCCGGCTCATCGGCCTCGGCGATGATGGCGGCGGGCAGGTCGGTAAGGATGCTATCCGGCGGGTGGAGGAAATCCTCCCCGCTGCCCTGGCTAAAGGCCTCCTCCAGCCGTTCGAGCGAAACGGCGTCCTCGATAGCGAAGCCCCCGCAGCGGGTACGCGTCAGACTCTTGAGATGAGCGCCGCAGCCCAGCGCCTGCCCCAGGTCGTGGGCCAGAGAGCGGATGTAAGTCCCCTTGCCGCATTCGATTTCCAGGGTGACCAGCGGCGGCTGGAAGGCGGTAAGCTCCAGGCGGTGGATTCGCACGGGGCGGCTCGGCCGCGCCACGGCCAGCCCCGCCCGCGCCAGCTTGTAGAGCGGGCGGCCCCGGTGCTTGACGGCGCTGTACATCGGTGGGGTCTGGCGGATGGTGCCCCGGAACCGGCCCAGGGCGGCCTCCAGCTGCTCTCTGGTAATGCCGGAGGGGTCGGCGCGCCCGGTAACCCGTCCGCTGGCGTCGTAGGTATCGGTGGCGGCGCCCAGCTCGACAACGGCGCGGTAGGTCTTGGTGGTGTTCACCAGGAACTCGACGAGGCGCGTCGCCCGCCCCAGACAGACGGGCAGGACGCCGGTGGCGTCCGGGTCGAGGGTGCCGGCGTGGCCGACATGCCGCTCCCCGCTCCAGCGCCGCACGCGGGCCACCACGCCGAAAGAGGTGATACCGGCGGGCTTATCAATGTTGATGAAACCGTCCAAGGTCAGTCCCCGTGTTCCGCGCTGAGCCGGTCGAGGAGGCGCAGGATGTGGTCGCCGTGCTCGATGGAGTTGTCCCAGTGGAAGCTGAGCTCGGGGGTATGGCGCAGCCGCACGTTCTTGGCCAGCTCCGAGCGCAGGAAACCGGCGGCGGCGTTGAGCACGGCCAGCACCTTCGCTTCGTCCTGCTGGCCGCTCATGGAGCTGACGAAAATCTTGGCGTAATGCAGGTCGGCGGAGGTCTCCACCGCCGTGACGGCGATGAACTCATCGAGGCGCGGGTCGCGGAGCCCGTGCTGAATCAGCTCGCTGATTTCCTTGCGAATGAGGGTATTCACCCGTTCGATGCGATGTGACATGGGGAGGCCCGGGCAAGACTCTTACCCGGATTTCTCCATTCTGTAGAATTCCAGCGTATCGCCGACCTGGAAATCGTTGAAGTCCTTGACGCCCACACCGCACTCGTAGCCGGCGGCCACCTCCCGGGCGTCGTCCTTGAAGCGCTTGAGGCTGGTCACGGTGCTGTCGGCCAGCACCTCTTTGCCCCGGTGCACCCGCACCGAGACGTTGCGGGTTACCTTGCCGTCGGTAACGTAGCAGCCGGCCGCCTTGGCCCCCTTGCCGGCGGAGAAGACCGCCCTTACCTCGGCCTGGCCTTCGGTGACCTCGGTGTAGGTGGGCTCCAGCATGCCCTTGAGGGCCTTGTCCACGTCGTCGGCCAGGGTATAGATGACGTTATAATGGCGGATGTCCACCCGGCTGGTGGCGGCCAGTTTCCGGGCGCCTTCGCTGGCGGTGACGTTGAAGCCGATGATGAGCCCCCGCGAGGCCGCCGCCAGCATGACGTCGCTCTCGGAGATATTGCCGGTGCCGCTGTGGATGACCCTCACCTTGACCTGGTCCGTACCCAGCTGCTCCAGCTGGTGGCGTATCGGCTCCAGGCTGCCCTGGACGTCCGTCTTGAGGATAACGTTGAGCTCCTTCACCTTGCCGGAGCTAATCTGGTCGTAGAGGGTATTGAGGTTGACCGTCTCGGCGGCGGCCGCGGCCTTCTCCAGGGCCGCCCGGCGCCGGGAGAGCAGGGCCTGGGCGTGGCGCTCGTCGGCGACGGCCGTCAGGGTATCCCCCACCAGGGGGACTTCGTCCAGGCCGAGGACGGCCACCGGCGTGGACGGCTCCGCCTTCTTGGTACGCTTGCCCGTATCGTTGAACATGGCGCGGACGCGGCCCCAGGTCGTGCCCACAACGACGGTATCGCCCTCCTTGAGGGTGCCCGTCTGGATGAGCACCGTGGCCAGCGGCCCCATGGTCTTGTCTATCTCGGCTTCGATGACGATGCCGGCGGCCGGCTGGTTGGGGTTGGCCCTGAGCTCTTCCATCTCCGCCACCAGCAGGACGCTCTCCAGCAGCTCCTTGATGCCGCGCTTCTCCTTGGCCGAGATTTCCTGGCTGACGACACTGCCGCCCCAGTCCTCGATGACCAGGTCGGCCTCGGCCAGCTGCTGTTTCACCCGGTCGATATTGGCGTTGTCTTTATCTATCTTGTTGATGGCCACGACGATGGGTACCTCGGCGGCGCGGGCGTGGTTGATTGCCTCCAGCGTCTGGGGCATGACGCCGTCGTCGGCGGCCACCACCAGAATGGTGACGTCGGTAATATTGGCGCCGTGAGCGCGCATGGCGGTAAAGGCCTCGTGGCCGGGGGTATCCAGGAAGGTAATCTTCTGCCCGTCGATGGTGGCCTGGTAGGCCCCGATATGCTGGGTGATGTTACCGGCCTCCTGGTCGACGACATTGGTCTGGCGGATGGCGTCGAGGAGCTTGGTCTTGCCGTGGTCGACGTGTCCCATCACGGTGACCACCGGCGGTCGCGGCAGGAGGTTCTCGGCGTCCTTGCCGTAGCGCCGCTTGAGCTTCTTGCTCTCCTCGGCGGCGCTGGCCATCTGCTGGGCCCGGAGCGACTTGAGGCGCGCCCGGTAGCCGAAGCTGGCGGCGACGGTGGCGGCCGTCTCGAAGTCGATGACCTGGTTGATATTGGCCATGATGCCGTTGCGCATCAGCTGCTTGATAATATTGATGGAGTCTTCCTTGATAAGCTCGGCCAGGTTCCGCACGCCGATGGAGCGCGGGATATCGATTACCGGCCCCTTGGGGGCGGCCGGTTCGGCGGCTTTTTCCGGAGCCGGCTTGGCCTTCTCCGCGGCTGGTGCGGCCGTCTTGGCGACGGCGGGTTTGGCGGCTTTTTCCGGAGCCGGCTTAGCTGTCTTGACGGCGGGTGCAGCCGCTTTGGCCGCGGCAGGCTTGGCGGCCTTTTCGGCGGCGGGTGCAGCCGTTTTGGCAGCAGCGGGTTTGGCCGTCTTGGCGGCGGCGGGTGCAGCTGCTTTGGCCGCGGCAGGCTTGGCGGCCTTCTCCGCGGCAGGCTTGGCGGCCTTTTCGGCGGCTGGCTTGGCGGTTTTCTCCGGTTGGCTGGCCTTGGCCACTAATCGGCTCCTTTAATTATTTCTTCCCCTTCGGCGGCGAGCCTCTGGCGGCTCTCCTGGCTGAGACCGCCGCGCAGCGTGTGTTCCAGCTGGCTGCCTTTGAGGGCCTTTTCCCAGCAGGCCCGCTCCGGGCAGAGGTAGGCCCCCCGCCCCTCCTTTTTCCCGGCGGTATCTATTTCAATCTCCCCGCCGGGGCGGCGTACCAGGCGGACGAGCTCCCGCTGGGGCCTTATCCGGCGGCAGGCCACGCAGGTGCGCTGCGGCACCGGACGGGGCTTGGCTAAAATTCTTCTTCCTCCTCGACAGTGAAATCCCGGGTCCCCTTTCTTGCTTTCACACCGTCTTCACTGGTGTCCTTGGTATAGCCGCCCTTCTTTTTCTTCTTCGTTTTTGTCTTGCCGGCCCTGGTCGAGGACCTGCCGCGACGGCCGGGCATGATATCCTCGGCGAAGCGTATCTGTGATTTGCCTTCGCCATTCGCCCCTTCCAGGACCATGGGCGGCGGCACGAAGATTTCACCCTCGTCGATGACTTCCTCGGCGACGGTCTCCTCGGCCTCTTCGGCCTCTTCCACCACCGGCTCCGGCAGCTCGCCGGGCAGGGCCAGGTCGGCCGGTATCTCCTCGGGGGCGGGCGCCTCGGTCGCCGCTTCGGCGGCTTCCTCGATGACGGCCTCCGCTTCGGCCACGGCCGCGGCCGGGGCTGTCCTGGCGGCCTCGGTCTTTTCCGCCTCGGCCAGGGAGGCGCTCTTGATATCGATACGCCAGCCGGTAAGCTTGGCGGCCAGACGGGCGTTCTGTCCTTCCTTGCCGATGGCCAGGGAGAGCTGGCGGTCCGGTACGATGACCGTGGCGGCCTGCTCCTCCTCGTTCAGCTCAACACTGACGATATGCGCCGGGCTGAGGGCGCTGGCGACGAAGGCGGCCGTATCCGCGTTCCACATGACGACGTCTATCTTCTCGCCGTTGAGCTCGCTGACGATATTCTGTATCCTGATGCCGCGCAGGCCCACGCAGCAGCCGACCGGGTCGATGCCTTCCTGCTTGGCGGCCACGGCAATCTTGGAGCGGAAGCCGGCCTCGCGGGCGATGGACTTGATTTCCACCGTGCCGTTATAGACCTCGGGTACTTCCAGCTCGAAGAGGCGCCGGAGCAGCTCCGGGTGAGAGCGGGAGACGATAACCTTGGGGCCTTTGGGGGTAGTGGCCACCTGCAGCAGCACTACCTTGAGCCGCTGGCCGATGCGGTAGCGCTCGGTGCGTACCTGTTCCGAGGGCGGCAGGATGGCCTCGGTGCGCCCCAGGTCGATGAAGGCCTGCCCGACCTCGAAGCGCTGGACGACCCCGCTGACCACCTCGCCTTCTTTATCGGCGAACTCCTCGAAGATGGCGCTGTGCTCGGCCTCGTGAAGGCGCTGCAGGATTACCTGCTTGGCCGTCTGGGCGGCGATACGCCCGGCATTGGCCGGCGTGGACTCGATCATGACCGTCTCGCCGAGCTCGGCGTCTTCCTTGATGGCCTTGGCGTCTTTGAGGGAAATCTCATTGAGGGGGTCGGCGGGCTTCTCGACGACGGTCTTTTCCGCCCATACCTCCACCTTGCCGCTGGCCGGATTGATCTTGACGGCTACATTCTGGTTGGCGCTGAAGTGGTCTTTCTTATAGGCCGATGCCAGCGCCGCCTCGACGGCGGTGAGGACAACGTCTTTCGGCAGATTTTTCTCCGCCGATAACTGAGTTATGGCGAGCAGAAAATCGCTCTTCATTTCGGATGCGAACCTCCGAATATACTCAGGCTATAGTAATTAAAAAAGTGGGAATCGAACCCACTTCACTACACAGCTATTCTTATCTTGCCAGCCTCATTATAGCACTTAACCCCCGATGATGCAAGGATAATACCTTACAATATTCATTTTTAGTCAATATGCATTTTACCCATTTGCCCCCGCCCCCCGGTATTTTCTCTTCCCACCCGACCCGCCCTCGCGGCAGCTTCGGCTTAGCCCTTGACTTCTGCCCCGCACCGCCCCTCGGAGTTATCTATTCCCACCCGGCCGCCCTCAACATCCTCGGCTTAGCCCGGTGTTTTCCCCGCCCGCGCCTCCACAGGGGTGTTTAAGAGGGGCGTAAGCCCCTCTTTCTATTAGATTCCCCCTCTCCTTCATCTTGCCTCCGAAGGAGAGGGGGATAAAGGGGGTGAGGTTGAAATAATACCCCATCATCTTTGTCAATCCTTGCCGTGGCCTGTATAATGGATACTGTGCCCTTAAAAAGGTCGCCGCTGAGGGAAAGTGCGATGGGACTGGATATCGGGGAGCTCAAGGCCGCCGTGGCCGGGGAAGTCGGCGCCCGCTACGAGGCGCTGGCCGAACTGAGCCGGAAGCTGCACGATAACCCCGAGACGGCCTTCGAGGAAAAAAAGGCGGCCGCCAGGCTGACGGAGTTCCTGGAGGGGGAGGGGTTCAAGGTAGCGCGGGGCATCTGCCGGCTGCCCACGGCCTTCCGGGCGGAGTACGGGCAGGGGAAACCGGTAATTGCCTACCTGGCCGAGTACGACGCCCTCCCCAAGCTGGGGCATGCCTGCGGCCACAACCTGATTGCCACGGCCTCCGTCGCCGCCGGGGTGGCGGCGCGCCGGGCGGCGGACAGGTTGGGGGGCAGCATCCGGGTATACGGCACGCCCGGCGAGGAGCTTTACGGCGGTAAGGCCGTCATGGCCGAGCGGGGCGCCTTTAAAGATATTGATATGGCGATGATAACCCATCCCGGCGGGGGCCACCGGGTGGTGGCCAATACCCTCACCTGCCAGACGCTGGACGTGGCCTTCACCGGGCGGGCGGCCCACGCCGCCGCCGAGCCGGAGGCGGGCATCAACGCCCTGGAGGCGATGATTCAGTCCTATAACGCCATCAACTCGCTGCGGCAGCATATCCGGGAGAAGGAGCGCATCCACGGCGTCATTACCGACGGCGGCGAGGCGGCCAATGTCGTCCCGGCCCATACCGCGGCCACGTTTATCGTCCGCGCCGAGAAGGACAGCTACCTGGACGCACTCAAGGCGAGGGTGCTGGACTGCTTCACCGGCGCGGCGGTGGCTACCGGCGCCGAACTTGAATATAAGTGGGGCGAGTATTACGCCGCCATGATAAGTAATATGACCCTGGCCCGTCTCTTCAAGAAGAATATGGACGCGCTGGGGCGGCGCATCCCCCTGGGCGATGCCAGCCTCTGGGCGGGCAGCACCGATGTCGGCAATGTCTCGCGCCTGGCGCCGACCATCCAGCCGCTGGTGGCCATCGCCCCGGAGGATGTCATGCTGCACTCCCCCGAGTTTGCCGCCGCCGCCGCCACTCCGGAGGCGCTGGACGGCATGCTCGATGCCGCCAGGGCCATGGCGATGACGGCCGTGGACGTGCTGGCCGGGCCGGAGATGTGTGATAAGGCGTGGGACGAATTTCGCAAAGGCATGAAATCTTGAAGGTATATCTGGGTATCGACGTCGGCTCGGTGACCACCAAGCTGGCCGCCCTCGACGCCGCGGACGAACTGCTCGCCAGCCTCTACCTGCCGACGGGAGGACGCCCGGTGGCCATGGTTCAGGAGGGGCTGCGGCGGATGGAGGGAGAGCTGCCCCCCGGCGCCAGTGTGGCCGGGGTGGCCGCCACCGGCAGCGCCCGCGACCTGGCCGGGGCCGTCGTCGGGGCGGATTTAGTCAAGAACGAGATTACCTGCCAGGCGGTGGCGGCGGTGCATTACGTCCCCAACGTGCGGACGGTTATCGAAATCGGCGGGCAGGACTCGAAGATTATCATCGTCCGCGACGGCATGGTGGCCGATTTCGGCATGAACACGGTCTGCGCCGCCGGTACGGGCTCTTTCCTCGACCATCAGGCGGCCCGCCTGGGGATGGCGATTACCGAGCTTTCGCGGCGGGCGCTTAAGGCTGAGGCGCCGGTTCATATCGCCGGGCGCTGTACCGTCTTCGCCGAGTCGGAGATGATACACAAGCAGCAGACCGGCCGCGACATGGACGGCATTATCTACGGCCTCTGCCGGGCGCTGGTGCGCAACTATCTGAGCGATGTCGCCTCCGGCAAGGAACTCACCCCGCCGGTGGTCTTTCAGGGCGGGGTGGCCTTCAACCGAGGCATCGTGCGGGCCTTCGAGGAGGAGCTGGCTGCGGAAATTATCGTGCCGCCCCACCACGAGGTCATGGGGGCCATCGGGGCCGCCAGGCTGGCCCGCGAGCATGAGGAGACCGGCAGCCGCGGCAGCCGGTTCAAGGGCTTTGAGGTCGGCCAGAGGGAGTACGAGACCGTATCGCTGGAGTGTAAAGCCTGCCCGGCGGGCTGTGAAATCGTCCGCCTCAAGGAGGGCGGGCTTCCCGTGGCCGCCTGGGGAGGGCGCTGCGACCGCTGGCAGGAAAGCCCGGTCACTCAGGAGAGTAATGAGATTGCATGAAAATCGTCGTTGATGCCGCCGGGGGCGACTACGCCCCCCACGAGACGGTGAAGGGGGCCCTCAAGGCCGTTGCCGACTACGGGGTGGAGATTGTCCTGGTGGGCCGCCAGAGCGTGCTGCGCAAGCTGGCCGAGAAGGCCCTGAGCAAGACGGGCATTACCATCGTGGACGCCAAGCAGGTAATCGATTTCAACGAGCACCCCATGAAGGCCATCAAGCGCAAACCGAACTCTTCCATCGTCGTCGGCATCAACCTGATCAAAGAGGGTAAGGCCGATGCCTTCGTTTCGGCGGGCAATACCGGCGCCGTGGTGTTGGCGGCGCTGCTTACCCTGGGCAAGACCAACGGGGTCAGCCGGCCGGCCATCGGCTGCCTGCTGGATGTGATAACCGCCTACCCGGTGCTGCTGGTGGACGCCGGGGCCAACGCCGACTGCCGCCCGGAGCAGCTGCTGGAGTTCGCCCGGCTGGGCTCGCTCTACAGCCAGCACCTCCTGAAAATCGAAAATCCACGCGTCAGCCTCCTCAGCAACGGGGTCGAGGAGGGCAAGGGCAACCGCCTGGCCGTGGAGACCTATAAGCTCCTTAAAAAAGCCGGGGACTTAAACTTTACCGGCAACATCGAGGGTCAGGATATCGGCAGGAAGACGACCGACGTCGTCGTCACCGACGGTTTCACCGGCAATATCGTCCTCAAGACCATCGAGGGCGCTAACGATAACTTTCTGACCTCGGTCAAGCAGATTGGGCACGTCTTTTCCAGCGCCTCGCGCCTCCGCGGCCGCGACCTGCTCCGCGATATCGGGCTGACCTCGTGGGCCCAGAAGCTGGACTATACCGAGTACGGCGGGGCCTGCCTCCTCGGGGTCAACGGTAATGTCGTCATTGCCCACGGACGGAGCCAGGCCAGGGCCATCCGCAACGCCATCGGACTGGCCAAAGAGACGGTAGAGCGCCGTATTCTAGAAAAAGTAAGGGAGGAAAGTCATGAGCAAGCCAGTGGAAATTGAAGAAGCTACATTCAAAGAAAAGGTATTAGAAGCAGAGACGCCGGTGCTGGTCGATTTCTGGGCGCCATGGTGCGCGCCGTGCCGGATGGTGGCCCCCGTCGTCGAAGAGCTGGCGGAGGAGTACGACGGTAAGGTCAGCTTTGCCAAGCTCAACGTTGACGATAGCCCCCGCATCGCCGGGCAGTACGGTGTGATGAGCATCCCCACCCTGATTCTCTTCAAGGCCGGTCAGCCGGTGACCAACGTCGTCGGCTTCCGTCCCAAGGCGGAGCTCAAGAAGAGCCTGGACGCCGCCCTCTAGCGCGGGGAGGGGTAATAAATGAGCGAAATTAAAAAAGAATACGATGTCATCATCGTCGGCGGCGGGCCGGCCGGCCTCAGCGCCGGCATCTATACCGCCCGGGCCAGGCTGGCTAGCCTCCTCATCGAGAGGGGGGCCATCGGCGGGCAGATAGTCAACTCCCTGGCCGTGGAGAACTACCCCGGTTTCGCCGAGGCCGTTAGCGGCATCGACCTCACCCAGGCCATGCACCAGCAGGCGACCGGGTTCGGCCTGACGACCGTCTACGCCGATGTCACCGGTATAAAACCTTCCGGCAAGAAGCAAATCGTGAGCACCTCCGAGGGCCACTACACCGCCGGGGCGGTCATCCTGGCCGGGGGCTCGGAGCGCCAGAAGCTGGGCATCCCCGGCGAGGCGGAGTATACCGGCAAGGGTGTTTCCTACTGTGCCACCTGCGACGGCGCCTTCTTCCAGGACAGGGACGTGGCGGTGGTGGGGGGCGGCAACGCCGCCATCACCGAGGCCATCGAGCTTACCAAGTTCGCCAGGAAGATAACCGTCGTCCACCGCCGCGACGAGCTGCGCGCCACCAGGATACTCCAGGAGAAGGCCTTTAGCGGGAAGAAAATCGAGTTCCTCTGGGACAGCGTGCTTA
>Ga0315551_10003926_pt1 | contig 10458 bp, 8 predicted proteins | sample SalMarSW160290MG_FD_203678 | JGI IMG/M metagenome (GOLD analysis project Ga0315551, IMG submission 203678) | Salt marsh sediment microbial communities from the Plum Island Ecosystem LTER, Massachusetts, United States - Salt Marsh Sediment SW1602-90 ... | reverse complement strand
CAGGGACATCGGTGGTTCGGACGCGCTCTGGATCCTGTTCGATGGTGATGGGGACCTGGCTCATAGCCAGTAATGTCTGCAGCATCTCCCTCACCGACCGAGCTTGCTCTGAGCCCAGGTTATAGACTTCCCCTGGCTCTCCCTGGGTGATGAGCAGGTGGTATCCCCGCACCACGTCCCGCACATCGCTGAAGTCACGCTGGGGTTCCAGGTTGCCCACCTGGATGACGGGCTCTCGCAGCCCCGCTTCCGCTTCGGCGATTTGACTGGCGAAGTCCGGGGCTACGAAGCCGAGGCTCTGGCGGGGGCCGATGTGGTTGAAGGCCCGCACTCGCACGGTGAACAGCTTGTGGCTCAAGTGGTATTGCAGCCCCAGCATGTCCTGGGCCACTTTGCTCACCGCGTAGGGACTGGTGGGGCGCAGGGGATTCGTCTCTTTGATCGGCAACTCGTCGGGTCGTACCAGGCCGTACTCCTCGCTGGAGCCGACCACCAGGATCCTGGCCGGTAAGTCCAGCCTGGCGACAGCCTCCAAGATATTGAGCTGGAGGTGGATGTTGATGGCCAGGGTACCCCAGGGATCGCGTCGCGAGAGAGAGACGAGGGGCTGGGCGGCCAGGTGAAAGATGTAGTCCGGCTTCGCTTGCTCTACGATCGAGATCACCGTTTCCAGCTTCGAAAGCTCCGCCCGGTAGAGTTCCAGCCTGCCTCGCAGATGCTCGATATTTTCCTCAGGGCCGTACACAGTACCAGCCACCTGCCAGTCGGTGTGCTCAAGCAGATATTCAGCCAGGTGGCTGCCGACGAAGCCCGAGATGCCCGTGATCAGTGCACGCACCATTTCCCCTCCCGTCATCTGTGACGCGGCCTAAATAATACCCCATTTCGCCCAAAAAGGCAAGCCCCCATCCCTTGCTGAGCGGATGAGGGCCTGTCCTCTTCCCAATCTACCAATTTACTAGTTTACCAATCTACCGCCCCCCCCTCACGTCCCCGCCTCCCACGACCGCAGGTACTTCTCCTGCTCTCCTGTGAGGGTGTCAATCTCGATGCCCATGCTTGCCAGTTTCAGGCGGGCGATTCTCCGGTCTATCTCCTCGGGCACGCGGTACACCTTCTTCTCCAGCTCCCCTCCATGCTGAACCATGTACTCCACGGCCAGGGACTGGTTGGCGAAGCTCATGTCCATCACGCTGGCCGGGTGCCCCTCCGCCGCCGCCAGGTTGACCAGCCGCCCCTCAGCCAGCAGGTTGATGCGCCGCCCGTCCGCCAGGATGTACTGTTTGACGGACTCGCGCACGGGCCGCACCTCAACGGCCATCTCCTCCAGGGCCGGGATGTTGATCTCCACGTTGAAGTGGCCGGAGTTGGCCACGATCGCCCCGTCTTTCATGACCTCCATGTGATGCTTGTCAATCACGTTCTTGTCGCCGGTGGAGGTGACGAAGACGTCGCCGATCCTGGCTGCTTCCAGCATGGGCATCACCCGGAAGCCGTCCATCACCGCCTCCAGAGCGCGCAGGGGGTTCACCTCGGTGACGATGACGTTGGCCCCCATGCCTCGCGCTCGCATGGCGATGCCCCGCGAGCACCAGCCGTAGCCGCCCACCACGAAGTTCCTGCCGGCCAGCAGGAAATTGGTGGCCCGCAGGATGCCGTCAATGGTGGATTGGCCGGTGCCGTAGCGGTTGTCGAAGAGGTGTTTGGTATCCGCATCGTTGACGGCGATGATGGGGTAGCGCAGCGCGCCCTGGGCGGCCATGGCCCGCAGGCGGATGACGCCGGTGGTGGTCTCCTCGGTGCCGCCGATGACGTTCTCGATGAGATCGGCTCGCTGTTTGTGCAGGGTGGAGACCAGGTCCGCCCCGTCGTCCATGGTGATGTGGGGGACGTGGTCCAGGGCGGCGTTGATATGTTGATAGTAGGTCTGGCTGTCCTCGCCCTTGATGGCGAAGACGGGTATCTCGAAGTTGACCACAATCGAGGCCGTCACGTCGTCCTGGGTGGAGAGGGGGTTAGAGGCGCAGAGGCACACGTCGGCTCCGCCCTCCTGGAGAGTGTGGACCAGGTTAGCCGTCTCCGAAGTCACGTGGAGGCAGGCGGCGATCCTGATCCCTTTGAGGGGTTTCTCTTTGGCGAAGCGCTCGCGGATCAGCCGCAGCACCGGCATCTCCTGCTCCGCCCACTCGATCTTGAATCGGCCTTTGGTGGCCAGGGATACGTCCTTAACGTCGTAGTTGTCGGTCATTCTTCTCCTCCTTACTTATGGGTTATGGTGTCTTCTTAAGGATCAGCGGCAGATACAATTTGCAGGCTGGGGTGGTGGTAGGTGTGGGAGTTGCTGTCGCCGTCGGCGTGTTGGTAGGTGGGGGCGTGCTGGTTGGAGTAGGCGTCAGGGTTGGTGTGGGGGTCGGTGGTATGTTCGGATCGGTGTAGGCTATGATCAGGCTATAATCGCCCACCACCCAAACACGATAGGGATCGGGAAAGGCGATGTCGCGCATGCCACTCCAACGGTACGCCCCAGTGGTCTCCTCGACCCATGTCAGACCGCCATCGGTTGTCTTTAGGAGGGTATTACCCGTTGAGGGGTCTGCTGCTACTGCATACCCTCTCTGGCTATCCAGAAAGGAGACGGCCCGGAGATCCCTTCCGGTGCCGCTGGCCTGGAGCTCCCAGGTGTCGCCACCGTTGGTGGTGTGGGCGATGAAGCCATCATCTCCCACAACCCAACCCTCGTTAGCGCTGATAAAGTTCAGGCCACGCAGAATTGGGTAGTCGCCGCCCAGAGGCTTCTCGACCCACGTCTGACCGCCATCGTTTGACTTGTGGACGCTGCCCTTTTCCTCTTCTGCGCCGGCAATATAGCCGATGCTGCGGTCAACGAAATCAATGCTGTATTTGCCGTAATCACCGCTCCATCCCTCGAAGTAGCCTGCTTGTGTCCAATGGGTGCCTCCGTCGGTCGTACGCCAGACTCTACCATCGCCATAGCCATAAGCAGATTCCGCTCCAGCGATCCAGCCGTAGGAATCATCCACAAAATCTACGCTATAGAGGATGTAGTTAGTTCCAGCAGTTTGCGCGGTCCAGGTGCCCCCTCCATTGATCGTGGTAAGGATTTTACCACTTTCGCCGACTGCCCACCCGCGCAGCTTGCTAACGAAATGGACAGCCATCAAGCACGAATTGTACTCTTGTTGTATCTTCCAGGTCTGGCCGCCGTCCGCCGTGTGTAAGATTTTCCCCCCGGTAGCAGGGTGCCACGGATACGGCTTGCCACCGACTGCCCAACCTTCACTGTTATTCACGAAACTGACACCGTACAGCCTGGTGTCGTCGAAGCAATCCGGCCTGGACCAGGTATACCCCCCATCCGTGCTTAGACGGATGCCAAAACTCCCCGTACCTGCCGCGAATCCCGTGTTGGCAGTGACGAACTGGATATCACCAGCGCAAAGGTCGTCAAGCTTAGTCCAGGTACGCCCTCCGTCGGTTGTGCGCAGATACCCACATTGGTAATACCCCACAGCCCATCCATTGTTTTCATCAACAAAGTGGACGGACTCTGGCACGGCAAATGTGATTTCAGTCTCTTGCTGGACCCAACTTGCGCCGCCGTCGTTGGTGAGGTAGAACTGCGGGTTGACCCATCCACCAACGGCGACGCCAAAAGTAGAGGTGGGGAAGTGGAGGGCCCGGAAATGTTCCTCACACGGGAAGATGGAGCCGGGACGGCTACAGGTAGTTGGTATCCAGGTGACACCCCCATCGGTGGTGCGCAGGATATGACCACCGCTTGGACTGCCTGAGTTGCTAATGAGCACACCGTTGTTCTCATCAAGAAACTGGATGTCCAGAACCTGGTCTGACACACCGCTGCCAATTTTGACCCAGTTGGCACCTCCATCCGTGGTTCGCAACACACCGTCGGGAAGGCCGATCCAACCTCTCTGACTGTCCACAAAGGACAACCCATACAAATCCACTGCTGAAGGGCTGTTCTGGATGGTCCAGGTGAGGCCGCCGTCAGCGGTGTGCAGGATGGTGCCTGCCGATCCAATGGCCCAACCTGTGTCGTCGTCTACGAACTGAACACCCCCAAGCCAGTTGGCAACCTCTGACTCCTGGCGTTTCCAAGATTGTCCACCGTCGGTGGTGTGAATGATGAGGCCCCAATCGCCGACGGCCCACCCTTCGTTGGTGTCGTTGAAGTGAAGTGCGTGCATAGACTGTATACCGTACTGCCACTTCCAAAGGGTAGCAGGCAGCACCGCCGTACTGAGTTGGTCAGCAGAGATTCCCTCCGGGTCGCGGACGCAATTGGCGATGGTGAGGGTAGAGCCGTCGGCAGGAACGGGTGGGGCCACTGTGCCTTCCTGTCCCATTGGTGTGGCCGTAGTCTTGGGTGCGGTCAAAGTCTCCGCTGACAGGCTGCCAGCGCTGGAGTCAGGTGCGCCACTGAACAGCACCAGCGCAGCCGCGATGGCGATCAGGCTACCGCTCACCATGCGGCCGAGCATGTCGTACCGCTTGATTTGAATTGCCTTGTGTGGTGATAGTCTGCTGCTCATTTTCTCCTCCTGAAGAAGATATTGATCAACAGTCAGATGAATCGGCTACGGTGTCTTAAGGATTAGCGGCATGTACACCTCCCAGGCGATGGTACCCACGCGCTCCAGCCGCAGCACCGGCATCTCCTGCTCCGCCCACTCGATCTTGAATCGGCCTTTGGTGGCCAGGGATACGTCCTTCGGGCTTGACCAATGAATGGCAAATTATTGTTTTCTTCCTCCTTCCCGCTTAGAACTCCTCACCTGTGGGCAAACACCTAGCGCTCCCTGCCTTACTGCTCACCAAACCATGAACTCCCCCTGCGCCAGGCGGGCGGTGAAGTCGTAGATGTTGGCTAGCTCGTTTTCGATGACGGCTTCTACGTCGCCACGGATGGGCTCTAGCTCCAGGCCGGGCTCCAGAATGAGTTGGGCGGAGGCAATCAAGGGCTGGTCAATGGGCTGGCCGATCTGGCTGCAAAGCCAGATGTAGACCTCCCGGATGCCCGGCACGGTGTCGTAGACCTTCTCGGCGATGTTGTGGGAGAGCAGGCTGTAGATCTTGCCTACGTGGCTGACGGGGTTTTTCCCCGCTGCGGCCTCGGTGGTCATCGGTCGGTTCAGGGCGATGACGCCGTTGACCTTGTTGCCCCGCCCCACCTGGCCGCAATCGCCCCCCTCAGCCGAGGTGCCCAGCACGGTCAGGTACATACCGCCCTCCCCCCGGCCTGGCACGTCGAGGGTGTTGATGTTCACGGTCACTTTTTTGATAGTGTGCTCATGCCGGGCCACGAATTCCTCCACATCAGCCTGGATGGCCGCCTTGTGCTCGAAATAGGCTTCTTCGGTGGGGATGAAGCGGTCAACGAAAGCGATGGCGATGGTCAGCACCAATTCGTGACCGTGCCGGTAGCCCATCACCTTGATGTCTTCGCCCACCTCAGGATAGGTGGCTTTGAAGGCGGTGGAGTTCAGATAGCGCTCGGTGGCTAACACCAGCTCCTCCGTCTCCGTTAAGGGCGCATAGCCCACTCCCGCTGAGGTGTCGTTGGCCCCGATGACCTCCCGCTCGAAGATGTCGGTGAGTTCCGGAGATCCGGGCTTGATCTCGTTCTGGAAGACGATGTGCTTCTCTACGTCCACGAAACGCAGGTTGGATCGCAGCCAGGCCTTGGCCGTGGCCTCGGCGATGTCACCCACCGGGATCCTCTTCCCCTGCAATTCGTAGATAGCGCGGTCGCCGAACACCAGGCGCATCGGCTCCTCGACGGTGCCACCTCCCAGGCGAGGCGTCGTCCTGCCAGCCACCAGGAGCCCCTTGTCAATGTTGTGGTGCAGGATGCGACCGAAGGTGTCCAGGTACGCTCGACATAACTCCACCGAGATCGCCTCCATGATGGCGTCGCAGATGGAGTCGGGATGGCCGACGCCTTTCCTCTCCACCAGCTCTACCTGCTGTTCCTCAACAGGGATTCGGCTCAGGCTTTCCAAAATGATGTTTCTCATTCGATCCTCCTTGATTTGAGATTTGATGATTTGCTGATTTACGCTCTCCCACCACCTCGATGTAAGGGCAATGCCTGCGGAAGCCCAATCTCTCGTAGACTCCGATGGCTTCGATGTTCTCTCGATTCACGTTAAGCACGACGTCGAGGTCCTGAGCGAGCAGCTCTTCCACCACCTGGCTGGTGCAGGCTGTGCCGTAGCCTTGGCGCCGATGGTCGGGGTGGGTGAAGATGTTGCCCACCCCCGCCACGCCGAAGGTCGGTGAGACCAGGTGGGTGCCCGCCGCCGAGACCAACTGCCCGCTGACTTCGACGCCGTAGTAGATGCCGTCCTGCAACTGGTAAGGGGCGAAGGCGTCCCCGCCACCCAACTGGTAGAGCTGGCGCAGGGCGTCCAGGTGGGAGAGGTCGAGCTTGACCGTCGGGCCGGGGACGCGCCGAAAGTCCGCCGGAGCTATCGCCATGCGGAACATCTCCTCGATCTCGTCCAGGGCATAGGATGCCTCCACCACCGGCAGGTGCTCCGCCCGACAGGTGAAGTAAGCCCGCTCTGGCTGCAGGGCCGAATCCAGGATAGCGGCCACGCCATCGGTATCACCCATAGTGAAGAGGGCGGGAGGTTGGAGACCGGTGAAGAACAAGGCCAGAGCCTGCATCTCCCCGTCGTCCTCGGCCCCGAACCACTGGCACTGGGCGAAGAGACTCGGCTCCAGGTCGCCGATGGCGTAGGCAGCGTAGAGGCGGTCCTGCTGTAGGAAGGCCAATATCTGCTTTTTGTTGGTGAGTGCTCTAACTTGCAACATATTGGTCTGGTGGTCCTTGGTCGGATGGTCGTTAGACCATCCGGGCTAACACCCCACCTTCTCGCCACCCTTCGATGTCCTCAAACTTCTCAATCTTCATCTGGCCTCCTTACATCAGACCAAAGACCAAAGACCAAGGACCATCTGACCATTTAGACCAATAGCCAATCCCTGAGAATCGTAAAAAGAGCCTTCAATCCATCTTTGGCCCTGATCTTCTTCCCCTCCTCGAAGGACCTTGGGTTGTAGGAAACGGGCACCTCAGCGATCTGGTAGCCATTCTTGAGAAGCTTGTCCGTCAGCTCGAAGTCCAGGTCGAAGCCCGCGCAGTTCAATTCCAACTCCTGGAGCACGCTTGTTCTCACCATCTTGCAGGCTGTGGCCACGTCGGTCAGGTTAGCTTTGAATAACAGGTTGGTCAAAAACGTCAGGAAGCTCACACCCCAGTAGAAGTGGGTATAGATGGCCTTGGGACCGCCCAGCACTCGCGAACCGTAGACGGCGTCCAGGTCTTTCTCCAGAGCCAGGTCAACGAGCCTGTGCCAGTCCTGAGGATTGTATTCCAGATCGGCGTCCTGAATTATGGCGTAATCGCCCATGCAGTAGGGGATGGCCGTCCTGATGGATGTTCCCTTGCCGTAGTTCTGGGGCTGAAAGATGATGCGGATATCATCATCGTTGATCTGCTGGAGCAGCTCCCGCGTCCCATCGGTGGAGCAGTTATCCACGATGATGATCTCCTTCTCGATCTCCACCGCCTTAACCCTCTCCAGGGCGGTCAGGATGGTGTCCCTCTCGTTGTAAGCAGACATGATGACGGACAGTTTCATGGCGCTTCCTTGTCGCTTCCCCCCCAGGGTTGGGGGGGACTGAGGGGGGGCTTTGCAAAGAACTCCTCGAACTTGTCCAACACGTAGCCTATCCGCGCATCGTCCAGCCCTGGATACACGCCAATGAAGAAGGAGTTCCGCATCACCAGGTCGGAATTCTCCAGTTTCCCCATCAGCCTGCACTCCATGTCTCGATAGCCGGGCTGCTTGATGATGTTGCCTGCGAAAAGCAGCCTGGTTTCGATGCGAGCATCCTCCAGCCAGTGCACCAGCTCCTGGCGGGTGAAGGGTGCCTCGGGCCTCACGGTGATGGGAAAGGCGAACCAGGACACGTCGGCCCGCTCGCTCCAGTGGGGGAGAATCAGATGGTCTTCATACTGCCTCAATCCCTCGAACAGCCTCTGGAAGTTGTGTTTACGCTTTTCGATGAAACCTGGCAGCTTCGCCAGTTGGACAGTTCCCAGGGCCGCCTGGATGTCGGTGGGCCTGAGGTTGTAGCCGATGTTAGTGTAGAGGTAGCGGTGATCGTAGGTGTCGGGCAGGCCGGGTATCTTCCACTCGAAGCGCCGCCCGCAAGCGCCGTCAGGATCCGTGGTGTTGTACTCACACCAGCAGGCGCGGCCCCAGTCTCGGATGGAGCGGGCGATCCTGGCCAGCTTCTGGTCGTTGGTGATGACCGCGCCGCCTTCTCCCGTGGTGATGTGATGGGCCGGGTAGAAGCTCAGCGTGCCCAGGTGGCCAAAGGTCCCCACGTGCTTGCCATCGAAGCGCGAGCCCAGGGCGTCGCAGGCATCCTCAATGACGAAGAGCCCCCACTTCTCGGCCAGCCTCATGATCTCGTCCATCTCACAAGGATTGCCCAGGGTGTGGGGCGCGAAGAGCGCCCGGGTCTTTTCGGAGATAGCCTCTTCCAAGGTGGAGATATTGAGGTTGTAGGTACCAAGCTCGCAGTCCGCGAAAACGGGGATCAGGCCGTTTTGAATCAAAGGGGCAACAGTGGTGGGGAAAGTGACGGCGGGGGTGATGACCTCGTCGCCTCGTTCCAAATGGCCCTTCAGCTCTTTGGAACAGAGCGTCGCCATGGCCAGCAGGTTGGCCGAGGAACCGGAGTTCACAAATACAACCTCTGATACTCCCAGGAACTCACCTAGCTTTTCCTCGAATCTCTCGGCGTAGCGGCCCATGGTCAGCCAGAACTCCAGCACGGCATCCACCATGGCCATCATCTCCCGCTGGTCATAAACACGTCCGGCATAGTGGATCTTGGTCTGACCGGGGATGAAGGGTTGCTCCCCGTGCTCCAGGCCGTAGAATTCCGCGATCTTGTCGAAGATCTCGCGTTTGAGGGTATCAGCGTCACTCATCGAAAGCTCCCGCTTTGAACTGTTCAGTGTACCAGGCGATGGTCTTTGTCAGCCCGTCCTCCATGCTCACCTGCGGCTGCCAGCCCAACAGCTCCCTGGCTTTGCTGCTGTCGGAGTAGAGACGCCATACCTCTCTGGGACGATAGGGCAACGCCCCGATCAGGGGCTTCACAGGACGGCCCATCAACTCCAGCACCTTCAGCACCACCTCCTTGATAGGGTGCTCTTCCCCCGTGCCCAGGTTGATGGTTTGTCCGATGGCTCTTTCCGCGAGGGAGGCCCTGATGTAGCCCTCGACTACGTCGTCAACGTAGGTGAAATCGCGGGTCTGTTCTCCGCCGGTCATTGCAAAGTCTTCCCCTCGCAGGGCTGAGAGGATCAACTGGGGGATGAGGGCTCGTTCGCTCTGGCGCGGGCCGTAGACGGTGAAGGGCCGCACGGTGACGATGGGGTAGTCGCGCGTTCGGTGATACATGTTGCAAAAGAGCCAGGCCGCCGACTTGGAGGCGGCGTAGGCGTTGATGGGGTCAACCATCTGATCCTCGTGTTGCCCCCCTGGCCCCCCAACTTTTGGGGGAGCGGGGGGCGGCGGGGTGTGGTGGCCGTACTCGTAGCAAGTGCCGGTGTTGACGAAGCAATCGCAGTCGGTCCCGCTGAGCGCCTCCAGGAGGTTCAGCGTCCCCATCACGTTGACCTGCACGGCGAGTCTCGGATCTATGCCGGGCTCGGTGACGCCCACGGCGGCCAGGTGATAGATTCTGGAGGGCTGGCATTCTCGTACCAACTGCCGCACTGTCTGGCCGTCGCGCAGATCAACCTCGTGCACGCGCACCCTGTCCAGGATGCTCGCAATGTTAGCTTTGCTGGCCCTTGGCTCGACAGCCAGGGTGACTTCTGCCCCCTCGGCCACCAGCCGCTCGGCCAGGTGTGAGCCGATGAAGCCGGTGGCGCCGGTGACCAGAACTCGCATGCTTTGCAGTACGGCTCACCCCCTCCCGGCCTCCCCCTGTCAGGGGGAGGAGCATGGTGCTCCCCTCCCTCGCAGGGAGGGGCTGGGGGAGGGTGGGCTTCTCGTTGAAGGCCCCACCCGTTTCCAGCTTCTCCCTGTGCGGAAGAGGAGCACAGCGCTTCACCTACTTGGTTTCTGCTCTGGCGCGAGCGCGTTCCGCGAGATCCCGAAGCCGACGGTATTCCTCGAAGGGAAGCACAACTGCCACCGGCTGCCCGTCCAGCTCTAGGATCACCGGACCTTTCACATCGACAGTCACCTCACCACAGGTTGTCTGGTCTTCTTTCAGTTCCTTGGACTTGCTCATCACACACCTTCCTCAGCAAAAAACTCCCGATACCACTCCAGCGTCTCCCGCAGACCAGCCTCCAGCGTCCACTGCGGCTCCCAACCC
>Ga0315551_10003912_pt1 | contig 10485 bp, 5 predicted proteins | sample SalMarSW160290MG_FD_203678 | JGI IMG/M metagenome (GOLD analysis project Ga0315551, IMG submission 203678) | Salt marsh sediment microbial communities from the Plum Island Ecosystem LTER, Massachusetts, United States - Salt Marsh Sediment SW1602-90 ... | reverse complement strand
TAGTATAATTTTTTTGTATTTTTTCGAAAAAAGGTCTTGACAAGCGGGAGAAATTAGTTATGTTAGAGATGTCTAGGGAAATAGTTGTGTTGTAAAGCGCTTCTGTTTTGAATCCGATGCACCTTTGATAACGTCAAGATTAAGTTGGCGTTAGGTTAAATTAAGCTCTTATTTCAGTTTTATTAGAGGTTGTAAGCTTTAAGGCAGAGAGTTATGTCTTGGGCTTAAATCCACCTCGTAAATTTTATCCTTTTCAAGATTATCTGAGTTTTTGCCTTTTGTTACGGCAGGTATTTCTGTTGGTGACAAGGCAAGCTGAGGTAATTTTGACGGGTACCGATGCCCGGCCCCTGTGGCGAAGAATCGGAATTTCAGGTAATTATCTTGGGTATATTTTGAGATGATTGCCAACAGTAAGTGACCTTTAACATGATTAAAGGAGCATGCTAATGATGCAAAAAAGAACGCTATATTCTTTGCTGCTGACCTCCTTTATACTGGTATGTGCGTTTTCGTTCTCAGTTGCTCAGGAAGTGACTTTTGAGAGCAAGACGGTTCTCAGGTGCGAGGCGGGGGTATTGAATATTGACGTGCTCAATCCCTCCGATATCAGCGCCTTTGAGATTGTCTTTGAAGTCAGTTCCGGCAGCGGCGGGGCCTTTTTTAGCGAGATGACGCTCAATTGGGATCCTAACCTGACGGTGCTGACCAACCGGGTCGTCGACACCAGTGGCGTCGACCATGTTTCTCCTGACACGATTCGCATAGCCGGTATGATGACTGATCCTGGTGATATGTGTCTGGCGGGGCCAGGCCCGACCACGGTGGTGCGGCTGAGCTTTGTGACCAACAATGTTTGTAGCGGCACCATTGTGCTGGACGGGGCAGTATTTACCTGCCCGAACAATCCGTTGGTTGTGGCTCAGACGCAGTTTGTGGACTGTGCCACCAAGGCCTTAGTGCCGGTGGCGGTCAATGCCGGGACGGTTACGATTCAGAATGTAGCTCCGACGCTTGACCCGATTGCCAATGCGACCGTTCACTGGGGAAATCCCTACAATGGTCAGGCTATGGCGCATGACCTGGATCTGCCCAACGGCTGCGAGAATTTGACCTTCACCAAGCTTACCGGCCCGGCGACGATGACGGTGAGCAAGGTTACCGACACGACCGCTAATATCCTCTGGAACACCACCGGTGCTGATGTTTGTGAGCATACGGTGGAGATCGAGGTGGCTGATTCCTGTGGCGCGGCTGACACGACCAGCTTTGTCATCTGTGTCTACAATATCCCGCCAGTCATCACCTGCCCGAATGACACCAATATCATTTGGGGCGACACGGTGGTGGAGGTTCTCGATACTGTCTACACAGCATCCGATCCGGATGGTGGTCCGGGAGCCTTGCTGTTCGAGATAGCCAGCTTTACCAGTCTTGATGGTTTACCGGATCCGCCCAATATGCCGACGATAACTTCGGATTCGGGTAAGATTGAGTGGATCACCGGTTATTCCAATGATTATACCGGCACCTGGAAGTTATGCGTGAAGGTATCCGATGGTGCCGACACCTGCGCCGGGTGCAGTCCTGCCAACGCCGACACCTGCTGCTTCATAATTGAGGTAATTCCGAAGATCCACGTCTATATTGAAAAGGTGGATAATGTTTTCCTCGGTCAGTATGACTCGGTGTCAATTGTTCTGGACAGCACTATTCAACCGCCGAATCTCATGGGCGGGTTTGACTTCCTGATCTGGTATGATGCGTCCGTCATGACGTTCCAGTACGCCAAGCCGGGTGCGCTGCTCGACGACTGCGGTTGGGAGTACTTTACCTACCGCTTCGGCCAGAACGGCAACTGCGGTCCTGGTCCTTGCCCGACCGGCATTGTGCGTATTGTGGCGATGGCTGAGATCAACAACGGCCCGTTCCACCCCAGCTGTTTTGCTGGTACTCTCGGTGAGCTGGCGAGCTTGCACTTCCTGATCAGTAACAATCAGCTCTACGAGTGTCAGTACCTGCCGATCAAATTCATCTGGTATGATTGCGCCGACAACAGTATTTCATCGAAGGACGGTGATACGCTGTTCGTCTCGCAGCACGTCTATGAGTATATCGGTGGCGACGCTGTGCAAGAACCGGATGAAGTGGATGGGATGTTTGGTACCTACGTCAATGTTACTAAAGATACCACCTTCCCGACCTTCTTTGGCGTTCCGGAGGAGTGCATTGTTGATCCCGATGGCGATGGCCCCAAGCAGCCGCCGCTGCGGCTGGTCAATTTCTTCACCGGCGGGTTCGACATCGTCTGTATTGACACGTTAGACGATCGCGGTGACATCAACCTCAACGGCATGAAGAACGAGATTGCTGATGCGGTCATGTTCACCAACTACTTCATCTATGGTCTGGGTGTTTTCCACATCAACCAGCCCGCTCAGATTGCAGCGACCGATGTCAATGCCGATGGTCTGACGCTGTCGGTGGCCGACCTGGTCTACCAGATTCGGATCATCGTGGGCGATGCCCTGCCGTATCCGAAGTTGTCTCCAGTAGTCACCACCTACACGGTTGACCACGGAGTCATCTCGGTCGAGGGCAAGATGGGTGCGGCTTATGTCGTTGTCGAAGGCGACGTGACGCCGAGCCTGTTGGTTCCTCAGATGGATTTGAAGTACAACTACGATGCCGAGCAGAACGTCACCCGTGTGCTGGTCTTCTCCTTGGAGGGCAACGGCTTCAGTGGCGAGTTCCTCAATGCTGGCGGCACTGTCGTGAGCCTTGAGCTGGGCAGCTACGAAGGCGCCGTGGTCAAAGCGACCAATATTCCGGCTGACTTCGCGCTGAACCAGAACTATCCCAACCCGTTCAACCCGACCACCACGATCGGCTTCGCTCTGCCGACGGCCAGCGACTACACTCTGACCATGTACAACGTCAGTGGTCAAGAGGTGGCTCGCTTCTCAGGCCGTCACGAGGCCGGAGTAGTCGAGCTGGAGTGGAATGCTGCTGATTATGCCAGCGGTATTTACTTCTACAAGTTGAATGCCGGCAGCTTCTCCGCTACCAAGAAGATGGTGCTGCTGAAGTAAGCTATTTCAGCTTTTACCATACACACCACCCACGCCCCGCGATACACCACCGCGGGGCGTGGCTTTTTGGTAAAGAGCACTAAATCAACACGACTTCCTGTGCTGGTATGGAGAAGTGAATCAGAAACAATGCCAGCAATAAAAGGCTTACCTTATCTAGAAAACCAATTGAGGGCTACTTACCTATCAATCTAAGTTTGGGAAGAGCTTGCCGACAATACTAGTTTTTTAGTCAAAAGCCAATTATGTGACAAGGAAGTAAAATTCTAATAGCTTGGGAAAGCTGCCCTCCACTTTCATTATTTCGTTTTCGAGATTGAAACTGATTGACAATGGAGGGATGTTTTGGTATGATAGTTTCCCTAAGTTTAAGGCTCCTGGAACAATTTTGATAGATTAGCCTTTGTACTTTTAACTTTAAGCGTTTGGATGGTGTCTGGTGAAAGCCTTTGCGACTGAAAAAATACGTAATATCTGCCTGGCTGGGCAGCGGGGATGCGGCAAAACAAGCCTTGCCGACACAATAGCCTATTGTACAGGGCTAAACAACCGTATTGGACGTGTTGACGACGGGACTTCCCTCCTTGATTACACCGAGAGCGAAATTGCCAGAAAGACCTCAATATCCTCAAAGCTGTTGGCTTGCCAGTGGCAGAATACCAAAATTAATTTGCTGGATTGTCCAGGTCACACTGACTTTGTAGGTGAGCTGCTCACTAGTCTCAAGGTGGCTGACGCTGTTGGGGTTGTGATCAATGCTACCAGTGGTGTGGAAATTGGGACGCAGCTTCAGTGGAATGCTATATCGAACTTCCCGACTGCTTGCTTCTTTTTTGTCAACAAAATGGAACTGGAGAATGTTAAGTGGCAAACGGTTCTGGAATCAATCAAAAACGCTTTTAGCCGGAGGGTGGTGGCTGTACAAATACCCCTAGGTGAAGCTGAAAGCTTCAAAGGTTTGGTTGACCTTCTCAAGATGAAGGCATACACCTACAATAGCGACGGTAAAAGAACGGAGATTGATATTCCCCCCGATGAGCAGAATGCTGCTCAAACTGAGCGTGAAAAACTCGTTGAGATTGCGGCTGAAGCTGATGATGAACTTCTGGAGAAGTTCTTGGAGGAAGGTGCCTTGGCTGAAGATGATGTTCTCAAGGGGCTACGTTTAGGAATAGCATCCGGTAAGGTCTATCCTGTTTTATTCGGTTCTGCGGCAAAGAACGTGGGGGTTAAAGTGCTTCTTGATTTTGCAGTTGAATACCTTCCGTCTCCCAACCAGATGCCGCCGATTATGGCTCAGAAGAACGGCACCGAGGACAGTATCGAAGTGAGTTGCGATGCCAATGGGAAGCCTTTGGGTTATGTGTTTAAGACAACGTCTGAGGGGCACTTAGGCGAGGTGTCGTTTTTCATAACGCGTTCCGGGACAATCAGGCCCGGCATGGAATTGCAGAACCAGCAGACCAATAGCGTCGAGCGGCTGACGCAGATTTTCACTTTTCACGGGAAAAACCGGGATGATCTATCTTCAGTGCCTGCCGGGGACGTTGGTGTACTGGTCAAGCTAAAAGACACCCATACTGGCAACACTTTGGCGGATTCCGGCTTATTAGTGACTATTCCCCCCGTTGAATTTCCCAGTCCGGTTATGGACATAGCCATAAAACCCAAGTCTAAAGGGGATGAAGAAAAAATTACCATCGGTCTGCACAAACTTAACGAGGAAGACCCGACTTTCCGCCTTTCAGCCGACCAGGCTATGAAGCAACTTGTTCTCTATGGGCAGGGATCGACGCATATAGAGGTTATTACGGAGAAGCTGAAAAAGCGGTATGGGGTAGAAATCGATCTCGTTAAGCCTAAAATCTCCTATCGGGAAACAGTGCGGGGTAAAGCAGAAATGAAGTACCGACACAAGAAACAGACAGGCGGGCGAGGTCAGTATGGCGAGGTATATCTTAGGATTGAACCGAATGCGCGTGGAGCCGGTTTTGAGTTCATTAATGCCATCAAGGGCGGAGTTATTCCCAACAAGTATATTCCGGCTGTCCAAAAGGGGGTTGTGGAACAGCTGCAGCACGGCGGTCTGGCTGGGGCGCCGGTGGTTGATGTAAAGGTGGCGCTGTATTATGGCTCATTCCATGAGGTCGATTCCTCCGACATGGCGTTCAAGATTGCCGGTTTGATGGCTTTCAAGGAGGGCTTCATGGAGGCCAAACCGGTTCTGCTGGAGCCGATTTACAATGTTGAGATTATAGTCCCCGATGAATTTACCGGTGATGTCATGGGCGATCTTTCGGCCAGACGAGGCAAAATCTCCGGTATGGATCCAATCGGTAAACAGCAGCGGATCCGAGCGGCGGTTCCACAGGCAGAGCTCTACCAGTATTCTGTCGACTTGCGTTCAATGACCCAGGGGCAGGGTGTCTATTCGATGGATTTCTCTTGCTATGAGGAGGTCCCTCACGAAATCGCTCAGAAGATTATCGAGCAAGCAAAGGCGGAACGGCAAGAGGAGTAGGAGGATACTAAACGCATGAGGTCTGGAGCATTGCTAAAATGTAGCAGGTGCATGGGGTATGTATCTACTTTGCAGGATGTTTCTGACATTAGAATGCTGGAAACTGATGAGATATATCTTCGATGACATTGCCTGGGGGAGGCATTCAGTTGAAGCCAACAAATTCACAGTATGAAAGCATATTGAAAGGGAAAAAACGTGAAGTCAAAACTGACCCATATAATCCCACTACTTTTGGTCGTGCTGACCATCGGCGGCTGCAACATCTTCGGATGGTCGTCGAAAGAGAGCCCTGAGTCGTTGATCGATGAGGGCAAGCGGTACATGCGCGAGGGTGAATACGACAAGGCAGAGGTGAAGTTCGCTGAAGCGATGGAGGAAGATCCCGATAACTCCGATGCGCGCTATTATCACGCCAAAGCCACTATCCATGCCTCCGGATTCAATGCTCTTTATCTCGGCAAGATCATGTCTGAGAGTGACTTCATCGATGGGGAGCTATTCCCGTTCACGGGCAATGATTGGTCTGACGAAAAAACAAATAGGCTTTTCCAGGCGGTGAAAACCGTTTATGTCGACCTTTCTCCCATCTACCACAACCAGACCACAGGGGGTTTCGACTGCACGGACATTGACCTCGACCTCGGTCTGGTTACTGGTATTCAAGGGATTCTGACTTTCCAGGATACCGACCTCGATGGGATCATTAGCCCCCTCGATTTTAACCTGGATATCAAATACTTCCAATTTGGCGAGAACAAGGGTTTTGCAATTGCCAATCTGGATGACTATATCGAGTATGCTCAAGGCGCGGGCAAGCTGACTGGTGGTAAGGCGGCCACCCCTACTCCGATTCCACAGGGCGTAATAGATGCTTTTAACACCCTGATCGACAGTATTGACGTCATTATTCAATACTCCCTTGCTATTATCATAGACATTGTGTCAGAGGAGCTGGACCTGGATCCAGAGGAAGTGGAAGCTGTTCTCAATGAAGTTGTCAATGTGGCTCAATACTACAAAATTGAGATAGACGTTGATAACGACGGCGATGGTTTCAAAGACGAAGAAATCGTCAATGGTCTCGATGACGACGGTGACGGTTGGATCGACGAGGACAGCGATGGCACCTATGATTTTTAGAGTGCGAACGCATCATGAGGAGATCGTGTGGTGTTTTGTAGACGACTTTTCATAACGATCTGTGTGGGCCTGCTGGCGTTGGCTGGAATCGTTGTCGCGAGGCCCTCCAACGTGCACTTCGTCGACGTTCGAGCCTTGGGTATGGGTGGCGCCGGCATTACTACCATGAACGACTTTGGTGCTCTCATGTACAACCCGGCGTTGCTGGCCAAGAGCGGCTTTCATCTTGACTTGGTTAATATTCAAGTGCGCTTTAGTAAAGATATCCTGAACATGTTCAACTTCTACAATGACAACCAGGATGTTTTCGACAACTTCATCGACACTACTCTTGCGGCACAACAGAATCTGCTCGACGGTCTTGCCCCTTATGACGACAACTGGATGGGCATTGGTGCTTACCCACAGGTGGGCCTGACCTTTCCCCATTTCGCCTTAGGCGCCTACGGCAGCGCCGACATGGAGTTCAAAGCTGACAAGGGAGTTTTTGAGCCGCGAGCTTATCTGCATGCTATAGGCGACTACATATTCACCAGCGGTCTGGCGATCAAACTGCCTCACTCCCTGTCGTCCAACCTGCTTCCCAATGATCTGTATGTCGGCGCGGCTGTGAAAATCATCACTCGCTACGAAGTCGAAGAGGTCAGATTAGCAGCCTCCGATGTCGATCTGGAAACAGCCTTCGACACTCTCATTGAGGAGTCCAGGTCCGGTTTCGGGATCGACTTGGGCTTCCTGTACGAGTTAGTACCCAATCGAATCGATCTCGGTGTCAGAGTAGTCGACTTGATCGCCGACATCGGGGGTGACAAGCCGCCGACGATTTTCAATGTTGGTGCTTCCCTGAAACTCTCGCGACGCCTTGTATTTGCCGCTGATTATAACGACTTTTTTTTCCACCACGGTGAGAACATCTTCAATAAGCTCTACTTTGGTGCCGAGTTTAACCTGGCTCACATCCTGACCCTGCGTGGTGGTTTCGCACAGGGGTATCCCTCGGCGGGAGCTGGCCTGAACGCCGGCGTCCTGGCAATTGATGCGGCAATCTACAGTATCGAGAAAAGCAGCTCACCGGGCCGCGACCGTGACTGCAACTATGCCTTGAGCCTTAAACTGGGGATTTGAGATTGACTTGGCTTATCAAGTCGGGTAGAACCCCGACGATCCCGAAATGCCTTCTTGCTTTGCGTCATGTCGAATACTTGCACATGCTTGGAATCTATGATATAGAGACAGGGTACCTACTCCCCAGATTTCTCTAACTACGATGTACCCCCCTGCGTAATCGCTCAGAAGATTATCGAACAAGCCAAGTCCGACAAGGAGAGCGAAAAATAGCTTAATTTACTCAGTGAGATTGCTGATCATCCGTTGCTGAACCGTTCAAGTGACTGCAGCGTGATAACATAGCACAGGTCGCAGCGGCTACTTAGTGAATGAGTCACCCTAGAGTTTACAGAGCTTATCCTCGAATCACTTCCCTTCGATGATGCTTTTGGTATGTTCATCCAAAGCGGTGGAAAAATCTACCACTCGCGGCGTTAAAACGATAAAGCTCTCCACCTCATCACGGGCGGTAATCTCACGAGAGAACAAAAACGGCAGTACGTGACCCAGGAGAGGGAAACGCTTGCGCCTTTTTTCCTCAACCATTCGTGTAAGCCCACCCAAGAGCACCGACTCGCCATCTTTGACAATAACCGTATTTTCAACCATCTGGCCGTCTTTGATCGGGCTGCCGGAAATTGACTTATCCAGGGAAGTCAACTCAGCATTGATGTCCAAGGTGATGTAGCCACTTTCTCCCAGCGATGGCAGAACACTTACCGTCAATCCGGCGTCCATGGAATCAGTCTCAAAGAGATTGGTGTAGCTGGAATATCTTGTCACGTAAGTCACCCGTTGGCCATCGAGAATAGTTGCCCGGCGATTGTTGAGTGTTAAAATGCGCGGTGCCGTGCGGATTGTAGCTGCACCTGACTCATCAAGGAAGTTAAGCACATTACTCAGGTTAAAACTGGCGCTAAAATTCAGGTTATTGTAATTTTGTTTGGGTTGCCCACTCGTCTCTCTCTCATTGTAATTCCATGTTAGCCGTGGGTTAGATTCATTTATTATGTCAACTACGCGATTCCAGTCGATGCCTAAATCTCGTGCCTTTAAAGTACTGACCTCAACGATTTTCACCTCGATTTCAATTTGACGTGGCGCAATATCAGCTTCACGGATGAGTTTTTCGACGAAATCGACATCGGAGGCTTCGCCGGAAAGGATTAGGAGATTAGCGACATCATTAGGTCGGATTTCCACTGAATGCCTACCATCAGAAGTGCTCCATTGCAAAATTTTTCGTCCTCCGGTACCTTGCACACCAAGAAAATCCAGAATCTCTGAGGGTGGCAAATAGTTAGGTTTAATAGCGGCTACCTGGGTGGTGGGGCCAGCGGTTGTTGGTAGTTCTTGGGCCCCGACGGAGCTAAAGAACACTGCACTGAGCACAATTAGAAAGTGGACTCCATACGTTTTGCTATACATAATGTCTCCTTATTTGAATAAAGTATGAATTTCCTTATATTTGTCTACAATATTACATTAAGTACACCTGCGCAACTGCATTTTAGGAGGAATGGCAGGTGTGGCACATATAAGGCGATGCCTCATATTCTACTCAAGTGCTTTATATGGTCAGGATACAAAAACAACTTGACTTTTAGCTTCGAACATGTTAAAATAGATTAGAATTAGCAAATTCGCATCTTTGAGTAGCGGGGTAAACAAGTTTGAGGAGGGAAATCATAGAGCCTCGTGATGTTTTTTGATGTCAATGATTTAGAAGCGTCTGGCGGTATCAGGTATGGTAACTGTAAGGATATGTCTATTATACTAGTTCAAGGGAGGGTACCTTATGATATGAAGAATCCGGAGTTCCTAAAAGAGTAATCAAGTTAGCTAACCTGTAAGCCAAAACAGGGAACGTTGGAAACTCTTCAGAATTTAGAAAGGAGTCAACGATGAAAAGAAGGGTTTTCTCGCTATTGATTCTCTCCTCACTTTTGTTGGCCTTTCTGGCACAATCAGCCCTTACCGCCAAATCGCCCGTTGAGAAACGTGTGGAGCATCCGCTCCTCAATAGGTCACGTGAGTATTTGCTGTCCGACGAACGACCTCAACCTTCCTCCTTACAGAAGGAGACCCCAAGGCTTGTACTGGGAAGTGCCACCCCTTCGGCTTCGCCGGGCTGTGACTCGGTGGGTGGCATCAGTGGCGCCTGTAAGTCTGATGTCTGGGGATCGATGGCCAAGTTTGGGATGGACTATATCGGTTCGTTCCCTGATAACATAGTTGATCCCTCAATCCCTCCTGATTCCCCTTATACCGGCAACTGGTATCTTGACGTGCAGTACATCAACGACCACAGCGCCGGGGCTATAATAAGTAACGAGGGTTATTGGCAATCAGCCGATGTGAGATGGTTCCGCCTGGCGTGCGTCGAACCGGTCATCAGCCTATCCCTCATCCCGGGACCTATTTTTATTGATTTTCCATCTTGGTCAAAGCACGGCATCCAACACGATACGGCGCTAACCCTTACAAACATGGGTAATGCGACACTTATCTATACCTTAACAACAGAAGAGGACACCGGCCCGCCCGGCTGGCTGACTACCAGTGGCTTTAGCGGCACTATCCCGTGCGGCGTTAACAATAGTGAGACGGGAACCGTTCATA